>Ga0307479_10002603_pt1 | contig 16389 bp, 13 predicted proteins | sample atmos_gasesECM4C_FD_203743 | JGI IMG/M metagenome (GOLD analysis project Ga0307479, IMG submission 203743) | Hardwood forest soil microbial communities from Morgan-Monroe State Forest, Indiana, United States - atmos_gasesECM4C_515 | ecosystem: Environmental > Terrestrial > Soil > Temperate... | reverse complement strand
GATGCCGAGCGCGCGGTACGAAAGCATCGCTAACTCGAGCCGCGCCGGTCTCATAGCTCATCGAAGGTGGGTGAAGCGAGATGGAGTCACTTGCGCAGTGGACCATGAGGATTCGTCCCTACAGGCAAGGACGCGATCTGTATCCGTGCAAGCGGCATGTTCGAGTTATTGCTTACCGGAAAAATTGTTTCGAACGAAAGGAGTTTCTTATGCGGCAGTTGCAACTCATAGCTCACGGTGAAACTTCAGATGTCATCGAACTCAACACGATCTAGGGGCGCAACGCCGCGGACGGAGCGACAAGTATGATTCCCCGTGTGTCCCCGTTCGAGCCCTCAATGGGGCTATCCGGATTGATCACGTACTGTTGATGATCGACGGTGAATGCTCTTCGCCCGTACATCTTCACTTCGACGGAGGTCTCGTCGCGGTAAGGAACCCAAAAACCATCAATTCTTTGATATTGCCGGACAAAATCGGCTCGATTGATCCAGAAGGACGGTTTCTTGGCAGGGTGGCCGGCGATTTTCACAATCGCGAAGTCCTCGGCATCGATCCATATTTTCCCTTCGAACAAATACTTGTCTTTGCGTTTCGGGGCGGCTTCGAGAACAAGGCAATGATACGAGCCAACTTCCTCCTCCCCGACCAACTTAAACGTGTAGTTCGTGGTGGTGATCGCACTGTCATGATGCTCCCGGCCGGAAGATGTCTCGCTCTCGCTCTGGATCAGGCGATCAAAGACCAGATGACGCACGAGCCCCGATCCTTTTTCGGAGGTCTTGTTGAATGTTTTCTTGTCGGGCGCCTGATATTCCACGCGGACCACGGCCTGAGCAGCCAATTTCCCCTCGGGGTTTCTGATCTCGTACGTCCGGACTGCTGAATACCGTTGCAGTTGCTCGTTTCGTAAGCGGTTGCGTTCAAGCATTCTTGCGATGACGTCGTCGCCTGTCAGGCCAGCCGGAGCGCTGTAATTTGATAGACCCTCCTCCCGTGATGTCGCGTCCGTGAAGCTTTGGGCTTTCGTGACCGGTGCGGCTGAAGCCGCTCCCAAGATAAGAGCCACCACGACCAATCGTTCAATTCGTCCAATCCGCCCTGTCATGATCCCTACCTCCTCCTCTCGCCATCTGTTGCCTTCAGTCGTTTTGTGCCATACATTTCATTTCCCGAAACTGAGAATGAAGCCATCCACGCGGCGCTGAAAACCAGTGAACCTGCCGAAGAGAGACGAAGCCTCGTTGTTGTACACGTCATGAAAATTGCCGTGATTTGTGATATTGATCGAATAGATGCCGACCCGCACTTTGTGCCGCCTCCCACTCTCCGTAAATGGCATGTGCAGATGAAAGTCTCTAAAAGCCTGCGCGTCGAGTGAAAAGAATGTCGGGAAGCGCTGGCCATCCGGCACTCCGCTGTAATTTTGCAACATGTCCACATTGGAGTACGGATAGCCTGTATGAACGTCAACGACAGGGGTCACCGTGAGCGACAATGGGAGATGGAACTCCCCCCAACTAACCACGCGATTCGGAACGTCCGAAGGCAGGATGCCCGAAACATTGGGACGAATCACGGGTTGCTCGAATGGAAGTAGAATGTTGGATACAGTATTCAAATCGCCGCGTGCCCGGCTCCAGATATAAGAAATATTCAGATCCGCACGACGAATAGGCTGGAAGTGTAGCGTGGCCTCGAATTCGTAATAGTTCGCCGTACCTGTGTTGAAGAGGCCTAGCAGACCATCATCTCCGAAAACGCCCGTCACGGGATTCACAATGAACAGATTGCGCGTCTGGCTATAAAGCCAGCTAACGCGAAGCGTCGCGGTCGGCCATAATTGCCGGTCGATTTCGATGTTTCCTACAAAACTGCGGGGACTGAAGCTAGGCGCTGAAAGTACCCGTGAAGAAAGAGGGCCCGCGCCGTTTCCGACGTAGGCGTTGCGGAAAAAAATGGGCGTTCCGATAAGCTGGCTCGCCTCGTCAAAAAAGCTGACAGTGCGCTCCGGATTGCTAGCGAAGCTTGCTTCCAGTAAGGAAACGCGGTCGTAGAAAAGCCCTGCTCCGGCGCGAAAGACGGTTTTCTGATTTTTTCCAGGAGAATAGGCCACGCCAGCGCGCGGGGCGAGAGCCGCGGCCCTTCCTAACGTCTCGTTGGTCAGGCGGCCACCCAGGGAGATCGCCAGGTGCTCGTTGAGTGTCCATTGGTCCTGGATGAACTCTTCCACATCCGTGGCCGAAGCGCTCAGTGGTCCGCGGTTTGTGAAACTGATCTCCTCCGCAAGCGTGCCGTCTTGCCTCAACAGTTGAACCGGGTGCGACAGGCTGTTGCCGGAATAAGACCTGTGCGTCACGTCCGCGCCAATTCTCAACTCATGTCGGCCAAGCCACTTTTTGGGGGCAAACTGAAATGCCGGATAGAGTTCGAATTGATTGGCAGCCCTGGTCCAGGAGCTAAAGAAATTGCCGGACCAACCCTCGGGATTGATCAGCATGTCCGCCGATCCCTGACCGCGGGCGTTGCTATTAAACCGTGTGTAGCGCAAAGCAATCCTAAGCAATGCACCGGAGTTGAAACTACGAACGTCCGAGATACCAGCCGAGACGCCTTTCTGGTTGTAATCCGAGGACGCCGTCTGCGGCACGAGCGCCGTGATATTCGCGAACTGCGTGCGCATCGGAAACACATTGAGGTCTGCGTTGAACACGTGTTGCGGAGAAAGGATGGCCTGAACCCGGGTGAAGGAATTGAAGCCTTGAGATTTGATCTCGTTCCTGGGCCAAGCTAGGCCGCGTACCGGATCTCTTCTGACGTCATACTCGAACACCTCAGAGAAGTTCACTTTGCCACCGCTGATGGGGCCTCCGAAAGAAACCCGAGGCGTCGCTTGTGAGACGCCTACGAAGTGGCCATTCTTGCCGCGCAAGCTCACGTTGAAGTCTTTGACTTTGTAGAACCAGTCAGTCGGAGGTGGCGTAGTTTCAATGGTCGTCAGCCCACCGGAGAAGCCCCCGTTCTCAGCGCTAAAGGGAGTCTTGTCGACGTTGACCGTCTGGATCGCGTCGATGGGCACCGGAATCGAGAAGGATCCCGTCACAGGATCAACCGTCTTTGCTGAATCCACTTCCAGCATGCCTTGATTCTCGGAGGTTCCCCTGACACTCAATTTCCCGTCCAGCGTGCGAATCACGCCAGGAACGAGGGGTAGTGCCTCCCGGAACTTCTGCTGCGCTAGCGGCAGTGTTTCCAGTTGCGAGTTACTGACAGTGGAAGCTGGAGAAGAATTTTCTGTCGAAAGGCTTGCGGCCTTTTCTTTGACTTCTACCTTTTCCACTACCGTGTCAAGGGTGAGGGCAATGCCGACAACGGAGGTCTCATTCGCGTTTAGAGAAACTGTTTCAGCAAACGGCTTGAAGCCTTGTTGGTTCACACGAACGGTATACGTGCCTCCAGACAACTGCGTGAATTCGTAACGTCCCGCGGAATCGGTTAGCGTGGAAAGTGGCTGCGAATCCTGAGCGCCCTCCGTCAGCTCCACACGGATGCCTTCGAGGGGAATTGGCTCTGCTTGCTGGCCGAGCACTGTGACCACGCCCCGGATCGCCCCTTTCGAAGATTGCGGCGCGCTCCCCATCGTTGTCTGTGCGCACGCTGCATTTGCGGCAACGCCCAGAGCAAGCGCCAGCAACAGGCAAAGCACCCTGCCGTGATTGGAGGCTAGCCGCGTTCTACGCAGCTTCCAATAACGCATACAACTAGTTCCCTTCCAGCGTCCCTTTTCCAGCGGGACCTTCTGCGCTCCCTCCGGAATGAAGAAGCACGGTCTCGTCAGAACCTCGTGATGGATTCATCGCGTTCCTTCCGTCGTAAAATTCTCTGATGCTTGGGAAAACCAGAACGACACAAAGAATCGACAGGCTCACGATCGAATGGCCTGCGCAGGGACGCACGCGCGGATTCCCAGGGACGAATCGTTCCATTGCAAATACGACATTGGCGCACTCGGCGGGCAGCCGGTAGAACACTCGCGCATTAGCAGCAAGTTCCAGGCATTTACAAAAACGCACGTGGGATCCGCGACGAGACATCTTGGCGACGACTCTCGGTACCCCAGCGCACAGCCTCCCCAACATTTCTTAGATATCTGACCAGGAAAAAGAGATACAAGTTTTCCCGCGAATCCTTCAGCCACTGATCGACGTTCGGCTGGCCCTACTAGGCGCAGAAGTTTTTCGTCATATTTTTTGTGTCTTCTTGCCGGGATCAAGAATCAAAGTGCGAGAACTTGGAGTGCAAGTACATGTTTATCGGCCGTCCGGCGCGAGCGGGGAGGGCCAGGAAGAGACGGAGGTAGTATGTCTGAATTGCAGCAGTTCCCTACTTTGCCCAGTCAGCCTTTCCGGCTCGATGTCCCTCTCCACGAACTCCTACAACAGCCTTCACGGGAAGCATCGCCTCAGCTACCCACGTTGAGGAAAGCCGAGACGTTGCCCACAGCCGTGTTCCCGCAGTATCCCGAGCTGTTTCACGAACTCGATGAGCAGGATATCGCCGCGCATGAAACCGTCCTCCAGACCGGCAAGCGGCATTGGCCTGCGTCGAAGGTACTGAAGACCATGAAGGGCTGGATGTTTCCGTATTTCAAGTCGCGCGTCCTGCCCGGCGACTTTCAGCCGATCATTGCGTACCTCTTTACCGAGTGGAAATGCAATCTGGACTGCCACTACTGCTGGTCGTATGACAACCGCATCAAAGGCATGACCGAGGACACGGCGCGGCGCGCCATCGACTGGCTCGAATCCACGCCGTGCCGCGTGCTCGCTCCAACCGGCGGCGAGCCGCTCATCCGCCCGGACTTCGTTCACAAAGTCATCTACTACGCCGCCAAGAAGGATTTCTGGGTGTACCTGGCGACGAACGCCCGGCTCCTGCGGCCGGAAGTCACTGACCGTCTCGCCGACGCCGGCATTGCCACCGTCAACTTCGCCGTGGATACGATCAAGGAAAAGCCGGGACTCCCGAAAGCCTTTGAGCACGTGCGTTCGAACTTCGACTACCTCGTGCGGCGGCAATACCGCTACGGCTACACCGTTTTTTTCAACACCAACATCTGCCGCACCAACATTGAGGACGTGAAAGAACTCGCCACCATCGCGCACGAGAACGGCATCTCCATCACCTTCCATATCAACGAAGCCCCCATGATGGAACAGGGACACTTCAAACATCTCCACGAAAACGACACGTACATCCGGCCGGAAGATTTTCCCGTGGTTGACGGCCTTCTGGACTGGCTCATCGACAAGCAACGACAGGGCTGGAAGATGGTCGACTCGATTCCACGTTTGCAAAACATGAAAGGCTTTATGCGCGGGGTCGGCGAACACTGGGGCTGCCGCGCCGGACAGAACTGGCTAATCATCCGCACCAACGGAACTCTCGCTCCGTGCTTTCCGATGTACAACGCGACGTATGACTGGGGCACGGTTGCCAATCAGAAGTTCGACGTCAAACAACTCTCGGAGATGAAAAAGGGTTGCGAGCCGAATTGCTTTTCGACATTGGGGTACAACGTTGCGTACTGCTACAGCGCCACCCGCGTGATGAAGTGGCTGTGGAAACAAGCCATGAACGGCTTCCAAGGTGTTACCGGAAGCTTTGAATAGCGCGTCCGAAACATCTGAGGAAGGGTTGAGAAGGGCAATGTCAGAACACGCCGTCATTTCACTACCACTGCAAAGGACCGCCGAAGTCCCCTTCGCGACTTACAAGCGGCGTCAGGCCGCTCTCGCTCGCTATCGTCTGTACCCACTGACCGGTTTCTACTGCGTGTACGCAGTTTTCGTGTTGGCCATCGCGTTTTCGACAGCGCATCCCTGGACTGCCGTAGCTTTCTTTTCAGCGGGCTGCGTGGCCTGGACTCTCGTCGAATATCTCTTCCACCGCTATGTTTTGCACGGCCGTTTTCCGCCAGGCAAAGGATTGATCCGGCGCTTCCTGCACGAGCGGCTTGATCCGCTCCACTGGGATCATCACATGCGGCCATTCGATGGAAAACACATCAGCGGCGAATTGAAGGACATTCTGCCGTTGTTTTTTGTCGCTGCGCCGGTCAGCTTTCTGTTTCCTGTCTACACCGCGCCCGTCCTGCTTGCCGGTGTCGTACAAAGCTACGTCAGCGAAGAATGGCTGCACTACGCGCTGCACTTTTCGAATTCCAGGTTTCCTCTCTTTCGGCGGATGAAGAAATATCACCTGTACCACCACAGTCCCCGTGGGATCGACAAGGGTTACGGTATCACCACCCGTTTCTGGGACGGCGTGTTCGATACTCGATTCCCGGAGGCTGTGCGCCGCTCCCTGAGCAAGAACTGAAATGAAGAACGATGGCTTTGCTCTCATAACCGGAGCTTCTCGCGGGCTCGGAATGGCGTTCGCCCGTGCGCTCGCCGAGCGCCAGTGCAATCTGGTTCTCGTCGCCCGTTCTTCGGAACCTCTCCACGCATTCGCAAATGAATTGCGCCGGTCCAGCCCCGTCGCTGTGATCGCGATTGAGCTTGATCTGTCTTCACCTGGGGCAGGGCAAACTCTGGCGGAGCAACTCTCACGTGGCGACATCCCGATCGACTTGCTCGTCAACAACGCCGGCTTTGGTCTCCGCGGAGAATTCCGCGATCTCTCGCTTCCCCGACAACTGGAGATGCTCCGCCTCAACAATGAAGCCATCGTTGAGCTCACCTACCGCCTCCTTCCGGGAATGTTGGAGCGACGGCAAAAGGGGATCATCAACATCTCCTCGACGGCGGGCTTTCAGCCCATTCCCTTTGCGAGCGCCTATTCCGCGACCAAGGCCTTCCTGACCACGTTTTCTCTGGCCCTGGAGCAGGAGCTACGCAGCGTTGGTGTAACCGTCGTGACGGTCTGCCCGGGAAGGTTGTGTAAGACTGAGAATGGTGCATCGGAGCGCGCCCCTGGAAAATGGGCCGGCATTTACCAGAGTCCCGAGCAAGTCGTCGAGGAGGCATTGCGAGTGCTCGCCAAAGGTGGCGGCCTGACGGTTCCCGGAGCTCTGAATAAATTCAGCGTCTTTGCCCAGCGTTTGATCCCCCGGAGCCTCGTGCCAAGGTTGGTCGCAAAGATGTCGAGGGCATGATGCACGGCCAACCGCACGAACCCAATTCCCTTCCACAATTCCTTTTGCCATAACCGCAGTTCGGCTTCACGTAGTGTGAACGACCCTACTTGAAAAGAGCGAGATCGATTGCGTCGGCCATGGCCTTGTAGCCAGCATCGTTGGGATGGAGACGGTCTTCCGATGCGAAACGCGGCAACAGCCTGCTGGGATGATGCGGATCGCGCAAAACCGCGTCGAAATCGATCACACCATCAAACGTGCCCCTGCTCCTGATCCATTTGTTAACCGTCTGCCGAACAGCTTCCTTCGATTCTGAGTAGTAGCCAGGAACGTCTACGCCTTCAAATGGAGTGATCGTGGCGCCAATCAGCTTGACCCCGTGAGCGTGGGCGCGGGAAATCAATTGGCGGTACGCGAAGATTAGATCCTCCGACGTGCGCTCATCAGATGGATCGGCAAGGTAGCCGTCGCCCAGCTTTGCGCCGGGAAAACCGATGTCATTGATTCCTTCGAGCAGCACAATGTGCGTTACCCCCGGCAATGCCAAGGCGTCCTGATCGAAGCGAGCCAAAGCGCTGATGCCGAAGCAACCCACGTTGGCCATAAAGCAGTCGTTCAGGAGCCGGTTGCCGGCAATGCCCTCATTGACCACCGCTACCTTCGAACTTTCCGGCGTTCTTCCCAGACGACGGATCAGATCGCTCGGCCAATTGTGGTCCGCATCCACGGTGGACCCATCGCCATCGGTGATCGAGTCGCCAAAAGCCACCACCAGGCGCTGCGACGGCTGGGCAGGGACCAGCACTGCACTGACCAAGATTGATGATTGAGACGCAACTCCTGCTTCTATTTTTTCCGCATGCGTATGGTCGCCACGCTGCGAGACCACAGCGCGCTTGAGCGCAAGCGCATGCAGCGTCGGTGTAGCGACACGTTTGGGAAAATAGAGGCTGATGCTGATCTCGGCTCCGGAAGTCACGGGAAAAGCTACCGGATCGCTGAGAACCGGTGCCCCCGCGGGAATGGAGACCGAATTGTGGCCCCCGAAAGTGACCGACTGAATCGAGCTAGGCCTGACGCTGGCCGCGTCGTTCGGCACCCCAACAGTCACCGAGCCGATTAGGATGGGTGTAGAGCCGTATTCGTTTGAAAGGTGGATGGAGATTTGGGTTCCCCCGATGGATACGCGCACGCGCTCTCGCACGGTCTGGTCTTCGATGTTGAGCAGCGGTTGCTTGGTATTAGGTGCTGCTGACTGGGGGCTCGCCGCCCATGTGGCGATCCATCCATTTCGCTGAGCCGCAGCCAGCTGCGGAACCAACGGAAGGAAGCAAACGAGGACGCAATTCCGCAGTTCTCTCATGTGATGGCGTTCTCCGGTCGTTGAATTCGATAGTGCCAAGATCGAACCTGGCAAAACGCAGGCCCTACTTCATCGCAGAAAAATCCGTCGGACGCATGTACACTTCGTCGACCCTGTACTCTTCACCCATCTTTTCTATAACCTCCGCGGCCTGCTTCCTATACTCAGGAAAAGCCGAGTCGGCATGAAGCGCTTGCCAATTTCTTTCCGCTTCTTCCCGGCCGGGATGAGCGACTAGGTAGATGAATGTGTTGGCCCAGGCAGGATCATCGTTGGGCACCCAATAGCCAACAACATTGAGATCGTGCTTAGCCTGTAGCCTTGAAACGTCGCGAAAGATCGACTCAAGGGCCGGCACTTTGCCCGGCACAGTGTGATAAATCATAAGCTCGAACACGCGATTGCTGTCGGCCCTCACTTGCTCCTGGTGCATCAGACGGGCCGTAAGGAGCGACCCAGCAGCAAATGAGACTAGCGCTGCGACGCAAACCATCCATCCTTTGAAATCGCAGCGGTTCAGCATTGCCAGGACTGGTTTATGGTTCGTCTTCATGAGTCCATTCTCCTCGGCGGGCCTTTTACGCCCGGGTGCCGCACCGTTGACCCTGACGCATGCTCCCTATAGTATCTTAGTCAGTCAACTGACTATAGGACGGCCCGATGCCAAAAATGAAAGCAGACAACCGTGCGCGCCTCCTGCAAGCCGCCGAGAACGTCACCTATCGCCACGGGTTCGGCAAAGCTTCCATCGCGGACATCGCCAGGGAAGCCAGGATTCCCCTGGGCAATGTCTACTACTACTTCAAAACAAAGGACGATATTGGCGGCGCCCTCGTCGACCTGCGCGTTTCGCGCTTCAAGAAGCTGCTCCAGGAACTGGACGAAACAGGTTCTCCCGCCGAGCGGCTGTGCGGCTTCGTCCAGATCAAGATCAACAACCGCGAGGGGCTGGCGCGCAGTGGCTGTCCTGTCGGGACCTTCTGCTCCGAATTGCACAAGCACGGCGGCCCGGTCGCCAGGAAATCAACGCAATTGTTCGCATTGGCCCTCGCCTGGACGGAGTCGCAATTCAAAGCGCTCGGCCAAGGCAACGATTCCCGCGCTCTCGCCGTGCATCTTCTGTCGGCAACGCAAGGCGTATCGGTGCTGGCGCACGCCTTCCATGACCCGGACATGATCACCATTGAAGCGGCACGGCTCAAGCAATGGATTCGTGCGCTTGAAACGCAAGACGGAGTGTCGTGATCTGCTCCTTCCCTTCTGCCACGAGACTGTCCATAAATCCGTGTGTTTCGCGTCCCCGGAACTCAAATTGTGTGTTAAGAAGTTCATGGCTATCGCGTCTTAGGTAATAGAAGAAGCCGAGGAGGGATGCTTGGCGGCCGCGATAGAAAGCATTATGGTGACGCAAGCGTTCGCAGAGCTTGAGGGAGTTTTTCGCGCACACCAGGCCTCAGTCCTCAAAGCTGCTTACCGCGTAACAGGCAGCATGGCGGATGCGGAAGACGTCTCGCAATCGGTCTTCCTTCGGCTGGCCCACGGGACTGTCGACCCCGGCCGTATCTCCAATCTACAGAGTTACTTACAGAGGTCGGCGGTCAATGCCGCGCTGGACCTGATCCGTTCCAGGGGCCATCGTGAGGTCGTGCCGGTGGAAACGGCCGACGAGCTCCCCTCCAATCCCAGTCTTTCTCCTGAACGCGCGGTTTCTTCCCTGGAAATCAAAAACTGGCTTCGCCGGGAGCTTGCCACACTGAATCCGCGCACTGCCGAGATGTTTGTCCTTCGCTATCTCGAAGGCCTGGATAATCCCGAAATTGCCCAGGCGATGAACACATCTCAGGCCGTAGTGGCAGTAACCCTGCATCGTACCCGTGCTCGACTAAAGAAGAGCCTTCGAGACTTTATGAAAGGTGCATCATGAAATTCTTTCGATCGAAGCAAGACGACCGCCTTGATCAGGCGATTTCCGAACTTCGCGGTGAGCAGCCCGATGCCAAGATGCTATCTGCGTCTGCCGACCGCGTCTGGCAGCGTTTGCAATCGAGCGAAGGCGACGAAGCCGCAAGCGGCGCTCTGCAGCCCATCCGCGGCTGCGCCGATATTCGTTCCTTGCTCCCGGCTCTTCATCAGCATGAGCTTCCTCCGGCTCGCGCACTCATCGTGGAAGATCACCTCCGGGAATGTGTCTCGTGCCGTTCTTTCGCTTGTGGCAGGGGAGTTGATGGCGCGACAAGCACCAAATGGCGGATGGAGCCGGCCTCACGCGGTTTCCAATGGAGCTTTGCCAGACTCTCCTTCGCGGCAGCAGCAATAGCTTTGGTGGTTGCTGTTGGCTGGATTGGGCGCAACTGGTACATCGCGGGCCCTCCTGGCAGCCGCGCGCGGGTTGCTTCGATCGAAGGGCAAGCGTATCTCATTGGCCCCGCTGGTGAACGCGCATTGAAACCAGGTGACGAAGTCGGCGCGGGTGAATTCATTCGCACCGCCGCCAATTCTCATGCCAAGGTGCACCTCTTCGAGGGCTCCGAAGTGGAAATGAATCAGCGCGCGGAGTTGGCGGTCAGCGCCACCCGTCGCGACACTACCATTCATCTCGACCAGGGCAGCATCATCGTGCAGGCTGCGAAGCGTCACACCGGACACCTGTATGTTAGCGCTCCGGATTGCACCGTCGCCGTCACCGGAACCGTTTTTTCCGTGAATTCCGGCACTAAAGGCTCGCGCGTCGCAGTGATTGAAGGAGAAGTGCACGTCAATCACTCTGGTGTGGAATCGATTCTGCACTCCGGCGATGTGGTGGCGACCACGCAGAGCGTCGGCGTTGTTCCCGTCCGTGAAGAGATTGCCTGGAGCAGCGATCTGGATCACGAACTCGCTCTGCTCGCGGAATTCTCAAGGCTTCGTAAGCAATTGTCAGAAATCCAGACGCCCGGTCCACGGTACGAAAGCAAGATCCTTCCCTTGCTTCCCGCGGATACTGTTTTGTATATCGGCATCCCCAATCTTGGCGATGCGCTTCAACAGGCCAACAAAATCTTTCAGCAGCAGCTTTCGCAAAGCAAAGTTCTGCAAGACTGGTGGAACAAGACCGGCAACTCCAATCAGCATCCTACTCCCCAGGAGTTGATCGACCAGATTCAAGCCATAAGCCAGTATTTGGGCGACGAAGTGGTGATTACTTTCAGAGGAAGCTCCCTCTCCAACGAGCACGGCCCCGTCCTGCTGGCCGAAGTGCGGCAGGCTGGGCTGAAGGACTATTTGCAGAATCACCTCGCGGATGCCTTGAAGACCCCGCAAGGCAACACTAATTTGCACGCCGTGGACCTGCAGTCGCTATCCTCACTCGCTGCGGATGAACGCGGGATGGTCATGCTTGTCCGTTCAAACATGCTTGTCGTCGGTGGCGACGCAGCCTCGGTTCGGCAGATGAGCGCACAGCTCGACGCCGGAGCAACTCTCTTCACCGGGACGGACTTTGGCCAGCGGATCATCACCGCCTACAGCCGCGGCACCGAAACTCTGGTTGCTGCGGATCTCGGTCAGATTTTAACCAGTACGCATTCCCAGGAGGGAGATTCGAAAGCGCTTCGCAATAGCGGCTTCAATGACATTAAGTATTTGATAGCAACGCGCGGCGAGTCCTCCAGCCAGGGAGACAACCGCATCACTCTGGAATTTAATGGCCAGCGGCGCGGCATCGCCTCCTGGCTGGCCGCTCCGGCTCCCATGGGCTCGTTGGACTATGTTTCCTCGAACGCAGGTGCGGTCGTCTCTTTCGTTTCAAAACAACCAGCGCTCATGCTGGATGACATTTTCAGTACCATCGGCGCTTCCGATCCCAACTTCAGCCAAGATCTGGCGCACACAAATTCAGAACTCGGCCTCGACCTTCGCAATGACTTGGCGAGCGCCCTGGGCGGAGAACTGACGCTGGCTCTCGATGGCCCGGTTCTTCCGACACCTTCGTGGAAAGCGGTTGTCGAGGTCAACAATCCGGGAGCCCTTCAGGTTGCCATTGATAAGCTGCTGCAGGCCGGTAATCGCGAAGCGCAGAAATCGAACCAGCCCGGGGTAAATCTCACCCTCAATCAAGAACAGGTCGACGGACGAACGTTCTACACCATCCAATCGCAAACTGTTGGGCTTTCGACGGAGTACCACTACACCTTCGCGGACGGCTATATGATCATCGCACCTTCACGCGCGCTGGTCCTGGCGGCCCTGAAGACTCACGCAAACGGCACATCGCTGGCTCACTCTGCTTCGTTTCATGCTCTCTTTCCCAGCGACAACCAGGCCAACTTTTCTGCCATGATTTACCAAAATCTCGGTCCCATCCTGCAGCCGCTCGCTTCTCAGCTTACTTCCGGACAGTTGCAGCTTCTCCAACAGATGGCCGCCGACTCCAAGCCCAGCGTATTCTGCGCTTATGGAGAAAGCGATCGCATCGAAGTAGCCAGCAGCGCCAAGCTCTTTGACTTGAACCCAGGTTTTCCGACCTTGATCCATTTGCTCGGTTTGTCGGATCATGGAACTTCGCGCCAAGCTCATCCGTAATGCTTGGTAGATGATGAACCCAACCATCGAGCTCAGCGGGCTCGAAGTACAACTCGGCGGCCGGACGATCCTTCATGGTCTTACTGGAGTTTTGAAGAGTCGTGCTATTGGTCTGCTCGGACCCAACGGCGCTGGCAAGTCCACGCTCATCAACACCCTCTTGGGATTTCACTCCCCGTCCAAAGGGAGCGCCCGCGTTCTCGGGATCGACTCTCACGCCAGCGGCAAGGCGCTTCGCTCTCTTGTTGGGTACATGCCGGAGAACGACGCCTTCATTTCAAAAATGTCCGGGGTCCACTTTGTTCGCTACATGGCGGAAATTTCCGGTCTTCCCCATAATCAAGCGTTGGAGCGCGCGCACGAAGCTTTCGTCTACGTGGGCTTAGGCGAAGCGCGTTACCGCCCGGTGGGCACGTATTCTCTCGGCATGAAACAACTCGCCAAGTTGGCCCAGGCGATTGCCCACGGCCCCAAGGTGCTCATCCTGGACGAACCTACGAATGGCATGGATCCGCCTGCGCGCAAGCGCTTGGTCGAACTCATTCGCGAGATCCGGGAGGCCAGTGATATCTGCCTGCTGCTTTCTTCGCATCTTCTCCGCGACGTCGAGGAAACCTGCGACGAAGTGCTGATCCTGCGCAACGGGCAAATCGCTTCCATCTGCAATCTCGTCGAGGAGCGGCGCGCCAATCGCAAGTTCCTCGAGCTCGAAACCATCGGCGCCGAGGCCACATTCACCTCCACGCTCGAGGGCCTTGGTTGTGAGTGCGCGGTCTTCTCCAACGGCCGCATCAAGATAGTCATGCCGGATAGCGTCGAAATCCGCGAAGTCTTCAAAGTCGCCGCCGACCGCGGCGTCCAGATTCGCCGCATGAATCATCGCCGCGATTCTCTCGAAGACATCTTCCTCAACGCCATGGAACAAACGGGAGCGGCTGATGGCCGTATATAAACGCAAGTACAATCCCTACGCCGGATCTCTCACTCCGGAATGGTCCCGCTTTTTTGTCCTCACACGTTATGCTTTCGCCGACCTGTTCAAATCCCGCTTCTTCGTTCTTCTTCTGATTCTTAGCCTCATTCCAACTCTGTTTTTTGCTGGCTACATCTTCATAGCCAACAACAAAACCGTGCAGTTGTTCATGCAAATTCGCTCCGGTGATCTGTTCTCGGTCGAATCCCGGTACTTCATCCTCATCATGATCGTGCAAACGCAAGCAGCCTTTCTCTTGAACTGCTGGGTTGGCCCTGTCTTGATCGCCGGAGACTTGACCAACGGCGCCCTTCCGCTTTTTCTGAGCCGCCCGTTCAGCCGTGGCGATTATGTTCTCGGAAAACTCGCCGTGCTGGGCTTACTGCTCTCCGCCGTCACCTGGGTTCCCTGCTTGCTCTTATTCAGCCTCCAGTCCGGACTCGCAAAGGACGGCTGGATCTGGTCGCACTTGTGGATGATTATTCCGATCGTATTCTGCTCCGCAATTTGGATCCTGATGCTTTCCTTCCTTTCTCTCGCGGTATCAGCATGGGTCAAATTGCGAATTGTCGCTACAGGGGCAATCTTCATCTTATTTTACGTGCCCGCAGGCCTCGGCGAGATGTTCAACGCCATCATGGGGACGAAGTGGGGCGTCCTTCTGAATTTCTCAGAAATGTTTCGGCTTATCCTGGCAAAAGGATTTCATGAGCGAGCCGGGCTGATTGGCCGCGCTTGGGAGGAGATCCCGGTTCCCGCGGCCTGGAGCGTACTGATTTTCGTCTGCTTGCTTTCGCTCGTCGTTCTCAACGCGCGCTTGCGTGCTCGCGAGACGGTGCGCGGATGACCCCGGACTCTCGCCTCATCGTTTTCGAGAATGTCTCCAAGTTTTACGGAGAAGTTCTCGGCGTGAACAAAGTGAGTTTCTCTCTCGAGCCCGGGATTACCAGTCTCGTCGGCCCCAATGGCTCGGGCAAGACCACCCTCATGAACTTGCTGACCGGCCTCATTCGGCCTTCTCAAGGCGCAGTTTACGTCCTCGGCCTCACTCCGCAGCAGCCCATCGAGTTCTTCCGGCAGGTTGGATACTGCACGCAGTTTGACTCCTTCCCTCCCGGTGCGAAGGGCTACGACTTCATTTATTGGCCGCTGCGTCTTCATGGTTTTGCCCACGATCAGGCGGCCAAGCTCACGAACGAAGCCCTGGAGCGCGCCGGCATGTCGCAGGTCGCCAAGCGCAAAGTGGCGGGCTATAGCAAAGGGATGCGCCAGCGCATTCGCCTCGCCCAAGCCATCGCGCATCATCCCTCCGTGCTGGTTCTCGACGAACCCCTCAACGGCCTCGATCCCATGGCCCGCTCGGAATCCATCGCGCTCTTCGAAGCCATTGCCAAGCAGGGCATGCACGTCATCATTTCCAGCCATATTTTGGAGGAAGTCGATCGCATCTCCGACCGCGTCGTGTTAATGAGTAGCGGCTACGTTGTTGCCGAAGGCCAGATCAAAGAGGTCCGCCGCGAAGTCCGCGATCATCCCATGCAGATCCTTGTCCGCTGTTCGAATGCCGCGCGATTGGCGGCGGCGGCGTTCGAACTCGACCACGTAGTCGAAGCCAAAATTCTGACTGACGGCCATGGCGTCCTGGTGCGCACGCGCGACGCCGACCAGTTCTATCTCCTGCTCAACAAAATCGTCTCGGGCGGTCTCGTCGAAGTCGATACCGTTGCGCCAGCCGACGATGACGTCAACTCCATCTATCAATATCTCATCGGATCGGATGGAGGACCGGCTTGATTGCTCAAGACTTAATCGCGCGCGCCCGGAAGTGGTCCAAGGAGCAGCCTTGGCGCCTCTATGGAAGTCAGATCTTCGTCCTTCTACGCAACGAACTTCGCCGCAACCTATTTACGCGTCGCAGGATTGGGATGTATCTCCTCGCGTTAGTTCCGGTGTTAATCCTCCTCGCCGACAACATCTTCGGCAGACATTCCATGGGCCAGGCTCAAATCGAGTGGAATACACAAATCCTTGCGAAAACTGTCCAGCTTTACTATTTCCGCCTGGGCATCTTCTTCGCCTGCATGGGGGTTTTTACTTGGCTATTCCGCGGCGAAATGGTTGACCGGACTCTGCATTATCAATTTCTCGCTCCGATAAGAAGAGAAGTGCTGATAGTCGGAAAGTTTCTTGCGGGCGCGGTCGTTGCTATCGCGCTTTTCGAAACGGCCATTTTTGCCTGCTTCTACCTTACGTATAGCCGCTTTGGTTCCGCGGGCACATCATATGTTTTTGATGGGCCGGGCCTCGGCCAGTTGGGTTCCTATCTCCTAGCCACGGCTCTCGCTTGTCTCG
>Ga0307479_10002602_pt1 | contig 16392 bp, 15 predicted proteins | sample atmos_gasesECM4C_FD_203743 | JGI IMG/M metagenome (GOLD analysis project Ga0307479, IMG submission 203743) | Hardwood forest soil microbial communities from Morgan-Monroe State Forest, Indiana, United States - atmos_gasesECM4C_515 | ecosystem: Environmental > Terrestrial > Soil > Temperate... | reverse complement strand
TTTGATCATGAACGGCTGGAACGTGTAGGCTAGGAACGGGCCGAGCACGAAGAAGCCCCACATTCCGTAGATGATCGAGGGAATGCCGGCGAGCAATTCGATGGCTATTCCGATCGGGCGGCGCAGCCATTGCGGACAGAGTTCGGTTAAGAAGATCGCGATCCCAATCCCGACCGGGATGGCGATCAGCATCGCGATGAAGGAGGTCACCAGCGTGCCGTACATCGGGCCGAGCGCACCGAGCACGGGAGGATCGGCCGACGGCGCCCAGCGCTGCGTCCACAGGAACGCAAGGCCATATTGCTTCATCGCCGGCCATGCACCGGCGATCAACGAAAGAATGATGCCGCCAAGGATCAGCAGGACCGAAATCGCGGACGCCCTTGTGATCCAGTAGAATGTGACGTCGCCGACTTTGAATGCGTTGAGCGCTTTCGCGCGATCGTAAGGTCCGGCGGCTTCCATTACATCGCTCTGAACGGCCATGTCTGCCACGCCAATCCCCTGTACGGTTTTACTTGATCAGCTTTTGCTTGATCAGTCTTTATTGATCAGGTCTCATTGATCAGTCGCATGCCCCCGGATGTGGCGTAGCGCGCCAGCGTTGCGCTGCCAGTCCGGGGGCCTTTTGTTAAGCTACGATTTGGTCCCGGTTCTCCGGGAACAGCGCTCAAAGCGCTGGTCCGCCCTCCAGGACACCAGCTTTTTCTGATCAGCTCTTGATATCGGACGACCAGGTTTTCTCGATCAGCTTGACCACCGTGGCCGGCATCGGAATGTAGTCGAGTTCCTCAGCCATCTTGCCGCCGTTGGCGAAAGCCCATTTGAAGAACTTCACGGCTTCGGCGGACGCCGCCTTATCAGCCGGTTCCTTATGCATCAGGATGAAGGTCGATGCCGTGATCGGCCACGACTTCTCGCCCGGCTGATCGGTGAGGATCACGTAATAGCCAGGAGCGTGCGTCCAGTCGGCGTTCGACGCGGCGGTCTGGAACGCCTCCACGGTCGGCTGCACGGTCTTGCCGGCCTTGTTGACCATGGCCGCATAGGTCAGCTTGTTTTGCTTGGCATAGGCGTATTCGACGTAACCGATCGAGTCCTTGGTCTGGCCGATATTGCCGGAAACGCCCTCGTTGCCCTTGGCGCCGACGCCGACCGGCCATTCGACCGTGGTGCCCTCGCCGGCCTTGGATTTCCAGTCAGCGCTGACCTTCGAGAGGTAGTTGGTGAAGTTGAAGGTCGTGCCCGAACCGTCCGCGCGGTGAACGACCGCGATCGCGGACGACGGCAGCTTGACGTCCGGGTTGAGCTTCTTGATCGCCGGATCGTCCCACTTGGTAATCTTGCCGAGATAGATATTGGCGAGGGTCTCACCATCGATCACCATCTCGCCGGGCTTCACGCCCTCGATGTTGACCACTGGAACGATCGCGCCCATCACCATCGGCCACTGCACCAGGCCGTCCTTATCGAGCTGGTCGACCTTCAGCGGCATATCGGAGGCGCCGAACGTGACGGTCTTGGCCTGGATCTGCTTGAGGCCGGCGCCAGATCCGATCGACTGGTAGTTCAGCCCGTTGCTCGTCTCCTTCTTGTACGCATCGGCCCACTTCGAATAGATCGGATAGGGAAACGTGGCGCCCGCGCCGGTGATGTCGGCGGCATAGGCCGACGTCGATGCGGCGACGAGGCCGGCAGCGACGATGGTTTTCATGAGATTCATTGCTGGTCTCTCCCTGTCGTGAGCGAAGCGCCAGATTGCGCCCGATAGCGCTCACGAGAGCCCCTTTAGAAGCGGTCGGTGCCCCTTTTACGAAGGTTGGATGACACTTGGATGACACAGCTAAGCGATTGAAATAGCTAAATTTTCATGAAAAAACTAAAGTCTTGGGCTGGGGAAAACAGGCCGTGAAGGTGGCCCCATGTCTGGGCACGCTTTCGATCAAAAGCCGGCCGCGATGGCGGTTAAGAATATGTTTTACCAGCGATAAACCAAGGCCGGTTCCGCCCTGCGAGCGGCTGTCGCCGACGTCGACCCGATAGAAGCGCTCGGTGAGCCTTGGGAGGTGCTCCGGTGCGATCCCGGGGCCGAAATCGCGCACCATGACCCGGACTTCCGGCGCGCCCTCGCCGGACGCCACCGTGGTCAGGGAGACGATGACCTTGCCGCCGGAGGCGCCGTATTTCAGGGCATTCTCGATCAGGTTCTCGAACAGCCGCAACAGCTCCTCGCGATCGCCCGCGATCGGGACCGGCGTCTCCGGCAGCGCGATCTCGACCACGACCTGCCGCTCCCGCGCCAAGGGTTCGAGCCCATCGGCGACCTGGCGGATGATCGGGACGATATCCACCGAGGTGTCGGGGCGGACATGGGCGGACAGTTCGACCCGCGACAGCGACAACAGGTCGTCGATCAGCCGGGCCATCCGCGTCGCCTGCGCGTGCATGATCGACAGAAAGCGCTCGCGCGCCTTGGCATCGTCCTTGGCCGGCCCCTGCAGCGTGTCGATGAAACCGGAAAGCGCGGCAAGCGGCGTGCGCAATTCATGGCTGGCATTGGCGACGAAGTCGGCGCGCATTTCCTCGACCCTTCGCAGCGGCGTCTGGTCGTGGAACGTCATCAGCATGCATTTGTCGGTGCCGCCGAACGCGGTCGGCACCGGCACCGGCGTGATGGTCAGCTCCATCCAGCGATCGACCGGCACGTGATCGAGATAGGTGGTGCGCCGCGGCTCGGTGGTCGCGATCGCCTCGCGCAATGCGGTGATGATTTCGGGCGAGCGCAGCGCGAACTGGGCGAGTTCGTTCTTGCGCAAGGCCGGCGCGAGCTGGGAAGCCGCTACATTGAGATGAATGACGCGGCCGGCGCGGTCGAGCAGGACGGCGGGATCGGGCATGCCGGCGACGACCGCGCTGACCGCAGCCGTTTCGACCGGATTGCTGCCGCGGACATCCTCGCGCGAGGCAACCGCATGGTGCAATCGCCAGGGCACCAGGGCCGCCGCGGCGATGCAGGCGAATACCGCGCCCGCGCGCAGCGGCGACAATTCGCCGAACGCGACCAGCACGGCCAGCGCGAGGCCCGCGACCAGGAGGATGATGGCCGAATGGCGCAGCCGGTCCGGCCACGGCGAGAAGAAGGAAGATGAGGAAGGAGGAGCTTCTACTGCCATCTGGACGGCTTCTCCGTTTGTGTCCCCGTCAAGCGGGCGTATCGCCACGCTCCCGCACATAGGCGGCTTTGCGCGCCGGTCCCGCCGCATCCAAGCCCAAAGTAGCGGCCTGACGCAGCCGTTTCGACCGGGCGGTGAGGATAACCTCCCGAAACGTCAGCAAGATTACAGAGATGACAAACGGCGCAATATAATAGAGCAGGCGGAACAGCATCATACCGGCCAGCAGGTCTTCCCGGTCCATCTGCCAGAGGCCGACCAGCATGGCGGCGTCGAATACCCCGAGTCCGCCTGGGGAATGGCTGGCAAAGCCGAGCAGCGTCGCCGAAACAAAGATCACCGCAACCACGACGAAGCCGAGATTGGGCTCGTCCGGCACCAGCACGTACATCGCGAGCGCGCAAAAGCCGAGGTCGACAATGCCGATCGCGATCTGCAGCAGCGTCAACGGGCCGCCGGGCAGCACCACGGTCCACGGACCGCGGCCGACCACCCGGGGCTCGGTCCAGACCCAGACCACATAGGCCACCAGCCCGACGATGATCGCGATCGCCACGATGCGGTTCAGCCAGACCGGCAGTTGATCGATCGAGGCCGCCGCTTCGGGATGATAGGCGATGCCGAGACCCAGCACCGCGGCGTTGCCGAGCCAGAACGTCAGGCCGGCCAGGAAGCAGATTTTTGCGACGTCGATCGCGTTGAGCCCGTGGGCCGAATAAATCCGATAACGCACCGCACCGCCGGTGAAGACGCTGGCCCCGACGTTGTGGCCGATCGAATAGCTGGTGAAGGCCGCGAGCGCGTTGACGCGGTAGGGGATGTTGCTGTGGCCGATCGCGCGAACCGCAAACAGATCGTAGAAGGTCAGCGTGAAATAGCCGGCGGCGACGAACAACGCCGCCTCGGCAATCTGGTGCGGCTCGGTGGCCTTGATCGCCTCGATCACCTCGTCGACATCGATGTGGCGGAGCATGTGGTAAAGCACGTAGCAGGCGATGCCGATCACGGTGACGCTGATGGCAACCCCAAGCCTATGCAGGATTTGCTTGTGGCGCAGAAACGAGACCGCTCTGCGTATGGCTTCCAGCATCTAGACCTCGATTACGAAACGTGCCGCCGCCGATGGGCATGCTCCCCGTCCTGCCGTGGTAGCGCGTTTTGGGCCGGAGTGGAATTCGCCAGATGTGAATAAAAACACGCTCCTTCAATATATTAGGGGGAATTAAAAGGCTGTGAATGCACAGTTTTGCTGCATTCGTCCAGCCTCTCGATCACGGTCCGATCGGACCCAATCGATCATGATCTCATCCCTTTGTTTGAGCATGATCTTTTCGGAAAACCGGTTCCCGTTTTTTCGGCTCATGCGCTGGCATGTTGCGGCCGTGAAATCCAGCCCTTCGCGGGCGGCGGCGGACGCCTCTCGCGGCATAGATCCTGAGGCTTGCGGCGGATCGCCTCAGGCGCGGTCCAGATACCCGCTGACCTCCGCCCGGACGGGGTTTTCGAATATCGCCATGGCCGTTGTCATGCGCCGAAAGCCAAAAGTCTCGTAGAAGGGCTCCTTGCCCGGCACCGCGTACAGAATGATCTTGCGATGCGATGCCGACAGGCGGACCAGCCTGGTAACGATCTCTTTGCCAAGTCCGCAGCCCTGGTGCCTCGGCCGCACGGCGATATCGCAGAGGTAGGCGCAGTCGCGGCCGTCGGCCAAGACGCGGCCGGCCCCGACAAGAAGGCCCGCGTCGAAAGCGAAGGCGCGAAACATGCTGTTTCCGAACACTAGCTCAAGATCGGCCGGCGCCTTGTCGCCAAGCGGAGCGGCGCGGTAGAGCGCGGCGAGTTCGTTCCAATCGACGCGGTTAAGATCGTCCGTCCAGCCAATCGGCATTTTCGGCGCTTTCACTTGCGTGCGGCGGCAACCGCGGCAACAACCTCGGCCGGGTCGGGAAAGTGTCCTTTCGAACGCTTGGCGACTGTCTCTTCGCCAACCCTCACCTCGAAAATCCCGCCGGTGCCAGGCACCAGCTTTGCCTCCACCGCGAGCCGCTCGCGAAGTGCGGCCGCCGCATCCTTGGCGCGCTGCTCATACCCGCACGGCCGACAATAAATGATCGATACATCCGACATGGCGATCTCCTGCTGTCCTGGTTCGTGAAACGTTTTTGGTCGATAAATTTGTCCCGCGGGCGACCCTCCCCTCCAGAGAGGGTTCAGAGCCAGGCTCCGTTCAGATCGTCTCTGGCTGCAACTCCAGTGATGCGCTTCACTTACCCTCCCCGGGAGGGGAGGGTCGCTTGTTCGGCGATGCCAACGGGTCGCGCGAACGCGCGCCCGATGACAGGCTCCGCATCGTCCGAAGCAAGCGGGGTGGGGTGATCTATCCACGAGCAAGCTGCCTATCATTTCAATTTTCGATCCGCAGCATAGCGGTCAAGTAGAATGCCCCACCACTGAAACACCACCGTCGCGGATCGTCTGTCACCCCTCCCGCATCGGGCGATGCTTCGCATCGCCGACGCGGTCGACCCTCCCCCTCCAGGGGAGGGTGAAGCGCCCGGCTCCGTTCAGATCGTCTCTGGCTGCAACTCCAGTGATGCGCTTCACTTACCCTCCCCTGGAGGGAGAGGGTCGCTTGTTCGGCGATGCCAACGGGTCGCGCGAACGCGCGCCCGATGACAGGCTCCGCATCGTCCGAAGCAAGCGGGGTGGGGTGATCTATCCACGAGCAAGCTGCCAATCATTTCAATTTCGATCCGCTGCATAGCGCTCGAGCGAACTCGATCAGGCGGCTTGCCGGAACAGGCGCGACGTAGCCGCCTCGATGCCGGCGATCCAGCCGGCGACAGAATGGCCGATCGCCTCGGGATGATCCTCCTGCAGAAAATGCCGTCCCGGGCCGAGCGGAACCAGCGCGCAATTCTCAAGAGATGCCGCGAAGCGGCTTGCGAACGCCGGCGCGACCAGCGCGCCGGGCTCGCCTGCAAACAACAGCTTTGGATAGGTCGAGGCGGCAAGCGCCGCATGCGCGGATTGCAGCGTCGCGCAAACGTCCGACGGCTCGCCCTCGATCGGCAATTCGCGCGGCAATGCCAGAATCGGGCGGCGACTTTCCGGCGTCGGGAAAGGCGCGCGGTAGGCGGCCATTTCCTCGTCGCTCAACTTGCGAAGCATTCCACCCGGCAGCACGCGTTCGATGAAAGCGTTGCCTTGCAGGATCATCGCCTCGCCCTCGCCCGGCGTCCTGAATTTCCGGAACGTTTTGCGCGCCGTGTCATCGGAATCGAGCGGGTGAAAATCCGACCAGTCGGGCATCGGGTGGATGAATTCCATGAAGGCAAGACCACGCACGAAATCCGGCCGGCGAGCCGCCAGATGAAACGCCAGCGCGGTCCCCCAATCCTGCGCCACCAGGTAGGCCGAGCCGATGCGCAACTCGTCGATCAGGGCATCGAGATAGCGGACGTGATCGAAAAACCGGTAGGCGATGTCGGGCTTGCCGGAGGCGCCGAAGCCGATCAGGTCGGGCGCGATGCAATGCGCCACCGGCGCCACCAGCGGCACGATGTTGCGCCAGATGAAGGACGAAGTTGGATTGCCGTGCAGGAACAACGCCACGGGCGCTCCCTCTTCTCCGGCCTCGCGATAGGCCATCGTCGTGCCCTCGAGCGAGATGTGACGAATGTCGACGTCGGCAAGTTGGCTCATGACAGCTCCTTGAACACGGTTTGGAACGCGATCTTCTTGAATCGTTCGAGCGGCGCAGGGCCCCGCTCCACCTTCATGCGCAGCATGGCGCCCTGCCACGATGCGAGCAGGAACTCGGCAAGTTCGGTGCCGTCGAAGTCGGAGGCGATCTCGCCGGATCGTTGCGCTTCTGCAATGCAGGCCGCAAACGGCGCGCGCCATTCCTGAAAAATCGTCATCAGTTGGGTGCGCAGCAGTTCGCTCGAGCCGGACGCTTCCAGGCTGAGATCGCCGATCAGGCAGCCGCGGATAAAGCGATCGCCTTCGAGCCTGCCCGTGATGATGTCGAGATAGCGCTTGAGCCGCATTCGCGGCGTGAGCGAGGTGTCTTCGAGCGCCTGCGCGACAAGCCTGCGGGTATTTTCAAAATAGCGGTCGAGCACCTCGGAAGCGAACGCCTCCTTGGAACGGAAGTGATTGGTGAACGACCCCTGCGGCGCGCTGGCGGCCGCGGTGATGTCGCGCACGCTGGTGCCGTTATAGCCGGTGCGGAACATGGCCTTGAGGCCGGCGTCCAGGATGGTGTCTCGGAGAGAAGGTTTTGGCATGGTCTTATAATACGTACGTACGTATTGATGTCAAGCCGCCAAAAATATGGCTTTGAAACAAAGGCTTAAATCGCGTGCTTGGTCCCATCGCATGGCTCGTCCGGGGATCGGTTGGCCGAGCTTTGGGCCGTATGCAAAAAGGGTTGCCGAACGCCCCGCCGTGCTACGGGCGCTCGAAGCCGAGCGGCTCGCTGAGCCCTGGATTTGATTTTGGATTTAATCTGGATTTCATTTGATGCGCGCTGCATCGGTGCGGACCAGGGCGAGCGCGAAGCGCGCGCTCTTCTTCCAATCGGGCAACGCGGCCAACGCGAGCCTCGACTATGACGCGGGCAAATGAATGAGATAGTCGTAGATCGCCGTCAGCTCTTCGTCGTCCATCTTTCCAACCGCCCGCCACGGCATCGCTTCGCCGATTTGATGGCCGGCAGGATCCGTTCCCATCCGCATGGTCGCAATGAACTGTTCCAGACTCCAGGCCTTGACGAGGTCGAGGCCGGGGCCAATGGGCGGTAGCTGGCCTTGCACCCCGCCCTTCAGATCGGAGCCGTGGCATTCGCGGCAATCCTGGTACGACAGGAGATATTCGCCGTATTGCGCGGTGGCGCTCTTGGGAGGGGCCTGGATGACGCCGGTCAATACCGGCTTTCCTCCGGGAAGCATGCCGGCCCCCAACATCATCAGGCCGAGCGGGCTGAGATGGTCGGGCGGCTCCGGCGTTCTCTCGCCCGCGGCGGGCTGATCGCGAATATAGGCGATGGCAGCGCGTATGTCGTCGTCGCTCAACTTTCCGGCGTTGGTGATGCTCATCACGACCAGCCAGCGACCGTTCGCATCGACGCCGTTGCGGATGGCGCGAAATATCTGGCCATCCGACCAGTGGCTCAATGCGCCGGCCGGCGTCAGGTTCGACGATATGAAGGAGCCGACCGGAATTGGGAAATGCTTGCCGATGTCCTCGCCGCCGGTCAGCGTTCCCGTCTTGGAGTGACAACTGCCGCAGAAGCTGTCGACGATCGCGCGGCCGCGGGCGATCTGATCGGCGGTCCTGACAACCGTCAGGTTCGGGATCGCCGCGGTGCGAGCCGAACGCTTCACCAGGCCCGCGCTCATCAGGACCGCCGGGGCGAAAACCACCACAGCGATCAGAGCCGCCGAACCGGCGCCGGCCCATTTGAGAAGCGCCTTCTTGCTGCGCCACGCCCGAACGCTGCACCAGGCCAGCAACGCGGAAACGGCTGCCAATAAAACGGGATATGCGATGTCGATCATAATATCTCTCATGCAATCATCAATTCGGGATTGAATTCGGCTGCGGCCGACGACCGGGCTGCGCTCACATCAAAGGCTCAGCCTCGGAATCAGCCGCGCCGCATTGCCGCTCTCGATCGCCCGCTGGTCCTCGGAAGACAGCCACATCTTCCGCAGCGTTTCGATCTGATCGAGCGGGAAGTAAGAATAGTCGGAGCCGAACGTGATCTGCGTCGTCGGCACGAACTCCATCAGCGCCGTGATCGCCGGCGCGCCGGTGGCATTCGCCGTGTCGTAGTGGAGCCGGCGAAGCTCGGCTTCGATGCCGTCGGGCGCAAAACTGCCGGCGGTGCGAGCCCGGTCGTAAAATGCCGCGATCCGGCCTGCGAGCATCGGAATCGTTCCGCCGGCGTGAGAGAAGAGCCACTTGATGTCGCGCAGCCGGGCGAGCGTACCGCTGAGAAGCAGGCTGGTGACGGCACGCGTCGTGTCGTGCGGCACCTCGATCACCGCGGGAAAGGCGCCGACGCCGAGCTGCCCGCAGCAATTCGCCACCAACGGATGGACATAGACCACCGCCTTGCGGCGGTTGAGCTCCTCGAACACCGGCGCATAGAATTCGTTACCAAGCCACTTGTCGCCGTAATTGGTCTGCAGGCCGACGCCATCGGCATGCAGGGTATCGAAGGCGTATTCGATTTCCTTGAGCGTGGCGTCGGCGTCGAGCATCGACAGCGTCGCGAACAGACCGAAGCGGCCTTTGTGATCGCGTGTCATCTCGGCGCCGTAATCGTTGCAGATCCGCACCATCTTTTCGGCGCCCGCCGCATCAAGGCCGAACCAGGTGCCGGGTGTCGACGCAATCGAGAGCACGGCGGTCGCGACCCCGTTCTTGTCAAGGTCCTCCAGCGCTTTCTCGCGCGTCCAGCCGACCTGATTTGCGAAGTGCGGAATCTTGCGCACGTCCTCCCAGTCGAGCCAGGCCTTCTGATAGTCCGGCGGATAGAAATGATGATGGGTGTCGATCACCCCGGCCCGGCCCTGCGCGCGCGCTTCGCAACAAGGCAGCAGCCCCGTTGCGGCAAGCGCGGCGGCTCCGGCGAGGACATGGCGACGGGACAACGAATCCGCCGCCGCTCTTGGTTTTCCAGTCACTGTTGTCATTTTCACCGGGGTCCAAGTGTGATTGGAAGCTGCCGCGGCCCGCGTACCGTTCCCGCCGACCATTTGACCACCGCTCCGGGCGTCAGCTCGAAGTCGGGGAATTTGCCGAGCCATTCCTCCAGTGCGATGCACATTTCCATCCGCGCCAGCGTCGAGCCGATGCAGCGATGAATGCCAAGGCCGAAAGCAGCGTGCCGGTTGACGGCCCGATCGACGATGACCCGATCAGCATCCGGAAACATCGCCGGGTCGCGATTGGCCGCGCCAAATGCCAACATCACCATCTCGCCTGCCCTGAAGGGGCAGCCGTTGATCTCGGTCTCCTTGACGATTTCGCGCGCCATGGTGACGGGGGCGTAGGCGCGCAGGAATTCCTCAACTGCGGTCGGGATCAGGTTCGGCTCCTCGACCAGGCGCTTGCGGTCGTCGGCGTGGGTGGCGAGATGCCACAAGCAAGTTCCGATCGCGCTCCACGTCGTATCGATCCCGGCGAACAGCAGCAGTCGCAGCGTGCCGTTGATATCGTCGTCGCCCAGCCGCTGCCCGTCGATGCGGGCGTCGAGCAGATAGCTGATCAGATCATCGGCCGGCTGCGCGCGCCGCGCGGCGATTTCCTGGCTGAAAAACCCGCTCACTTCCGCGATGACGCGCTCGAGTATTGCGACGTCTGTCACGCCAAGCTCGAAGAATTCGTGAACCCATTTCCGAAACTGGTCGCCGGCGTGTCCGGAAATGCCGAGCATGTGGGCGATCACGCGCACCGGTATCTCCTGCGCGTAGTCGACCGCGCCATCGCATTCGCCTCCGTTCGGAAGGGATTCCAGCAATTCGCGGCAAAGCGCGCGTGTCCGCGGCTCGAGCTTCTGGATCGCCGCGGGCGTGAATGCGGGCAACAGGACCTTTCGCTCGGCGCGGTGTTCGGGCGGATCCGAAGTGATCGGCGGTGCACGCCGGAGCGCCGGCTGGCTTTCGCGGACGAAAATACGACGTGAGGAGAAATGCTCCGGGTCATAAGCGACGGCGCGGATGTCCTCATAGCGCACCGGGAGATATACGCCCGAAAAGCGTTCGGTGTGGGCGATCGGACATTTCTGCCGCAACTCGTCCCAGATCGGATATGGGTTTTCGACAAAGGCGGGGTCGAGATGGTCGAAATCGCTTGCCCAATCGGCAACGGGTGCGCGCCTGGTCATGCAACTTCTCCCGCGCGCTCGATCTCGACCTCGATCGCAAGCTCCGGACAGTTGGCCCGCGCGAGCCAGGCCTTGTTTTCGAGATGAGAGGAAACCCAGCCGTCGGCGATTTCGCGGGCCTCGCCGAAAGCGTCGACCTCAAAAAGCTCGGGCGCGAGAGCGACGCAGCGCGCGTGACCCTGGCAGCGCTCGCGCTTGACGCGAACCCGCAGAGAAACCGGGGCCGCAGCACCATCCGTCGGAATACTCACGGTTCATCTCCTTTGCCAATCCGGACGATGAACAGTCTGATCCGCACCCGTTACGCCGCGATTTCGAGATCAGGCGAACGGGTTACGACCGTAATAGACCAGGGAAATGGTTCGACCGAACAGGCGGAGGTGCGTGCGAGGTCACACGGGCAAGGCCGCGCGCGAGCGGCGGGCAGCGGCCCGCATGTCGGTCTTTGTGGCCGCGGGCGATTGCTTCAATGCGCCAGAGAACGCGCGCCGCGCGCGACGCCGGGCGCTGCGGCCGCGTCGAATCGTGTTTGCGTCAGGCAATGATGGAGCGCGGGCGCGATTTCCGCGGCCACGATCGGCCAATGCACGACGTCGGCGATACCGGCTGCCAGCAACGTATCGGCACCGATCTCCTGGGCGAACTTCGCCGCCAGCACGATCGGCAGGTCGGGCGCCGCATCATGCAGCGCCGCCGCCAATTGGAGCGACGCGATCGCCGACCCGAAATGGCCGACAACCAGCGCATCGAACCGCTCCGGCCTGGACCGGCAGGCGGCCACCGCCGCGTCGGCGGTCATGAAGCCGACCGGCTCGTAGCCAAGCGCCGCCAGCATCTCCTCATCCCGCAGCACGCGGGCCTGGTCGGTCGCGACGACCAGCACCGTTTCGCCATGGCCGAGCGGCAACGTCATCATATCCGCTTCCGCCGGCTGCACCTTGCCCTGCATGCAGGGCAGCCACACCTCCAGACGACTGCCCTGGCCCGGTGCGCTCACGACATTGATTGCTCCGCCATGCTCGCGCACGATCTCGCGGACCGTCGATAGTCCGAGGCCGTTGCCATCAGAGCGCGTGGTGAAGAAAGGCTCGAAGATGCGCGCCAGGGTGGTCTGGTCCATGCCGCGGCCGGTGTCGGTCACCGCGATGCACACATGGCGGCCGGCTCCAAGCTCACCGTGCGTGAGCGAACGCGCCATGTCGAGGTCATGCATCTGCGCGTCGAGCGCGATGCGCCCGGTATTTTCCATCGCCTGGGCCGCATTGTTGCAGAGGTTGAGAATGACCTGTTGCAATTGCGACGGCTCGCCCGACACCACCGCGTCCGGCGGCGGCTGGTCGATCGAGAGCACGACACCTGGCGGCAGGGATACGTTGAGCAGCGAGGCTGCCTCGGCGATCAACGCGCGTACGCCCAAGGGCTCGCGATGGGCGTCGCGGCGGCGCCCGAACGCCAGAATCTGATCGACCAGATCGCGTGCGCGCTCCGCCGCCCGCCGGATCCCGCCGAGATTGCTCTCGAGCCGCGCGTCCGAACCAAGCCGCTCCTCGATGACTTCGGAGTGACCGATGATCCCGCCGAGGATGTTGTTGAAGTTATGTGCAATACCGCTGCTGAACGTCCCCAGGGTTTCCAGCCGACGCGCCTGCTGCAGCCGTGTTTCCAGCCGGGCGCGTTCCCTTTCCATGGTTTGCCGTGCAATCGCGTGAACGATGGTGTCGAGCGCCATGGGCAGGAGACTGAGCTCGCCGGAAGCGGTGATACGACAGGGCCGGCGGATCGCATCAAAGCCCAAGGCCACGCGACCGCCCGCCTGGTCGACATTGGTCACGCAGGCCCACCCCCCGAGACCAACGGCGAGGCAGGCCTCCTTGTTTTCGCCCGGCGGCATCCGAACGACGCAGGGAACGTGGAGAACGCCGCCGACTGCGTTGCTGAGCCGAGCCGCAAGCTCGTAGGCGCCATCCGGCCAGCCCGGCGCGAAATCGCTTCCCGGCCGGTGCCAGAGGTGACGCCGCGGTGACGGGCCGGTCCACACGAAATAAGCGCGATCGCAACCGATGCACCCCGCCATGGTGGAGAGCGCCCGGTCGATCTCGGCCGAAATGTCCTGCGGCTGCGCGTTGATGAAGCGCATCGAAATGCCGGCGATCGCATGCTCGAATGCCGCCCGGCGCCGCAGCGCGTTGGCCCGGGCCTTGAGCTGCAGGCCGAAGTGAACGAGGCAGCCGACCAAGAGCAGCGATATCGCGTACAGCAGCCAACGCATTTGACGGGCCGCGGTCCGCGAAGCGCTCTTGCGCGTCTGGAGCATCGCACGCAGAGCGTCCTGGTCAGGCCGCCGCGGCACCGCGCGGATGGCTTTCAAGTTGTCATCGACCTCCGGAAGAAGCTCATGGAGCAGCCTTCCATGCGCAAGCATGGCCTTGACGAAGTCGTTATCGGACGCCGACGCCTGCTTGGCGAGGTCGTCCAGCCGGTCCGCGACCTCGCGCGCGGCCGCCGCCGAGGTATCGAGCGTCAGCTGCAGCATAGCAGCCGCCGCCGCGCTCACCGCGGGGCCCAGATTCGACGAGGCGAGGCTGACGCTCAGTCGCCCGAACAGCGAAAGGGAGTTGTGCAACAAGGCATTACAGGTCTTGAACCGTTCGACCAGCTCTTCCTGACGGGCGATCGATGCGGCGATTTGAGCGACCGCGGCGGTCGTCTCGCCATCGATGGCGGCGGTCTCACGCAGTCGATCGAGCGAACCGTGCAACGCGTCGATTTCCCGGACCAGCGGATCGTAGTTGCGCAATGTGCCGATGCGCGCGCTGTAGACATCGCGGTACAGCGCGTTTTCCATCATGGCGAAGCGGTCGAGCTCGCCGATCGCCTGATCGAACATCTCCGCATCCGGATTGATCGCGCGCAGCGACAGCCAGGTGAGCAGGAGAACGAGGAGGGGCACGATCGCGACGGCCGGAGGTATCTTCATGGCGAAGCTCCGACGACTGGTTTGCCGCGATAGGTCCCGGTCAGCGTCCGCAGGAAGGCGACGATCGAATTGATCTGTTGATCCGACAGCGGCCAGCCAAGCTGCGCCGATCCCATCCTGCGCACGGCCTCCTCGAGGGTCGCCGCGGAGCCGTCATGAAAATAGGGCGCCGTCGCCGCCACATTGCGCAGACTCGGGACCCGGACGATTCCGGGTTTTGCCGCTACCAGCGGCCGGAAAATGCCCTGGCGTTCGAACAGATTGCCGCCGACATTCACGCCCTGATGGCAGGAGCTGCAGCCGAGCGATTTGAAGGTTTGATAACCTTCCAATTCGGCCGCCGACAGCGCCGAAGCGTCTCCGTCGAGCCAGCGGTCGAACCGGCTTCCCGGCGTGAGCAGCGACTTTTCGAACGTCACAAGCGCGTCCAGAAAATTCGCCCGATCCGGCGCGCGCCCATAGGTGGCGCGGAACTGTTGCACCATTTGCGCATCGGCATTCAGCTTGCCGAGCACCTCGTCGACGCTCGTGTGCATGTTGGTCTGATTTTCCAGCGACGACTCCGCCTGCTCCCCGAGCCGGCGATAGTTGCCCTCCCAATTCAGTCGAAAGCTGAGCGAGGCGTTGAATACCGTCAGCGTATCGAACGGAGCTTTCGACCCGTCATGGGCGAGCGCGTTTCGTCCGGCGCCGGCGCCATTGGTTGCGAGGTCGTGACAGGACGAGCATGCGAGCTTGCCATCGCCGGATAGCCGCGGGTCGCCGAACAGCCGCTCTCCAAGCGCCAACTTTTGCGGATCGACGCCGGGCGGCTGTGGAATGGGAGTTATCGGCTCCTGATCGGCGAGCGGCTTTGCGCTTGAAAGCTGCAATTCAGAAGAACGCCCGACCGCGTCGCCGGCCAGCAGCAGCAGGAGCAAGATCGACGGCAACCGGCCGCGCGCTCCCGCGGCGAGCGGCCGCAGGAGTCCGGCCAGCAGCTTGGAGATCGCCAACATTTCCGGAAGGAATCGCCGGGCAAGCCCGGCGATTCCAGCAGTGTCATGCACGACGATCTCCGCGAAGGACTATAATCTGCGCCCGCCTCGTATCCTCGATGTCGGATTTGGGCTCGTCTGCCGGATCGAGCCGATCCGGGGGCTCCAGGGCGATCGGATACATCGCCTCGGCGTAGGCCGCGCAGCCCTCGAGAACCTCCGCGGCGATCCACGACGCGGCCGCGAGTAGAAAGCCTGAAAATCCGGCCTCACCCCGCGCGACAAGGCTGGAGATCTTCAGCATCAGTCCGGATGCCGTGGCCGTGACCGCGCGCCACCGCGTAACTGCCGCAGCGGACGTTGGGAGCGCCCTGTCATCGCCGGTGGGCCGATCTACAACGACCGGCCGACAAATTTGACGGTAGGCATGGGGTTCCGCGGCCTTGGATTGTCCATCGGGCGCAGCGCCGGCATTCGCCGCCAAAAATATCCGAGATGTTCGCCATGCCGCTCCGCGCCGGACACGTGCGACCGGCGATCGCGCTTCGGGCGACTGGTTTTCGACCGTCATTGAAATCTCCCACGAACTATTGACCCGGGAGATTCTGCCGCATGCATGTTGCCGCAACATTCCAACGCGAGACATTCCGGCTACGGCTGTAATGGAACCCGCCATAGCGCCGTATCTCGTCATGTCAGCCGCGCCGTTCGAGAGCGCGCCATCACAACGGTTCAACGGGCAGCGCAAACACATAGCCGACGCCGCGCTCCGTGAGGATCACGCGCGGAGCATTGGGCGTGGTTTCCAGCTTGCGCCTCAGGCGCAGGACCTGCACGTCGATGCTGCGGTCGAAGACGTCCTCATGGATGCGGGTCGCCTGCAGCAGATGCTCGCGGGAGAGCGGTCGCAGCGGGGCATCGAGAAACGCCAACAGCAGCGCATATTCGCCTTTGGTGAGCGCGACAGGCGCGCCGCCGGAATCGCTGAGGCGCCGGTTCCGCCGATCGAGCTGCCAGCCGCCGAACCGGCAGCGGCCTCGTTCCGGCTCACGCTGGACCGCGGCCACGGCCGCTTCCCGGCGGCGCAGCACCGCCCGGATGCGCGCCAGCAATTCCCTCAAACCGAACGGCTTGGTGATGTAGTCGTCGGCGCCCAACTCCAGTCCGACCACCCGGTCGATCTCGTCGCGACGGTGACCGGTGGTGATGATCACCGGAACATCGGAACGCGATCGAATCTCGCGCAGCAAATCAAGCCCATCCTCCTGGCCGAGCCGCAGATCCAGGATCACCAGGCTCGGCGCGTCGCTCGCGAGCATGCGCGTGACCTCGTCTTGCCCGAACGCCGACACAGCCTCGATGTCG
>Ga0307479_10002601_pt1 | contig 16393 bp, 18 predicted proteins | sample atmos_gasesECM4C_FD_203743 | JGI IMG/M metagenome (GOLD analysis project Ga0307479, IMG submission 203743) | Hardwood forest soil microbial communities from Morgan-Monroe State Forest, Indiana, United States - atmos_gasesECM4C_515 | ecosystem: Environmental > Terrestrial > Soil > Temperate... | reverse complement strand
TGATCCAGTCCAGCAAGGCCAGCCGTGGCGCGTCCGGCCGGCTCAACTGGTCGGCCGCCTGACGACCGTTGTCTACTGAAGTCACTTGGTATCCCGCGCGCTCCAATGTCTTTTCCAGCAGCCGTCTTGACAGCACTTCGTCATCAGCAATCAAGATTCTCACCGTCGTGCCTCCCCCAAATGGCCTTGGATCTCCGGCAGTAGCCCTCGCACTTCTTGCTCAAGCGCCTCTAGCGCTTGCTTTAGCGCCGCAGTCTTCCCGCTCCGCGCGATCTGTCCAATCTCCCCCGCGCAACCAGCCGCCCGTGTAATGGAAAGATTCGCCAGCATTCCATTAAGCGCATGACTGACCATAACCGCCTGGGCCAAATCCTCCCGGGCCACGACCTCCCTGAGTTCCTGGAGTTTCACTGGAAATTCATCCACGAAAATAGAAAGGAGTTCGTGCAGTAGTTCCCGGTCCTGCTCCACCCGGCTCAGGAGCTCTTGCATGTTCAATCGAGTCATGGATTCGCGCTAAGCACACTTTTCCCCAACCTTCAAACCGGCAACCCAATAGCCAATCCTGGCGTCGCCCATCAAAACCAAGGTACTGAAAACACTAGTGTTCCGGCAGGCCTGGAGCTGCTCGGTGCCACGTTCCGATTCCCAAGGTGGCATAGGACCAAGCTGCTGATTCAATACGGTACAGGCTTTTCGTTCCGGCTCCCGTCGCATAGCGGCTCCCAGTTTTTGAGTGCAGCGTCTGGTTTCAACGTGGCATCGTGCAGCCCCTCGTGCTCGTTCTGAAGGCACGTTTCCGACCAGATCGCGCCATCAGCCAGGCCCTCCTCTTCGCCCGTTCGCCCTTTCAAAGCAATAAGTTAACCGCTCCTCGCTTGTGACCGGCGAGCTTCGACCGCTACACGCTCATCGCTAGGGCGTTACATACTCCACTGTATTGTTGAAACTTAGCCTCGGCTTTATACCTCGATGTGGTGCTTCGCAGTGGTTCTTCTCTCGGCCAGATGTCCTCTGAAGTCGTGAACGCAAAACCGGGCGTGATATCTGCGCTAGGCCCTGAGCAGTCTCATCGCGGGATTGTCAGCAAAGGAGCGGTTTCGTTATGGAACCCCAAACAACTCTTCCAGAGCGCGTGTTAGTGGCCAAAGCGCAGTCAGGGAATGAGGAAGCGTTCACCGAACTGGTTCGCCGCCATTCCGGGCAAATTTATGGTCTTTCTCTGAACATGCTGAGAAATCGCGAGGATGCTGAAGACAATCTCCAGAACGTGCTTGTTAAGGCCTACCACAACATCAATCGCTTCGAGGGAAACTCGCAATTCTCTACTTGGCTGGTTCGCATTACCATCAACGAAGCTCTCATGAAGCTCCGCAAGCGTAATTCCGAGCGAATCTCTGACTATCACGACGTGAATGCCCCCGAAGACGAACAGCGCAGCTTTCCTGAAATCGAAGATACTCGCCAGGATCCCGAGCGCGAGTACATGAGCAAAGAGTTGGCCCGGAAAGCCTTCCGCGGGCTCAATCCTTCGCTGCAAGACACCTTCATCCTTCAAAAGGCCGAAGGTTGGACCAATCGCGAACTGGCGGAAGCGCTTGGCATCACTGTCTCGACCGTGAAATCGCGCGTATTCCGCGCGCGTGTGCGGCTGCGCCAGCAGCTCTCCGCCTTAACCCAGTCCGAGCCCGCCGCTCTCCAAAGCTGACCTTCCCTGTTAAGCCACCGATCTCACTCAGCTGCCTGCGACGGGACAGCTTGGTCAGCAGAGCGCCGGTATCCAGACGCTTCGCCTCTAAACAATTCATCGGACAGGATTTAGATTTTCCTTGACAACTGTTAACTGTTAAGGTAAAGTATCTAACTGTATAAGAGTGCGCCCGCACTCTTTACAATCCCAAATTTCGTAAATTCTGCAACTTCAAATGGCATCCGGTATTTCGTAGGGGCGCAGCATCGCTGCGCCCAGTTCAGCAACCTTCAAAAAGCGCCGTAGGTGCGGCACACTTAGTTCCAGGTCAGGCCGTCATAAATGAAGTGATCCGAGCCAGTTCCCTAACCCCTTTATTACGTGCAGCTTCCAAACGATGGGACCCAAACCCTTTAGAATGCGACTGATCCGGACAACTGGGGGGAGGGTCCGGAAGCGTGAATGCGCCCGTCCGTACATGCAAAGGAAACGGGTCCATTCCCCGAAACCTCACCCGAGCGTCGATGCTCGTTCTGTCGTATCCTTCCGTCCCTCAACCAAGCACGCTCAGGAGGAGCGATGATCGCAAAGTTCGTCTGCGCGGCCGCCATCTCATCAATGCCGGTCGCTGTCCTCGCGCAACAAGCCAATCCTCAGCCGCAATACACCTTGAAACCCACGCCCAAAACCATCGCCTGGGGCTACTATGACGCCAACACTCCGCCCGTCCTGCGTATCAAGGCCGGCGACACCGTTGAAATCCAAACCCTGATCACCTCCACCCCCAAGCGCCTCGAAGCTGCAGGCGTGCCTCCCGCCCAAGTTGAGCAATCTCTGCGCGATATCGTCGAGCAGGTCAAAGACAAAGGGCCCGGCGGGCACATTCTGACCGGGCCCATCTACGTTGAGGACGCGCAACCCGGCGACGTCCTCGAAGTTCGCATTCTCGCCATCCGCCTGGCCATCCCTTACGCCTACAATGGTTTCGGACCCGGACGCGGCTTTCTCCCCGAAGACTATCCTTACCCAAAAATCAAAATCATCCCTCTCGACGAAAAGCGTATGGTCGGACGTTTCGCTCCGGGCATTGAGATTCCCCTGCATCCGTTTTTCGGCAGTATGGGTGTGGCGCCGCCCGAAACCTCCGGCAAAATCAGCAGCAATCCCCCGTGGATTCACGCCGGCAACCTCGACGACAAAGCCTTAGTCGCGGGCACCACGCTCTTCATTCCGGTGCACGCCGCCGGAGCGCTCTTTGAAGTCGGCGATGGCCACGCCGGGCAAGGCAACGGCGAAGTGGACATCACCGCCATGGAAACTTCGCTCATCGGCACGTTTCAATTTGTCGTCCGCAAAGACATGCACCTGCGCTGGCCGCGCGCCGAAACCCCGACGCACATCATCACCATGGGCCTTCACGAAGATCTGAACGAAGCAACCAAACTCGCCGTCCACGAAATGATCGATTTCCTCATGAACGAAAAGCATCTGTCCCGCGACGACGCCTACATGCTCTCCAGCGTCGCCGCCGACCTCAGCATCACTGAACTGGTGGACGGCAACAAAGGCGTGCACATGGCCATCCCCAAATCCATCTTCCTCGCCGAATCCGCCAAATGATGGTGTCAATCCTGCAGGCGCGCAAAAGCTTCCGCCCCTGTAACGCAGGGGAAGTCTTCGGAGCCTTGCGGCCGTTTCGTATCGTCGAACCGGAATGCCGCGCTTTCCGTATTTTTCGGCGCCCCTCCAGAGGTTAGAATGCAAGCAGCAGGACATTCCTCATGCGTTTACGAGTCAACGCGATGACATGCGCCGTTGCGAGCGTGCTATGCGCCTGCGTTCCCAGCCTTTTGTCGCAACCGCGCGACACGGTGTGGAACTACGACGGCGGCGTCCCCCTGGAAACCAATGGCGCCATCCTCAACGGCCCTTGTTTTCGCGTCAAAGGCTGGGTGAGCGCTCCGGACTTCTTCGACCACCTGAAGCGCATCGATTCCGACAGCGGCACAGTTTTTCGACGGGGCTCCGAGACGCTCACGCAATTTCCCGATCATGTGGTGCTTTCCTTTGCGGTCTACGACCACTACGACAAAACCTGCCCGCCGCAGGTCGAGAACGCGGATTCCTCCCCATATCTGACCCGCGCATTAATGAGCACGTTGAACCTGTACCTCTATTGGAAGCGCGGCGTCGATCTGCGGCCGATTCGCGGGGTGGAACGAAAGTATTTCTCTGTGGATCCGGTCACCCCGTATGCCGCCGCATTGGCGCACGACTTGCCCGAGAAATTGCAATGGTCGTATCAATACTTGGTGCCGAGCCAGGGGGTGCCGCTCACGGATAGCCTCGTCTTGGTCCTGCGTACGCCAGAGGGACACATCGCCGCACGCGTCGCCGCTCGTTTGTGAGTGAAGCGCTCGGCCCAGCCGGGAACACGCTTGAATGGAGTCCTACTCGACGAAGCCAGCCTGGGAAGTGCTGGCCTTAGGTCGCAATCAGCCCATAGCGCTGAATTTCTGTGGCTCGATTTTATACAACACGCGGGTTTCGCCGGGGCGGCGATTCGGATACTTGGGTACGCCAAGATATTTCTGGGCCAGCGAATCAATGTGCTCGTCCGCGCCCTTTTGGGTGATCTCCGAAACTTTGCCGCGCACTTCCAGGTAGCGGTACGGATTGTCCGGATCCTGGATGGAGAGCGCCACCCGCGGATCGCGCCGGATATTTTTATCTTTCACACGCCCGAGCGCGGAATTTACGCGCACGTGATTGCCGTCGAAATCCACCCACACGGGCGTCACTTGCGGGCTGCCGTCCGAGTTGAGCGTGACTAAATTGGCGAAGGCCTTCTTCTTGAACAGGTCCTTGTATTTCTCGGGAACTTGCGCTGCCATGGGGAACCTCCAGAGGTTTGTCTGCGGTGCTAACTCAAAAACTGTACCACCCCGCGCACGGGAATGCGAACGCCCAGATTTTTCCGTCGCGTTCGCCAACTTTTTTGGGGTGCGGCGGTCTTGCCGCCGCTTTTACGCAGTCAGAGCTGACGAGTGGGCATTGATGAGGTCGCGATTTATCAGGCCAGGCGGATTTCGGAAACTCCGCTGCCTAGGGCGAGCTTGGCTTCGGTGAGGTCTTGTACTTCGCCGGCGGACCAGCCGGGTGCGAGTTCGCGCAGAACCAAGCCGGATGGAGTTACGTCGATGACCGCAAGATCAGTAACGATGGTGTCCACGCATTCCAAGCCCGTGAGCGGATAGGTGCACTCGCGAACAATTTTTGGCGCGCCGTCTTTGGTGGTGTGCTCCATGCAAACGATCAGAGTTTTTGCGCCTGCCGCAATGTCCATCGCGCCGCCGATATTCCCGGAGCCTTTTGCGCCGGGAATTTTCCAGTTGGCGACATCGCCCTTTTCTGAAACTTGGAAGCCGCCGAGCACCGCGACATCAAGATGCCCGCCGCGCGTTATCAGGTGCGCGTCGGCTTGATGGAAGAACGACGCACCGGGAATTACCGTGACGGGCACTTTCATGGCGTCGACGAGATCGAAGTCTTCCTCTCCGGGTTTCGCGCGACGGCCCATGCCGAGGATGCCGTTCTCGCTGTGGAAGTAGACCCTGAGTCCGGGCGGCAAATAATCGGCGATCAAATTGGGAATGCCCCAGCCGAGATTCACGTAGGAGCCGTCGGGCAATTCGCGCGCCGCGCGCCGGGCGATTTGTTCGCGGGTAAGGCGGGGCTTATCCGGCATGGCTTTATTCAAGATGCCGCTACCCGCCATAACGGAGTCCTTGAGCTTGCACGATGCGATGCACAAAAATTGCAGGAGTGATCACGTGCTCGGGATTGATGGAGCCGACGGGAACGATTTCTTCGACTTCGACGACGGTGGTTTTTGCGGCCATGGCCATGATGGGATTGAAATTTCGCGCCGCCAGGCGATACGTCAGATTACCCAACTCGTCCGCGGTTTGTGCTTTGATGAAAGCGTAGTCCGCGTGAATCGGCGACTCGAGGATGCAGCGCCGGCCATCGATGACGCGCTCTTCTTTTCCGTGGGCGACCTCAGTACCCACGCCGACGGTGGTGTAAAACCCAAGCAGTCCGGCGGCGGCGGCGCGCATGCGCTCGCATAGGATTCCTTGCGGTACGAGCTCAATGCTGACGTTGCCGGCGGCAAACTGCTCCTGAAAATAATTGGAATGCGGACCGGGAAAGGAAGCGATGACGTGGCGGATCCGCCCGAGTTTAAAGATTATCCCGAGTTCGCCTTCGCGCGTACCGCAGTTGTTGCTGATCGCTGTGATGTCTTTTGTGCCTTTGCGCGCCAGGGCTTGAATCAGATTGTTAGGGAAGCCCGCACCGCCAAATCCACCGAACATGATGCGGGCGCCGTCGGGCACGTCGGCGACAGCGGCGTCGAGGTTCGGGTAGATTTTCTGCTTCATCAGGGGCACAGGATAGCGAGGAAAGGCGGATTGGTCCACGCATGTGGCAGGGAGAGTGCCGCACCTACGGCGCTACATAGCCTTGGTTTCCCGGCCGTTACGCGCCGAGTCGTGATGTAAACGCGCGCAGAGAAATGCGTCGTCCCTGCCGGACTCAGAGAATTGTTTTTGTGCTCTCTGCCCAGGATTGGGTTCGGCATAAAGCGCCGAACCATCGTGGCTGCTTTCAGTGGTCCGCCGGGACCACGAGTTTGTTGGGGGCGTCGGGTAGAATGCGCGGGGAGGGAAAATGAGGAAAACGCGTAGGGAGTTTTTGGCGGAGGCTTCCATGGGAGTGGCGGCGGGAGCGATCGGTATCAGTGCCCCGGAGCGGAGTGACGGTCAAGAGCCTTCGCAGGCGCAACCTCCGGCGGGCGCGCCTCCGGCGTTTGGCACCGGCCCAGCAGTAGGACCAGAAGTTTCAGCGACAACATTTGTCGAGGCTGAGAAACTGGTCCGGTTTCCGTTGTCCACGGCGGAGCGCGCACAGGCTGCCGTGAGCTGGCGACAGAGCATGGCGCCTCTTTACGAGCGGCGAACCGGGCCGAAAAAGTTGGAGCTTGAACCGACCCTGGCGCCTTTTTCCCGCTACGTGAGCACTCTCCCTGGGCAGAAGACGAACGCGGCCGGAAACAAGTTCATTCGCAGCGCGAGCGAAGGAGGACCACTTCCGCAGAATGACGAGGACATCGCTTACGCGCCGGTCACAAAATTATCGCGGTGGATCGAGCAGCGGAAGCTGACGTCGGAGCGATTGACACAGATTTATCTGAAACGAATTGAGCAGTACGACCCGACGCTGCGCTGCGTGATCACGATCACGAAGGACTTGGCACTGCGGCAGGCGAAGCAAGCCGATGCAGAGATTGCGAGCGGGAAGTATCGCGGACCGCTGCACGGAATTCCTTGGGGCGGAAAGGATCTGTTAGACACGGCCGGAATTCCGACGACGTGGGGAGCCGAGCCGTATCGGGACCGTATTCCGCGAGAGGACGCCGCCGTAGTGAAGCGTCTGCACGCGGCGGGGGCGGTTCTGCTCGCCAAGCTGAGTCTTGGGGCGCTGGCGCTGAACGATATCTGGTTTGGCGGGCAGACCATGAATCCGTGGCTGCTGGAGGAAGGAGCGTCGGGATCGAGCGCCGGTCCGGGAGCAGCAACGGCAGCAGCTCTTGTTGGGTTTTCGATTGGGAGCGAAACGGGCGGAAGCATTATCGCGCCGAGTATGCGCTGTGGAGTAACGGGACTTCGGCCGACCTACGGACGCGTTCCGAGAACGGGTGCGATGACGCTGTGCTGGTCCCTGGATAAATTGGGGCCGATGACGCGGAGCGTCGAAGATGCGTTGCTGGTGCTGCAGGCGATTTCGGGGGCTGATGCGGGCGATGTCTCGAGTGTCCCGAGCACCCTTGACTTTGACGCTAACGCGAGCGTGGCGGGATTGCGTGTCGGCTATTTCCCCGCGTGGATGAAGCGCGCTCCCGCGACGGATGTCGATCGGGCGGCTCTGGAGACAGCAAGAAAAGTTGGCATGGTACCGGTCGAAGTGTCGCTCCCCGATTGGCCTTACGGGATCCTCGATTTGATTCTGTTTGCCGAGGGTGCGGCAGCTTTTGAAGAATTGACGCTGAGCGGCGGATTGCGTCAACTGCACGAGCAGACCTACGACGCGTGGCCGAATATCTTCCGGCAGGCGCGATTCCTTTCTGCGGTGGACTTTGTACAGGCGGACCGGTTCCGGCGGAAAGTGTGCGAAGAGATGGCGCGCATATTTGAGAAGGTGGACCTGTTGCTGGTGCCTTCGCTGCGCGACGAAATGCTGACGATATCGAACCACACCGGCCACCCGTCGCTGACGTTGCGGGCGGGCTTCGTGGAAGTTGCGGAGGCGCGGACGGATTGGGCGCCAGACCCATCACGACCGCTGCCGAGGTTTTCACCGCCGCGACGCGTGCCTCATGGCGTGACGCTGATTGGGAGGTTGTTTGAAGAAGGAACCGTGGGGCGAGCGGGAATTGCGTTGGAACGAGCGTTCAACGTTGTTGGGGAGCGGCCATCGGGATTCTGAGGAGGAAGGCAGGTGGTGTGGCGACTGAGATGTTCCCTGACGGGACTCGGAAGGCTCCTTTGTTTCCATTACCCAGGCTTAGGTTCGGCAAAAACCGCCGAACCATCCTGGGCTAATTTCTTCGCCGTCCCTCCGGGACTCTCAATCCGCAGCCGTTGTACTAATCCGCTGCGCTGGAAGAAGGCGCCGGTGGCGGTACCGGTCAAGTCGAGCTGAAGGAGGGCGCGTAGATCGGATTCGTCGTCGATGTCCATTTCGAGGCGCGGATTTCTGCGCGCGATGATCTGCGCGCCCGCGCGATTCGCTTCGTTGCAATGCTTAGTGAAGCTGTCAGGGCCAAAATGAGATGGAAAAATGGTGGGCGGCGTGCGGAGGAGGGCGTTGGTGCCGGTTCCATCTCGCGAAGGCACAATCAACATAGCCGGAGCGGTGCAGTCGATGGCGAGAAGTTCGTCGATGTCGCAGGCTTGCACTAGAGGTAGATCGAGTGGCAAACGAAGCAGAGAAGTGATACCCAGAGCTTCGCATTGGCGCGAGGCGGAGTCGACGGAGGCACTCTCTGAGAGCTGTTGTTCCTCAGCGAGGATTTCCCAGCGATGTTCCCTGGCAATTTGCATCGCTGGGGTGTAATTGGTGACCACGAAGATCTTGTCGGCGCGACGGACTCCTGACACAGCGCGGAAAGTATCAGCGAGCATAGCTTGCGCCAGTGCGAAGCGCTCGTCAGGCGTCAAGACACCGACGAGACGCTGCTTCGAATTGCGCAGATCTTTCACGGGAAGCAAGAGCGCGCGCATGGAAGGACTCAGTAGGCGCCTTCAGCGTAGGGGACGTGGCGCTCCGTGGTGGCGAGTTGCAAACGCGCCGCGAGCGCAGGATTTTCTTGCTCCAGGGCGTTGAAAACTTGGCGGATTTTGTAGGTGGTGCTGCGCTCGGCGGGAACGCGGTCGATAGAGGAAATCAGGCGGCGGAATTCTTGGGGAGAGACGTATTCGCCGAAGTGAGCGCCAGCGGCCTTAGAGATATTTTCTTCCATGAGGGTGCCGCTGAAATCGTTGGCGCCAGCGTTCAGACAATCGAGCGAGGTTTGGAATCCCAGCTTGACCCAAGATACTTGAATGTTCCGGATGGCGCCATGCAGGAGGATGCGCGCCAGAGCGTGTACCAGCAAATGTTCCTCGTGGCGAGCACCCGGACGCGCTCCGTCGTGCTTGTAAAGGCGGGTGTTCTCGTGAATGAAGCCGAGGGGCACAAATTCGGTGAAGCCTCCGGTCCGCCTTTGAATGGACCTGAGCAGCAAAATGTGGCGGACCCAGTCGGCGGGCTCTTCCACGTGGCCGTACATCATAGTGGACGTTGTGGGGATGCCGAGCTCGTGCGCGGTGGTGATGATCTCGACCCAGCGGGCGACGGGGAGCTTGTTGGGGCTGAGCTGGCGGCGAACGCGATCGTCCAGAATTTCTGCCGCGGTGCCGGGAATGCTGCCGAGGCCTTCGTCTTTCATCATTTGCAAATAATCGCGCAGCGGCATACCGGTTTTGTCGATGCCGTAGGAGATTTCCATAGGGGAGAAGGCATGCACGTGCATAGCGGGGATGGCGCGTTTGATGGCGCGCAGAATATCGCGATAGAAAAAGCCGTCGAGGTCGCGCGGCAGGCCGCCCTGAATGCAAACTTCTGTGGCGCCTTTTTCCCAGGCGTCGCGGGCCTTGTTCACGACGTCGTCGACGGTGAGGGAGTAAGCGTCTGGCGCGTGCGGACCTTTGCCGAAGCCGCAGAAACTGCAGCCGACAAAACATACATTGGTGAAATTGATGTTGCGGTTAACGACGTAGGTGATGGTGTCGCCTATGGCCAGTCGGCGCAGCGCGTCCGCGACGGCGACCATAGCCTGAAGCTCTGAAGCCGGCACACTGGCCAACGACATGGCTTGCTCGAATGTCAGATCAGCGCCGGTACAGCTGAGCTCGAGAATTTCGCGCAATTCGGCTGGACACGAATGCAAGGCAGCGGCAAGTTTGTGGCCGGCGAGATCCGATTGGATCGGCGAAGGAGAAGCCAACGGGGCCATGAGTGGCTCAATATTCCCTGGGGAGTTCATAAGCGCGGCTCGCAGCTGTCGCTAAGAGGATGTTCGGAGCAAACAAGAATATCGTATCAGACTCGGCTCGCTGCGGACAGAAAAAGGGAAATAGTCCGGCAATCGGAGTAGAGTGCCCTAGAGCAAGGGGCAAACCAGGCAGGTATGGAGAACACAGCATGAAATGGCGTCAGGCGGCAGTTGGGGCATTGTGTGTGATTGCTGCGGTGGTTCTTTTGCAATTTCGCGAGTCGCGGGCCAGCGGCCAAGAGCGCCATTTTCTGTATGTCGCGGCCCCGGGCATTCGCAATTACGTGGAATACGGCGGTGTGGGAATTCTGGTTTATGACATTGATGCGGGACACAAATTCTTGCGGCGCATTCCGACGTGGGACGTGCCGGCGGGTCAGGCGCCAGAACCCATTAAGGGCATAGCCGCGAGCGCAAAGACCGCGAAGCTCTACGTGAGCACCACGAAGCGCGTGGCTTGCTTCGATTTGATCACGGAAAAGAAGGTGTGGGAGAAAAGCTACGATGGCGGCTCGGATCGCATGGCCATCGCGCCGGACGGGGGCATTCTTTACGTGCCTTCGTTCGAGGGGCCGCATTGGAGTGTGGTCGACGCGCGGACCGGCGAGGTGCTTGCGAAAATTGAGCCCAAGTCGGGGGCGCACAACACGATTTACGGGGCGGATGGGTCTCGCGTTTATCTTGCGGGGTTACATTCGCCGGTGCTTTCCGTGGCGGACGCGCGAACGCACAGAATCGTGGGCGGTATAGGGCCGTTCAGCAATGTAATTCGGCCATTCACGATCAATGGGAGCCAGAGCCTTTGTTTCGTGAACGTCAACGAGCTGCTTGGATTTGAGGTGGGAGATTGCAAAACCGGAAAGATGCTGCATCGCGTGGAGGTGGCCGGCTATGCAAAGGCCCCAACCAAACGGCATGGATGTCCGAGTCATGGCATCGCGCTCACGCCGGATGAGAAAGAATTATGGCTTGCCGATGCAGCGAACAGCAGCGTGCATATCTTTGATGCGATGAGCATGCCGCCGAAACAGATGATGAGCATCAAGCTGCGGGATCAGCCGGGCTGGATCACGTTCGGCATCGACGGTCGCTATGTGTATCCGTCCACCGGCGATGTAGTCGACGCGCGGAGCAAGCACATTGTGGCAACTTTACAAGACGAAAGCGGAATGCAAGTGCAGAGTGAAAAACTGTTGGAGATTGACTTCGCCGGGGGCAAGCCGGTCCGAGCGGGGGATCAATTCGGAATTGGGCAGGTACGTGGAGACAAATAGGTGGCTCATTATCAGCTAAAATGACTCTGTATGACGAAAGCCAGCAAAGTGGTCATTGTGCTGGTTGTTTTGGCCGCGGTGATGGCGATTGCAGCGGGCGTCTCTTTCTTTCGAGGCGGCGTGAGCTCCCAAGGAAACCCTTCTTACATGGAGTCGATGGCCGCGCGGGAAGTACGGCACATGGCCATTCCTGCGGATGCGCGCAAGCAGCAAAACCCGCTGACTGGTTCTCCTCAGGACCTTAAACATGCGATGCTGCACTTCGCGGATCACTGCGCGATCTGCCACGGGAATGACGGCAGCGCCGACACGATGATTGGCAAAGGGCTGTATCCGAAACCGCCGGACTTGCGCCGGCAGCCAACCCAGAAGCTTTCCGACGGCGAGATCTTCTGGATCATCGAAAATGGCGTGCGCTTTACAGGGATGCCGGCTTTCGGCGGGCAACACGGAACGCAAGAAGATAGCTGGAAGCTGGTGGAATTTATCCGGCATCTGCCGCAGCTTACGCCCGAGGAGCGCATGGAAATGGAGCGCAATAATCCAAAAGGCCCGGACGATCGCGAAGAGGAACAGCAGGAAGAGGAGTTTTTGAAGGGCGGGGCAGTACAACAGAAAGCAGGATCCGAGCATCATCATTGATGGGAGAGGCAATGCGCGCAAAACTTTTTACGCTTGTTGGATTGGCGCTGGCTTTGACGATAGCGACACTAGCGCATGGCGATAAGAAGCACGTCATGGGCACGGTGGAGAAAATCAACGCGGATTCGGTGGTAGTAAAGACCAGCGCGGGGAAGTCCGTGGAAGTGAAACTCACGCCCGCGACGGTCTACATTTCAGGGGCGGGAGAGCAGGGGAAGCCCGCGAAGCTGTCCGATTTGGCGGTGGGCAACCGTGTGGTGATTCATGCGACGCCTTCGGGTGACACGCTTTCGGCGGACGAAGTGAGATTTTCGCCGGCGGGGTCTGCGGGGCATTCCGCGGGCACACCGAAGTAACATTAATCTCTGAGTTTCTACTCGAGCTGAAGTTCGCAAATTCCGTCAGGGTCTGAAGCCCACGGATGCTATAACGCGGGTGTCAGAGCTAAAGCTCCGATCCACAAATCATCGAATTTCCGCTGAGGCTATAACCTCTCAAGACTTCACATCGTGCAAGAGTTCTGTCCATTTGTGATCTGTTGTGGACGGAGCGCCTGGAACCTTAATCGGCGACGATATGGCAGGAGTGCGTTTTCACAACGAGCCACACCGGCTTGTTGGTGGTGAGTTGCAAACCGCGTTCGGCACCGGGCGTGACGTGCACGACGAATTCAACGCCGCAATCGACGCGGGCGACGACAATCGTACCGCGGCGCTCGAGCGAAGCGATCTTTCCTGCGAGGACATTGCGGGCGCTGAGGGCGTTGGGGCGCTCGGTGGCGAGAAGAATGTCTCCAGCGCGAATGGCCACGCGCACGCGGTCTGCGGGAGCGGCGTGGCCTAAGGGCACCTCGATTTCGCACGCGCTGTCTGCCAGCCGAACACGCATAACCCCATCCGTTTCGCGCAAATCCAGCACCGTGGCGTCGAGTAGATTTTCGAAGCCGGCCGCCTGGGCGAGGACTCCGCGTTTCGGGGCGTCGAGAACTTCGCGGGGAATGCCTTCGCCGAGAATATGTCCCTGATGCATGGCGATAACGTGCTCGCCTAAGGCGTCGATTTCCTCACGGCTATGTGTCACGTACAGGATTGGAATGGCATGCTGGGCGTTCCAGGCGCGCAGGTCGGCGATGATGGCAGACTTGAGTTCGACGTCAAGACCGGTGAGCGGTTCGTCGAGCAGCAGCACACGCGGCAAAGTTACCAGGGAACGGGCGAGGGCGACGCGCTGCTTTTCGCCGCCGGAGATTTCCGCTGGCTTGCGGCGGCGAAGGTTTTCAATGCGAAAGGCTTCGAGGGCTTCTCGGACTCGGGTGACGCGTTGCGGTTTCTGCAAATTGGCCAGGCCGTATGCGACGTTTTGCTCGACGGTCATATGCGGGAAAAGAGCGAGGGATTGAAAGACGTAGGCGATGCGCCGTTGCGGCGGGGGTAAGTTCACGCCGCGGCCGGCGTCAAACAGGACGTGGTCGCCCGCAGTGATTCGTCCCGCATCGGGTGAAAGCAAACCGGCGATGCAATCGAGTAGAGTCGATTTTCCCGCGCCTGACGGGCCGAATAAGATGGTGATGCCCGGCGAAATGTCCAAGGAGACGTCAAGAAGGAAATGGGGACCGCCCGCGCTGGGCCGCTCCTTACGGATGCGCGCCGCGAGGTTCGCCGCTTTTACTTCGCTGTCCACGGCGACCAAATCCGGCGGCCGAGGCGCCGGTTCATTCCGTAAACACTCGATAGCACCGTAAATGAAATCAACAACAGAGCGGCTGCCAGGCGGTTGGCGCCTACGTACTCCAGGGACTGAACGCGATCATAAATTTCGATCGAGGCGGTGCGGGTTATGCCGGGGAGGTTGCCGCCGACCATCAACACGACGCCAAACTCGCCGATCGTGTGTGCGAAGCTCAAGACCAAGGCGGTGATGATGCCGGGAAGTGAGAGCGGCAGAATTACGCGGTAAAACGTTCGCAGGCTGCCAGCACCTAAAACGGCGGAGGCGTCCAGAAGCTTTCGGTCGATGCTTTCGAACGAAGCGACGAGGGGCTGCACCGCGAATGGGAAGCTGTACAAAACGGAGGCAAGGACCAGTCCGCTGAAGGTGAAGGCCAGGCCGTGGCCGAACAGCGCTTGCCAGAGTTTTCCGAGGGGGCCGCGAGGTCCCATGGCGACGAGTATGTAAAATCCCAAAACGGTTGGCGGCAGAACCAGGGGTAGCGCGACGATGGACTCGACGAGGAATTTTCCGCGCCAGGGCGATTGCGCGAGCCAATAAGCGAGCGGCATCCCAAGTACGAACAAAATTGCCGAGACGCATAGGGCCAGGCGAATTGAGAGTAATAACGATTCCAAAGTTCCGCTCGTCTATTGGAGTTACTTTACTTTATTTCGGAAAGGCGAAACCGTATTTCGCTAGTATCGCCTGACCCAGGCCGTTTCGGACGAAGTCTAAAAATGCTCGCGCAGTTTGCTTATTTGGCGAGTTTTTCAACGCGATCGCGGCTTGTTCGATGGGCGGAAACATGCCGGCCGGGATATTCCAATATTTGCCGGCTCTCATGGGAGCTGAAACCGCGAGCGATTTGGCGATGATGCCGACCTGGGCGTTGCCCGACTGCACGAACTGCGCCGCTTGCGAAACGTTTTCGCCGTAGACCAGTCTCTCGCGCACTTTGTCGTAGATTCCGGCATTCCGAAAAGCGGAAATGGCAGCGCGCCCATAAGGCGCATGCTGCGGATTGGCGACGGCGATTTTCTGTACGGCGGGGTTCAACAGCGTTCCCCATTGCTGCTTGGCGGGGTCAATCTTTGCGTCGGCGGGCGCCCAGAGGACGATTTGGCCGACCGCGTATGTGAACAGGGTCCCAGGCTCAGCCAGCCCAGCCGCGTCAAGTTTTTGTGGGTATTCCAGGTCGGCTGAAAAAAACAGATCAAAGGGGGCGCCGTTCAGAATTTGTGAGAAGAAATTTCCACTGGACCCGTAAGCTACGGCCACTTTGTTGTAAGTCTGCCGCTCGAATTGTTGGGCCAAATCGTCCATGGCGGATTTTAGGTCGGCAGCGGCGGCAATGCTGAGTTTCTTCTCCTGTGCCAGCGGCCGGGCTGGGGTAACCCCAAGGAAGAACGCGACCAGAATGAGGAAACGCAGACGTATCGAGGCTTTTCCTTTGCGAATCATCGGCGCAGGGGGGCGTTTTTCGACGACTAGACCTTCAGGATCATTACTTCGGTGGACTTGATCAGAGCCGCGGCGCGTTCGCCGGGCTTGAGGCGCATCTCTTTTGCGGCGTCGGAGGTGATGATGGCGGTGATGCGCTGCTCGCCAAAGCCGAGCGTGACCTGAGCGAGCAAGCCGCTGTATTTAATGTCCAGCACGCGGCCAATCAGTTGGTTACGGCCGCTGATCTTGCGGAAATTGACGCGCCGCGTCTCGAGGTCGCCGCGCTGCAACTTTCTCGGAAACATGCGGTCAATTTCGCTTTCCGGGACGCGGTGATGGCCGCCCGGGGTCTTGGCAGTCTTGAGTTTTCCGCGATAGATCCATTGCTTCAGGGTTGGGTAGCTGATGCCGAGGATGTTCGCCGCTTCTCGCGGAGCAAGGAGCTTCTGCACGTCTGCCTCCAGAAAGATACAGTCTAGGCGAATCACAAACGCTAAATCAATACGTTTCTATCTGGTTCTGGTTCGGCGGGCAGGATTAGTTGCGCAGCGGCTTTCCGGTCTTCAAGGTGAAGGCCATGCGCTCTTGCGTTTTCTTTTCGCCGCAAAGCGAGACGAACGCTTCCCGTTCAAGGTCGAGCAAGTACTGCTCACTGACGGTTTGCGGCGCCGTGAGCGGCCCGCCGGCGAGGATGTTCGCAAGCTTTCGCGCGACATGCGCGTCATGTTCGGACGCGTATCCACCGCGCACGAGCAGATGAATGGCGAGTTTCGCCCCGGCCAGGAATTGCTCGCCGAGAACCTTCACCAGCGTGGTCTGCGCACCCTCTTTCCAGTTTGCGGCGGCCGCCTTATAGCCGCCGCGCACCAGTGCCAGAGCCGCTTCTTTCGCGTCGGCTACGACGCGATCGATATTCATGGAGATACCGTCTTCACGGCGGAGGAATCCTAATTCGCAGCTCTCTTCGGCGCTAGT
>Ga0307479_10002600_pt1 | contig 16395 bp, 12 predicted proteins | sample atmos_gasesECM4C_FD_203743 | JGI IMG/M metagenome (GOLD analysis project Ga0307479, IMG submission 203743) | Hardwood forest soil microbial communities from Morgan-Monroe State Forest, Indiana, United States - atmos_gasesECM4C_515 | ecosystem: Environmental > Terrestrial > Soil > Temperate... | reverse complement strand
GGAACTTGCGCCAGAACTCGGTCCACGGCGTACGGACCTCGGTGGCGACAGGAGCGGAGGCGGTCGCAGTGGTCATCGATAGCGGATCGTCGGATTGATCACCGCGTAGAGCACGTCGACGATCAGGTTGATCAGGATGAACTCGAGCGAGAACAGCAGCACCAGCCCCTGAATGACCGGATAGTCGCGCATGTCGACGGCATCGACGAGCAGCCTGCCCATGCCGGGCCAGTTGAACACGACCTCGACGACGATCGAGCCGCCGAGAAGAAAGCCGAACTGCAGGCCCATCATCGTGACAACGGGAATCAGCGCGTTGCGCAAGCCGTGCTTGATGATCACCACCGGCTCCGCCAGCCCTTTGGCGCGCGCGGTGCGCACGTAATCCTCGTGCAGGATTTCCACGAACGACGAGCGGGTGAATCGCGCCATGATCGCGGCGACCGCCGCGCCCAGCGTCAGCGAGGGCAGGATGTAATGGCGCCAGGTATCCGCGCCGACGGTCGGCAGCCAGCCCAATTGCACGGAGAAGATCTGCATCAGCAGCATGCCGAGCGCGAACGCGGGAAACGAGATGCCGGAGACGGCGAGCGTCATGCCGACGCGATCCGGCCAGCGATTGCGCCAGACGGCGGACAGGACGCCGATCGTCATGCCGATGGCGACCGACCACGCCATGCTGGCGACCGTCAGCCAGAACGTAGGCCAGAAGCGCTCGGCGATCTCCGTCGACACCGGGCGCTTGGTGCGGAGCGAACGGCCGAAGTCTCCGCGCAGCGCGCCGGTCGAAAAGCGCAGAAATTGCTCGGGCAGAGACTTGTCGAGACCCAGATCCTGACGCACCAGGGCCACGGTTTCCGCGTTCGCGTCCGGTCCCGCGGCGAGCCGCGCAGGATCGCCGGGCAGCAGATGCACAAACAGGAATACCAGCGCGCCGACGAGCACCAGCGTCGGGATCAGGCCGAGCAGGCGTTTGGCGAGATATTGCAGCATGCGCGGGCGCCCCCGCACGACGGCGGGGGCGGATCGGATTGCAGTTCAGGCGCGGCGCTCGCTTCCACCGCGCCACCGTTCATTTCAAATCGATTTCGGTGAAGTTGAACGACGCATCGGGAATCACGTAAACCCCGGTGAGCTTCTTGTTGTGCGCGGAGAGCAGCCTCTCGGTGACCAGCGGGGCCCAGGGTGCATCCTTGTAAATCGTCTCCTGCGCGTCCTTGTACAGCCTCGCCTTCTCCGATGAATTGGTCGTCAGCTGCGCGCCCTTGATGTCGGCATCGACTTTGTCGTTCTTGTAATACGCGGTGTTGAAAAGCTTCGGCGGCCAGGATTCGCCGTAGAGCAGCGGCCGCAGCGCCCAGTCGGCTTCACCGGTGGAAGTCGACCAGCCCACGTAGTAGAGGCGCACCGGCGCGGTCGCCGGGTCCTGCCAGCTTTCGACCTTCTCGACGCGCTGGCCGGCCTCGAGCAGCGTGATCTTGGTCTTGATGCCGATCTGCTGCAGTTGCTGCTGCAGGAACTGTGTGACCTTCTGCGCGGTGGAGTGGTTATAGGCCGACCAGAGCTCGGTCTCGAAGCCATTGGGAAACCCGGCTTCGCTCATCAGCTGCTTCGCCTTCGCCACGTCGTAGGGCCAGACGCCGATCTTCACGGCGTACTCGACCCCTGGCGGGGCCACGCCCTCCGCCGGCGCCGCATAGCCGCTGAATGCGACCTTGGCGAGCGCGTCCTTGTTGATCGCGTAGGCGATCGCCTGCCGTACCTTGGGATTGTCGAACGGTTTCTTCTGGGTGTTCATCGACAGGTAGCGCAGCACGATCGACGGCGCCGCGACCACTTCCAGCTCCGGCCGGGCCTTGAGGACCTCGGCCTGCTCGTAAGGGACTGGGAAGGTGAAGTGTGCCTCGCCGGTCTGCATCAGCGCGGCGCGGGAGTTGTTGTCGACGACCGGCTTCCAGGTGATCGTATCGACCTTCGGAAGCCCTTTCTGCCAGTAGCCGTCGAATTTCGCAACCTTCAGGTAGTCGGTCTGCTTCCATTCGACGAACTTGAACGGGCCCGTTCCGACCGGGTGGAACGCGATGTCCTTGTTGCCATGCTGCTTGAGCGCTGCCGGGCTGATCATGACCGTCGACGGGTGCGCGAGCTGATTGATGAACGGCGAAAATGGCGTCTTCAGCGTGATGCGTGCAGTGTAGTCGTCGACGGCTTCGGTCTTGGCGATGTTGTTGTTGTAGAGGCCGTAGCGCTTCAGATGATTGTCCGGATTGGTGACGCGGTCGAGGTTGGCCTTGACGGCGTCGGCCCTGAAATCGGTGCCGTCATGGAACTTGATGCCCTTCTTGAGCTTGATCGTGTAGACGAGGCCGTCCTTGCTCACCTCGTAGCTTTCGGCGAGCACGGGAATCATCTTCATGTCCTTGTCGAAGCCGTACAGCCCCTCGTAAAAGGACTTGGCCATCGCCTGCGACAGCGTGTCGTTGGCGTCGTAGGGGTCGGTCGTCGTGAATGTCGACGCGACCGCGAAGACGACATCCTTCGCGGCGAAAGCCGGCGCCGCGAGCACGCCCAGCGTCAGCGCGGCGAGAAAGCTCGAACGAAGCAGTGATTTCATGCGGTTCCTCCAGAAGATGCAGGCGACGCGATCAGCCGCTGCGTGCGACCGTCAATACGCGCCACCGATGTGATGCGTGGCTACATAGTGCCCCGGACCGACTTGCTCGAGCGGCATGACGACCGGTTCGTCGTCCACGGCGCGGATCGGGCTCGGCACCTCTTCGGATGATAGCTCTCTTTTGCGACGGCGTCGCGCCGGGTCCGCGATCGGCACCGCGGCCATGAGCTTGCGGGTGTACGGATGCCGCGGCTGCTCGAAGATGGCGCGGCGCGGGCCGATCTCCACGATCTGGCCGAGGTACATCACCGCCACCCGATGGCTGATGCGCTCGACCACGGCCATGTCGTGTGAGATGAACAGATACGACAGCCCGAATTCAGCCTGCAGGTCGAGCATGAGGTTGATGATCTGCGCACGGATCGACACGTCGAGCGCCGATACCGCCTCGTCGGCAATGATGATCTTCGGTTGCAGGGCCAGCGCGCGGGCGATGGCGATGCGCTGGCGTTGCCCACCCGAGAACTCGTGCGGATAGCGCTGCGCGTAGTCGGGCGAAAGACCGACATGGCGCAGCAGCCATGCGACCCGGTCCTCGGCTTCCGTGCCGCGAGCCACGCCGTGAACGTAGAGCGGTTCTGCGACCGAAAACCCGACCGTCAGTCTCGGATCGAGCGAAGCGTAGGGATCCTGGAACACCATCTGAATCTCGCGTCGCAGCGGCCGCACCTGGTCGGGAGGCAGCTTGGCGATGTCACGGCCGCCGAATTCGATATTACCCCCGTCGATATCGACCAGCCGAAGCAGCGATCGGCCGGTGGTCGACTTGCCGCAACCGGATTCACCGACCAGAGCCAGCGTTTCCCTCGCGTGCAGGTCGAAGCTCACCTGTTCGACGGCGTAGACGCGTCGCTGCACGCGCCCGAAGAATCCGGTGCGCAGGTCGAAGCGCGTCTTCAGGCCGTGCACCTTGAGCACCGGCGCCCCGGGGTCGGGCCGCAGCGGCACGTCCACCGGTGGTGGCGGAGCTCCGTCGTCGGATTGCAGGAGCGGGAAACGCGCCGGAAGATCCGTACCCTGCATCGATCCGAGCGTCGGTACGGCGGCGAGCAGCGCGCGCGTATAGGGATGGCGCGGCGAATGAAAGATGGTTTCAGCCGCACCTTCCTCGACCTTCTCGCCGTGGTACATGACCAGCACGCGCTCGGCGACCTCGGCGACGACGCCCATGTCGTGCGTGATGAAAATGACCGCCATGTGCATCTCGTCCTGGAGCAGGCGGACGAGCTCGAGGATCTGCGCCTGGATCGTGACGTCGAGCGCCGTGGTCGGCTCATCGGCGATCAGCAGCGCGGGTTTGCACGACAGCGCCATCGCGATCATTACGCGCTGGCGCATGCCGCCCGAAAGCTGGTGCGGATAGCGTCCGAGCACGGCGCTCGCTTCCGGAATACGCACCTGCTCGAGCATGCGCAGCGCTTCCCGCCTCGCGGCCGCATTGCCCTTGCCCTGATGCAAGCGGATCGATTCCGCGATCTGCTCGCCGACCGTGTAAACAGGGTTGAGCGAGGTCATCGGCTCCTGGAAGATCATTGCGATCTCTGCGCCGCGAATCGCGCGCATGGCCGCCGGGCCGGCGCGCGCGAGGTCGATGCGCTTTCCACCCGGGCGCAGGAAATCGAGCTTTCCGGAGAGAATGCGGCCGCCGCCGTGCTCGATCAGCCGCATGATCGACAGCGCGGTCACCGATTTGCCCGACCCGGATTCGCCGACGATGGCGATCGTCTCTGCGCGCCCGACGGTGAACGAGACATCGCGGACCGCGGTCACCACGCGCTCGGACGTTCGAAACTCGACGGACAGGCCGGAGACGGCGAGAACGGTGTCGCGAGCAACGTCGGACATGGGTCGATTCGATTCCGGAATCAACGTGGATCGGAGGCGCGACCCGCCTGGGCTCGCAGGTCGGCGATCGTGGCATTCATCGTGATCGCCTGCGGATCGATGCGCAAGTGGAGCAGCGCCGGCCGCCCTGACGCGAGCGCGCGCTCGAGCGCCGGCGCGAATTCCTCGGTACGGTTCACCGTCTCCCCGAGCGCGCCGTAGGCCCGCGCCAGCGCGGCAAAATCAGGGTTGACGAGATCGGTGCCGTAGACGCGCCCCGGAAAGTGGCGCTCCTGATGCATGCGGATCGTGCCGTACATCGCGTTGTCGACGACCACGAAGACGATCGCAAGGCCGTATTGCACCGCGGTGGCGAGCTCCTGGCCGTTCATGAGAAAGCAACCGTCGCCGTTCCAGGACACGACCGTGCGGTCGGGATGCACGGCTTTGGCGGCGATCGCGGCGGGCACGCCGTAACCCATCGATCCGCTGGACGGCGCGACCTGGGTGCGATAGCGGGGATACCGATACAGCCGGTGCAGCCACGACGTATAGTTGCCCGCGCCGCTGGCGAGAATCGTGTCCTCCGGCAGGCGGTCGCGCAACAGGGCGACGACGCGCCAAAGGTCGACCGCGCCGGGCATCGGCCTGGGTTCCTGCCAGGCGAGATAGTCCGGGTGCGCCGCGGCGGCGCTGCCGGACCACGCTGGTGACGCGACCGGCGGCAATGCCGCCAGCGCCGCGCACGCTTGTGCGATCGACGCCTCGATCGCGAGCGCAGGCTGATACACGCGGCCGAGCTCGTCCGCGCCGGGATGAACGTGGATGAGAGATTGCTTCGGCTGCGGCGCGTCGAGCAGCGTGTAGCCCCCCGTCACCATTTCACCAAGACGCTCGCCGATCACGAGCAACACGTCGGCATCGCGCACGCGCGCGGCGAGCTGCGGATTGATGCCGATGCCGACGTCTCCGGCGTAATTCGGATGGCGATTATCGAAGACGTCCTGACTGCGGAACGCACACGCGACCGGCAGCGCGTTCGATTCGGCAAAACGGACCAGGTCCGCGCACGCCGCCGAATTCCAGCCGCTGCCGCCGGCGATCACCAGCGGCCGTCGCGCCGCCGCAAGCATGGCGCGCAATTGCAACAACGACGCGGCTGCCGGAGCGACGGCGGGCACGACCGAGGGCGCGACATCCGCGACCTCGGCGCTGGCCGCGAGCATATCCTCGGGCAAGGCGAGCACGACGGGTCCGGGCCGACCCGACTGCGCGACGCGAAACGCGCGTGCCACGTACTCGGGAACGCGCTCCACGCGATCGATCTGCGCCGCCCACTTGACGATGCCGCCGTACATGCGCCGGTAATCGATCTCCTGGAACGCCTCGCGATCGGCGAAGTCGCCGCCGACCTGGCCGACGAAGACGATCAGCGGCGTCGAATCCTGCACTGCGGTGTGGATGCCGATCGCGGCGTTCGACGCGCCGGGTCCGCGCGTGACGAACACGATGCCCGGCCGTCCGGTGAGCTTGCCGTACGCCTCGCCCATGTACGATGCGCCGCCCTCGTGGCGGCAGACGATGAGGCGCAGTCGATCGCGTGCGTCGTAGAGCGCGTCGAGCACGGGAAGATAGCTCTCGCCGGGCACGCAGAACGCGAGGTCCACACCCTGCATGAGAAGGTTGTCGACCAGAATGCGGCCACCGGTGCGCATCGATTGTGGCGAGGAGGATGAGCGGGACGGCGGCCATTCTAGCGTGATTCGGCCCCAAGCCTCGGTTCGCGGGTTTCTTCGCCGTATAATCCGCGCAGGTTGCCGCGCCGCGGTAGCCGGGGGAGGAAAGCGTCGCCGATGGTCGAATCGATCACGCTGCAGGAATCGCTCGGGTTCAGCGCCGTCGCGCTGCTGTTCGGCCTGATCACGATACGCCTCCGGCCGGAGCTGCGGCGGTCATCGCTGGTCACGATGTTCATCATCGTGCTCGGGCTCGGTGGCCTCGCATTGCTATCGCGCTATCAGATCATTCCCGCGCACCTGGCGATCTCGGTTGTTCCGCGCGAGATCTGCCTGCTGATCGTCGCGCTCGGCAACATCCGCATCTTCATCACGTTCGTGACGAACGTGCTGCTGGCGCGCCGCGCGGTACCACGCATTCTGGGCGAAGTGGGCATCGCGGTCTCGCTCGTCGTGTATGCGCTGTTCCGGATGGACGCGCTGGGCGTGAACCTGACCGCGATCACCATCTCGTGGACGGCTGTGCTCGCCGCGGTCGGCTTCGCGGCGCAGCAGACGCTCGGAAACCTCCTTGGCGGCATCTCGCTGCAGCTCGACAACACCTGCCGCATCGGCGACTGGATCGAGCTCGATGGCGGTGTCACCGGCGAAGTCGTCAGCATCCGGTGGCGATACACCGCGCTGGCCACGGTGAACAACGTGACGATCATCATTCCGAATAGCGCGCTGATGGGCGCCCGCGTGACCATCCTCGGACGCCGCGGCGATCTGCGCATTCCGTGGCGGCGGCCGATCGAGTTCGGCGTCGGCTACGAGTGGACCCCGGGACAGGTGCTCGCAGTCGTCGGCGCGGCGCTCGAGCGGATGGAGGTACCCTTCGTCGCGACCGACCCCGCGGCGCACTGCCTCTGCACAGGCTTCGACGGAAGCGCGATCAAGTACGTCGTCTACTACTGGCTGACCGATATCAAGTCGTACCTGCTGACCGATTCGCGCGTCAGGGTCCATGTCTACGCCGCGTTGGGCCGCTCGGGCATGGAGATTCCGATCTCGCGGTCCGACCTGTTCCTGCATTCGGCGCGCAACATGCAGTCGACGAAGTCGGTGCAGGAGCAGGAATCGCGCGTGTCGTTGCTGCATTCGCTGCAATTGTTCGCGCAGCTTACCGAAGACGAAAGGCAGGCCCTGGCGGCGCAATTGATTCCCACGCCCTTCGCCGTCGGCGACCTCGTGACCAGGCAAGGCGAGCCCTCCGATTCGCTTTATATCCTGGCGCGCGGCCAGGTCGGCATCTTCCGCGAAGCCGAGCCGGGTCTGCCTCCCGGCCGCCAGCGGCTGGCGAAGCTGCCCGCGCCGGCGTTCTTCGGCGAGATGGGCCTGCTTACCGGTCAGGCGCGAACCGCGACGATTGTCGCCGAGTCGGAGGTGCTCTGCTACCGGCTCGACAAGCGGGGTTTCGAAGCGATCATCCGCGCCCGACCCGAGATCGCGGACGCGATGTCGAGGACCGTCGCCGAGCGGCAGGCGGCGAACGACGCGACGCTGGCATCGCTCTCGGCAGAGGCGAGGGCGCGCGCGACCGGAACGCGCGCAAGCGAGATCGTACGGCGCATCCGGAGCTTTTTCGGACTGACGGATTGAACTCGCCGCGCCGCCTCCTTTGAGGCCGCGCAAGCTAGTCGTTACGCCGCGACGCGCTGCGCGGCCAGCAGGTCTTCGCGCCGCAACAGGAAGACGCTGGCCTCGGACGACGGCGTCGAAAGCCAGGTAAACGACAGACGCGGGAACGCCGCCTCGGTCGCATCGCGGTTGTCCCCCACCTCGACGACAAGCAACCCCTCGGGGTTGAGGAACTCCGCGGCGCGCGCGAGGATCGTGCGCACCGCGTCGAGTCCATCATCACCGCCCGCCAGCGCGAGCTGCGGCTCGTGACGGTATTCAGGCGGCAGCTCCTCCATCGCCATCGCCGTCACGTAGGGCGGATTGCTGACGATGAGGTCGTAATTCTTCTCGGTGAGGTTCGACAGCAGGTCGGAGCGGATCAGGTTGACGCGCCCTTGCAGCCCGTGGTCGGCAACGTTGCGCAGGGCGACGGCGAGCGCGTCGGACGAAATGTCCGCGGCGTCGACGTCGGCATTCGGATAGTGATGCGCGATCAGGATGGCGAGACATCCCGAGCCGGTGCACAGGTCGAGCGCGGTCTCGATTCGGTCAGGGTCGGGAATCCAGGGGCTCAAGCCGTCGCGCAGCAGCTCGGCGATATACGACCGCGGAATGAGCACGCGCTCGTCGACATAGAAGCGGTGCTCGCCCATCCAGGCCTCGCGCGTGAGATACGCGGCCGGAATGCGCTCATTGACGCGCCTGGCGATGATGTCGAGGACCTCCTCGCGCTCGGCGTGCGTGAGCCGCGCGTCGAGAAACGGCTCGAGGCGGTCGAGAGGCAGATGCAACGTGTGCAAGACCAGATACGCGGCCTCGTCGTAGGCGTCGGTCGTGCCGTGGCCGAAAAAGAGCCCGGCTGCGTTGAAGCGCGACACCGCATAGCGCAGCCAATCGCGGACGGTTTCCAGTTCCTGGGAGAGGGTGCTCATCAGCCGGGGCGGCTCTGCAGAAGACGCTCCAGTATGCCACGATACAATGCGGTGAGAGGCTCCAACTCGGCAACGGCGACGCATTCGTCCAGCTTGTGGATCGTCGCGCTGACCGGCCCGAGCTCGACGACTTCGCGACAGACGGCGGCGATGAAACGGCCATCGGACGTACCGCCGGTGCACGAGATCGCCGGCACGATGCCGCAGACTTCGCGTATCGTCTCCGCGGCGACGCTGACGAGCTTGCCCCGCGTGGTCAGGTAAGGGTCGCCCGCACCGGTCCACGTGAGCTCGTAGTCCAACCCATGCCGCTGCAGCACCGCCTCGAAACGCTCCTGCAGGCTTTCTCGCGTGCTCGCGGTCGCGTAGCGGAAATTGAACGCGAGCTCGAGGAAGCCCGGGATCACGTTGCTCGCCCCGGTGCCGGCGTGGATGTTCGATGCCTGCCACGAGGTCGGCGGGAAGTACTCGGTGCCATCGTCCCAGCGCAGCGCGGCGAGCTCGGCGATGACCGGCGCGGCGAGATGGATCGGGTTACGGGCGAGATGCGGATACGCGATGTGTCCCTGCACGCCGCGCACGCGGAGCGTTCCCGACAGCGTGCCACGGCGTCCGTTCTTGATCATGTCACCGAGACGCTCGACCGACGACGGCTCGCCGACGATGCAATAGTCGAGCGCGGTGCCGGCCGCCTTGAGCGCCTCGATCACGCGTACGGTGCCATCGGTGGCCGGGCCTTCTTCATCGGAAGTCACCAGGACCGCGATCGAGCCGGCGTGTGCCGGCTGCGCCGCGACGAAGCGCTCGACGGCAACGATGAACGCGGCGAGCGAGGATTTCATGTCCGCGGCGCCGCGGCCGTAGAGATAGCCGTCGCGGATCGTCGGCGTGAAGGGATCGGAGCTCCAGGCATCGACCGGGCCCGTCGGCACGACATCGGTATGCCCGGCCAGACACACCGCTGGCCGCGATTCACCGCGCCGCGCCCAGAGGTTGGTCACTCCGTTGGAGAGCAGCGTCTCGCAGCGGAACCCGACGCGCTCCAGCCGCGCCTTGAGGATCTCCTGGCAGCCCGCGTCGTCAGGCGTGCGGGAAGGGCGGGCAATCAGCTCGCGCGCGAGCTCGAGCGTGGCATTGGGGGCCATCGTCGTCGCGGCCGCGGCTTTGCGCCGTCAGCGGTCGCGGTTCAGGAACTCGGGATCGATCTCGAGCTTTGCGAAGTTGGTGCTGAGGCGGGACATCGCTTCCTCGCCCGCGTCCGGGGAGTCGACACGGGCCGTAGGCGTGTTTTGATTGACCAGCCACGCCAGGTTGGTCGGCGAGTCGGACCCGGAGAGTGCTTCCTCGTAGGCGACAACGCCGTCGAGATAGAGCCGGCACAGCGCCTGCTCGAAAGTCTGCGATCCGGGATAGAGGCTCTGTTCCATCGCCTCCTTGATTTGCGTGATCTCGCCGTTCTTGATCAGGTCGGCGATCAGCGAAGTATTGAGCAGGATCTCGACCGCGGGCTGCTGATCGCCCTCCTTGTTGCGCACCAGGCGCTGCGAAATGATCGCTCGCAGGCCGATCGAAAGGTCGGAAAGCAGGCCGGAGCGCGCATCGTAGGGGAACATGTTGATGATCCGCGATAACGCGTGATAGCTGTTGTTGGCGTGCAGCGTCGACAGGCACAGATGGCCAGTCAGCGTATGCAGCAGCGCCTGCTGCATCGTCTCGCGGTCGCGGACCTCGCCGATCATGATCAGGTCGGGTGCTTCGCGCAGCGCGTTCCCCAGCGCCTTGTTGTAACCCTGGGTGTCGACGCCGATCTCGCGCTGGTTGACGATCGACTGCTTGTGCTCGAACAGATATTCGATCGGGTCCTCGAGCGTCAGGATGTGCCCCGACCGGTTGTTGTTGCGGTAGTCGATCATCGCCGCCAGTGTGGTCGACTTGCCACAACCAGTCGCGCCGGCGATCAGCACCAGCCCGCGCTTTTCCATCACCAGGTTGAGCAACACGGGGGGTAGCTTGAGCTCCTCGAACGGCGGAACGTTGCTCCGAACGTAGCGGATACAGAGCGAGATCGTCCCGCGCTGCCGGAAGATGTTGATCCGGAAGTTGCCGACGCTGCGATCGAGATACGATAGGTTCATCTCCATCTCGTTCTCGAACTCGCGCGCCTGGTCCTTGGTCATCAGCTCGTAGGCGACGCGGCGAACCGTCTCGACGTCCATCGGCTGGGTCGAGATGGGCGAGACGACGCCGTTGATCTTGATGTTGATCGGCGCGCCACAGGAGATGAACAGGTCCGAGGCCTGTTTCTCCGCCATCAGCTTAAACAATCGGTCGAGGTACATGAGGGGCACGGCCCCGCTTCGGTCGAGGCCTAAAGGCCCCGTGCGCCGCCGGGCTTGACAATGTCATGAATTGACAAGAATAACCAAGCTCAAGCAAAGTAACAACTGGCACGCTGGCTCCGCGCGAGGTTTTCCCGACGGACGGCATGCATATCCGGTTCCTGCAGAGAAGCATTCATGCTGGCCATTATCGGCGGCAGCGGGCTCACCCGACTGTCGACGCTAGCCGTCGCCCACCGCGAAGTCGTCCGTACTCCCTACGGGCAGCCCTCGTCGGCGCTGACCTTCGGCCAGGTCGCGGGCCAGAATGTCGCCTTTCTCGCGCGCCATGGCCACGGCCACACGATTCCGCCCCATCGTGTCAATTACCGCGCCAACCTGTGGGCGCTGAAGCAGCGCGGTGTCGACGCGATCCTCGCCGTGGCGTCGGTCGGCGGTATCGCGAAGATCCATGCGCCGGGCGACCTGGTGCTGCCGTCCCAGCTGATCGACTACACCAGCGGCCGCCAGAGCACATTCTTCGACGGCGAGGATCGCGCGGTGGTACACGTCGACTTCACGCATCCCTACAGCCCGGAGCTGCGAAGCCGCTGCCTTGCGGCGGCGCGCGCCGCGGGGATCGCGGTGCACGATGGCGGCGTCTACGGAGCAGTCTCGGGACCGCGGCTCGAAACCGCGGCCGAGATCGATCGCATGGATCACGACGGCGCGACCATCGTCGGCATGACCGGCATGCCGGAGGCGGCATTGGCGCGCGAGCTCGGCATCGCCTACGCTGCGATCGCGGTCATCGTCAACCATGCTGCGGGACGCGGCGAAAGCGTGCAGGCGATCTCGATCGACAGGATCGCGGGGATCCTCGAGGGTGCGATGGACAAGGTGAAAACTTTGATCGACCACGTGGTCCAAAGGCAACCATGATCCGCGACATATTGAAAATGGGCGATCCGCGGCTGCTGGAGCGCGCAAAGCCGGTCGAGCGTTACGGCACGCAGGAATTGAGGGACCTCATCGCCGACATGCGCGAAACGATGATCGCCGCTCACGGCGCGGGGCTCGCCGCTCCGCAGATCGGCGTCGGTCTGCGGGTGACGATCTTCGGCTTCGAGCACAACGAGCGCTATCCGGATGCGGAGCCGGTTCCCTACACCGAGCTCATCAATCCGGTCCTGACACCGCTGACCACCGACATGGAGGAGGGCTGGGAAGGCTGCCTTTCGGTCCCCGGCTTGCGCGGCCAGGTCCCGCGCTTCACCCGGTTGCGCTACACGGGATTCGACCCGGACGGGCGCCCGATCCAGCGCGAGGTCGAGGGCTTTCACGCCCGCGTCGTCCAGCACGAGTGCGATCACCTCGACGGCATCCTCTATCCGATGCGCATGCGCGACATGCGCCTGTTCGGCTACACAGACGTGCTGTTCCCCGACGCCGAATTGATCGACGAATGAGGCGAGAAACAACAATTTCGTAAGGCCGAATTTATTCGGCCGCGCGGTGGGTTCGACGGCGTATGCGAATGAATTCGCACCTACGCTAAGCGCAGCTGCTCGTAGAGCGCAGTCTCGAGCCGCACCAACGCCGCCTCGTCGTGCAGGCGGGCGCCGTCGATCAGGAAGACGTCCTCCGCGCGCTCCCCCAGGGTGTTGATCTTGGCGCTGGCCACGTTGATATTCGCCTTCGCCAGCGAATAGGCGATCCGCGCGAGCAGACCCGGACGGTCGCCGGCAACGATCTCGAGAATGAAATGGGTTCCCTTGTCGTCGGGAAACATGCGCACCTCGGGCGTCAGCGGGAAATGCTTCAGGTGCCGGCTCATACGGCCGATCGGCGGCGGCTCGAGCGGCGCGCGCTCGGCAAGCAAGCGCTTCAGCTCGAATTCGACGTAGCTTATGACGGCGCGATAGGCGGTATCCGCATTGGCCGGGTCGTGCACGATGAAGGTGTCGAGCGCGTAGCCGCGGCGAGTCGTATGAATCTTGGCGTCGAGGATCGATAGCCGCGCGTTGCCGAAGAAGCCGCAGATGCGCGCGAAGAGCTCCTTCTGGTCGGGGAGGTAGATCATCACCTGCAGACCGGCGCCCGAGCGCGACAGCCGTGCCCGGACCACCGGCTCCTGGCCATCGACGCGGAAGTAGAGCTGCCGCGCGTGCCATGCGATCTCGTCGGCGCTGTGGCGCTGGAAGTACACGCTGTCGAGCGTTCGCCACAGCGCCTGCTCGGCATCGTCGGGAACCGCGTAGAGCCGCAGCTGGCGCGCCGCCTCGATCCGGCGCGCTTCCAGGCTGTCGTCGAGGCTGCGAGTCGCGGCGCGGCCGGTGAGGCTTGCCTGCGTGGCGTGGAACAGATCCTCGAGCAGCTTCGCCTTCCACGCATTCCATACTCTCGGACTCGTGCCCCGAATGTCGGCGACGGTGAGCAGGTAGAGCGCGGCGAGGCGTCTTTCGGACCCGACCTTGGCCGCAAACGCGGCGACGACCGCCGGGTCGCCGATGTCCTGCTTCTGCGCGGTAAGCGACATCGTCAGGTGTTGCTCGACCAGCCACGTGACCACATCGATATCCTCCGCGGCGAGGCCGTGCTGGCGGCAGAACCGCCGCGCGTCCACCGAGCCCAGCTGCGAATGATCGCCGCCGCGTCCCTTGGCGATGTCATGGAACAGCGCCGCCAGGTAGAGCAGCTCCGGTCGCGCAAAGTCGGTGATCAGGCGCGAGCACAAGGGATATTCGTGCGCATGCTGCGCTTCGGTAAATCGCCGCAGATTGCGAATCACCATCAGGATGTGCTCGTCGACGGTGTAGACGTGATAGAGGTCGTGCTGCATCTGGCCGACGATGCGGCCGTACAAAGGCAGGTAGCGGCCGAGAATCCCGTATTGATTCATGCGCCGCAGCTCGTGCGTGACGCCGTGCGGCTGCCGCAGGATGGCGAGGAACCGCGCGCGGTTGCCGGGGTCCCGGCGGAACGCCGCGTCGACACGCTTGCGGTAGCGCCAGAGCGCGCGCAGCGTCGGCGCGGACATGCCTTTGAGCTCGGGATGCCGCTGCAGCGTGAGAAAGCTGTCGAGTATCGCCCCGGGGCGCTTCGCGAACAGCTCCTCGTCCACGACGTCGAGCAATTCATCGACGGCCTGGAAATCGGCGTCGATCGGCTGCAGCTTGACTTGCGCAGGAAACAGGCGCGCATGCAGATTCTGCAGCAGGATGACGTTCAGCTGGCGGATGGATTTCGCCGCGCGATAGTAGCGCTGCATGAGCTGCTCGGACCCACGCCGCGATGGCGTATCACTGAGCTTGAGCTCGCGCGCGAGGGCGGCCTGCACGTCGAAGACGAGTCGGTCCTCCCGCCGGCCGGCGAGATAATGAAGACGGATTCGCAAGTCGTCGATCAGCGCTTCGTTGCGTGCGAGCTCGCGTGCTTCTGCCCGGGTCATCAGTCCGTGGGCGGCGATTTCGCGCCAATTGCGTCCGAACCCGGCGGCGAGCGCGATCCACAGGATCGTCTGCAAGTCGCGTCGGCCGCCAGGGCTCTCCTTGAGGTTGGGCTCGAGGTTGTACGCGGTATCCTGATGTCGCAGGTGGCGCTGCTGCTGCTCCAGCGCCTTCGCCTCGTAGAAGCCGCGGACATCGAGCGTCGCGTCGAAGCGGCGCCCGAAATGCGCGTAAAGCGAGCGCGACCCGGCCAGGAGGCGCCGTTCGAGCAGACTGGTGCGAATGACGGCGTCTCCTTTCATCTCGGCTTCGCACTCGTCGATCGTGCGCACGCTGTGACCGATCTCGAGACCGGTGTCCCACATCAGACCGATGAAACGCTCGATGCCGGAAGCGCCGCCGGAACGCGCACCGTCAAGCGGCTGAGGCAGCAGAACGAGGACGTCGACGTCGGAGTGCGGAAACAACTCGCCTCGACCGTAGCCGCCCACGGCGAGCAGCGCGCATCCGGGCGGCGGCTCGATCGCCGCCCAGAGCCCCCGCAGTACCCTGTCCGTCAGCCGCGCCTGCCCCGCGAGCAGGCGCCGTGGCCGCTGTTGAAGGCGATACGCGGCTTCGAGCTCGCGCCGGCCCGCATCGAGCTCTCGCTTCCAGCGCGCGATCGGCGCGTTCGCGGCGCGATCAGCTGCGGGGGCGACGACGCCGCTCAAGCCGAACGCCTCAGCTCGCCTCTGCAGGCGGCGGAGACCCGGGTGAGAGCGTCAGCACTTCATACCCGGCGTCGGTGACGAGCACGGTGTGCTCCCATTGCGCCGAGAGACTATGGTCGGCGGTGACGACCGTCCAGCCGTCGGCAAGGCAACGGATGCCCGGTCGGCCGGCGTTGATCATCGGCTCGATCGTGAAAATCATGCCCGGCTGCAGCTTGAGCCCCGTGCCGGCGCGTCCGTAGTGCAGCACCTGCGGCTCCTCGTGAAACTGGCGGCCGATGCCGTGACCGCAGAATTCGCGCACGACAGAGAAGCCGTGGCCTTCGGCATGGCGCTGGATCGTCGCGCCGATGTCGCCAAGATGCGCTCCGGACTTGACCGCCCGGATGCCGTGCCACATCGCTTCGTACGTGACCTCGCACAGGCGCCGCGCTTGGATCGGTGGCGTGCCAACGTAGAACATGCGGCTCGTGTCGCCGTGGAATCCGTCCTTGATGACCGTGACGTCGATGTTGATGATATCGCCGCTTTTCAGCTTCTTGTCCCCGGGGATTCCATGGCAGACGACATGATTCACCGATGTGCAGATCGACGCCGGATACGGTTGATATCCCGGCGGCGCGTAATTGAGCGGCGCCGGGACCGTATTCTGCACTTCGACCATGTACGCGTGGCACAACCGGTCGAGCTCTCCGGTCGTCACGCCGGCAGTCACGTGCGGGCCGATGTAGTCGAGGACCTCGGCGGCAAGCGTACCCGCCACGCGCATCCTGGCGACGTCTTCGGCGGACTTGAGCGACACGGACATGCGATCAGCTGCGCAGCAGCTCGTTGATGCTCGTTTTCGAGCGCGTCCGGGCGTCGACCTGCTTGACGATCACCGCGCAATAAAGCTGGCAGTTCCCTTCGTTGGATGGCAGGCTGCCGGCGACGACGACCGAACCTGGCGGCACGCGGCCGTAACTGATCTGCCCGGTCGAGCGGTCGTATATCTTGGTACTCTGGCTGATGAAAACCCCCATGCCCAACACCGAGTTCTCCTCGACGATCACACCCTCGACGACCTCGGAGCGGGCGCCGATGAAGCAGT
>Ga0307479_10002599_pt1 | contig 16395 bp, 10 predicted proteins | sample atmos_gasesECM4C_FD_203743 | JGI IMG/M metagenome (GOLD analysis project Ga0307479, IMG submission 203743) | Hardwood forest soil microbial communities from Morgan-Monroe State Forest, Indiana, United States - atmos_gasesECM4C_515 | ecosystem: Environmental > Terrestrial > Soil > Temperate... | reverse complement strand
CACCTGGTTCGGAAACTTGTGAACCATCCGCAGCAAAAAATGAGCGGCGTCTTCGTCCGCCGGCTTGACTGACGGCTTTCCCTCGGGCATTTCCCCCAATTGATCAGCCGGATGATAGACCCTGGGTGTCCATGCACCCAGCCACGCCACCGAACCGTATTGTTGTTCCCATTCCTCGGTATCCTGTTTCCGCCTGACCAGCGGATACTCCGCCCCAGGCACGACAGGAATGTCAGTTCGTCCGATGAGTTCGAGCATGCGCAAAGTGTGCGCCACCTCCTCGTGCAGCCACTGATCGCCGGTCACCACAGTAATACCCAAGACTTCGGTTTGGGGCGATTGGATCAGCAACAGCATCGACTGCTGATCCGTTCCGGCGGGTCCGGCTGCGTCCTGATCGATAATGATTTTCCTTTTCGTCTGTCCCAAAGCGACGCATGACATCAGCAGTACTGCCACAGCAAACAACCTGACCTGAACCCGTTTCATTCGCATTCCTCGATACATAGAAAAGTTGTCTTGCACTCGCCAGCCCAGGATCCCGCAGCTATTGTTTTCCCGACAAGCGGCCGATGAGCAGGTCGAAAAACCTGGCAGAATCCACATCCACGGCTACGCTTGTATTAGGCACAAATTTGTCGCGAATTACCGGAGATGTCCGCGTCCCGGCAAGAGTCGGCGCCGAGCCTCGAATCTGCATGTTCATCGCCGCCGCGTCCTTCTCCATTCCGGGCCGCCGCCGCAAGTCACCCGCAGTCGGACTGTAACCCAATGTTTCCCCGGCTGTCAGTTCGCCTCCGGTTTCGACGTCGACGTAATATTCCTTCCATTGCAGTAGCGATGCGTCGAGGAACCCAGCCACGGCCAGCGAATCGTGCATGTTCGGTCCAACCACAAATCCCCGCTCGCGGTTATGCTCGATTGCGTTGCGGGCGATGGTGGCCGCCGCCTGGCTGACCGCGTTTTGCCCAGCCTGAAGCTGCCGCAAATGCTCTTCCGTCAGAGAAGTTTTGCGTGTGACGTCGAGCCCCACCATGGTGATCGGAATTCCCGATTGAAACACGATGCGCGCCGCCTCTGGATCCACGTAAACGTTGAACTCTGCTGCGGGAGTGATGTTTCCTCCCGAGAGCGATCCTCCCATCATTACCATCCTGCGAACCATGCCGGCCAGTTGTGGATCCGCATTCAACGCCGTGGCAATGTTCGTCAGCGGCCCGATGGTGAGCAGCGTCACTTCGCCCGGAAATTTTCTGACGATCTCGCTTATCAACGCAGCCGCAGACTGGGCGGCGGGTTTGGTCTTCGGCTCAGGAAAGACCGCTCCACCCAGTCCGTTCTCGCCATGCGCGTACGCGGCTGTGACCAAACGGCGTACAAGCGGAGCCTTGGCGCCCGCTGCCACGGGAATATCCGCGCGGCCCGCAATCTCAACCATGCGCAAAGCGTTGGGAAGCGTGAGATCCAGAGGCACATTTCCCGCGACCGCAGTGATCGCTTCAATCTTCAACTCCGGCGAGCGCATGGCGAGCAGCAATGCCAGAGCGTCATCCACGCCAGGGTCGGTGTCGATGATAACTCGGAAGGGGCCGCGGCCCGTTCTTTGCGGTTCTTGCAAAGCCGCTTCAGAAGGGGCTCGCCTGAAACCTCTCAGGGCAAGAACCGCCGCGGAGGACGTCACAAACTGGCGGCGCGTCATCGAAGAAGGCCGGAGATCTGAATCCATCTTTTTTCCTTAGAAACAATAACGGAGTGCAATTGTCGCGGAAGACTGCGTCACGAACTTAACCTAGAGGTCGCAAACCTTTCAAGTCAACTGGCGCCAGCTGTGTACACTAGATTATCGGTGCGAACATGCCGTCAACGACCAAGACCCAGGCCATTCTGGGGAACTCTGTCGCAGCCTTCGCGTTGACCGCAAGCGTACTGTGCGGCCCGTTCGTAGTTTTGACTTCTTCCGTCGCGGCGGGAGCGGTTCAGATCCAATTGGATTCCTCCGCGACAGCGACCTTGCAGGGCGTGATGCGTGATGCGGACAACCGTCCGGTTGCAGGCGCCAGTGTAACCTTGCAATCGGCAGACGCACAAACTCCAACAAGCCCTCTCACTGTACTTACAGATCCGACTGGAGCCTATCGGCTTTCACAGGTTCGTCGAGGAGTTTATACGCTTCGAGCGGAAGCGGCTGGCTGCGGCGAAGCAATCGTGCAGTCCCTTAAAGTTGCAGCGAAAGAGACTAGAACAGTCGACCTGAAACTCGAGTGTGCGAAAGTTTCGGAGCACCAAAATCCTTCGAGTGCCTTGCCCCAGTTTTTTGACGAACCGCACTTTACCGTGGCGGGGGTAACCGATACTACGAGTCTTGGCGGTCACGGTTCCGACACGGTTGTGCGAAACAGGGAAGATCTGGCCAAGGCTGCGGCTGCGCTCAGTAACTCACACCGCGATACCGGCGATTATGAGCGCGCGAGAGCAGCGACTCGCGCTCTGCTGGCTGAGCAGGCTAAGGCCGGCCACGAACTAGCTGAAACCCATCACTCACTCGCAGAGATCGATGAAAAACTGGGAGACTCTCTGGAAGCGGTTAAAGAATATCAGCGTGCTGCAGAGTTGAATCCGAACGAAGCGAATCTTTTCGATTGGGGAGCTGAACTGCTCTTGCACCGGGCCGCAGAGCCGGCGATCGAAGTTTTCGCCAAGGGTAACCGCCTCTTCCCGCAGTCTGTGCGAATGCTGACCGGGCTTGGCACGTCCTGGTATGCGCTCGGCTCCTACGACCAGGCCGTGCGGCGTCTCTGCGAGGCGTCGGACCTGAATCCGGACGACCCAAATCCATATTTATTTCTTGGAAAGATGCAGTCGGCCGAAGCCACGCGATCCGCAGCGATTGCGGAAAGGCTGGAGCGCTTCGTCAGGCTTCAGCCGCAGAATGCGTTGGCCAATTACTACTATGCAGTCACCCTTTGGAAGGGCCGCAAGTCTCCTGAAGACGTTGAATATCTGGCAAGAGTGAAGTCCTTGCTGGAGAATGCCGTCCGCCTTGACCCGAAGCTTGGTCTCGCCTATCTGCAACTCGGCGTGCTCTATTCGGAGCGTAAGGATTTCACTAACGCCATCGCTGCCTACCAACACGCGATTGCAGGCGATTCCCGCATGGAAGAGGCGCACTATCGCCTGGCTCAGGCCTACAAGCAGTCAGGAGACGCGTCCAAAGCGCAAGCCGAACTGAAGCTCTATGAACAGATATCGAAAGAGAAGGCGGAGGAAACCGAGCGTCAGCGCCACGATTCCCAACAGTTTGTGTATCAACTGCGGCCTCCAACGCCCGGCACACCTGAACGATAGAACATTTAAACCGATCAGTGAGGAAGAGGTGTCGGCGCGCTCATAAGCCTTACGAACATTCGGTAGAACTTTTCCAAATCCAGATCCATCTGGATCTCAACTGGCGTCGCGCCGCACTTCGGCTTGTCCTTCTCGGTCCAGGTGAGCGTGTTCCCATATCCCGCCCCGCGGTCAAGGTCGACTTCCATAAAGCGAGTCTCGCGCTTGGTAATTAAAGTTGAATCGATCCACGCCGCTGCCGCAAGCTCGTCCCACATGATGTCAGCGCCAGGGTTGAACATTGCGAACCGGGCAATGTAGCGGGCCAGCGGAGTTCCGCTGACTTCGATCTCTTTGACGAGGGCGGGAGTCATATGGGTCCTGATGGAAATATCTGTCGGCGTGCAGATAATTTTCTTCCAGGGCGCGCGCAGCACGATTTCCGCCGCCTCGGGATCAAACCAAAAATTGAACTCGTGACGAGGAGTGTTGATGAATTCGGGGTTGTCGGACCGCGGGCTCAAGCCCCCACCCATGAAAACCAATTCCTGCGCGAGCTCAGGAAATTGTGGATCGATTGAGATAGCGAGCGCTAGATTAGTCATCGGCCCGCCCTCGTAAATCGTCACCTCGTGCGGAAACTTGCGCACCATCCGGATCAGAAAATGGGCTGCGTCTTCGTTGCTGGGCTTGGTTGTGGGCTGGCCTTCCGGCAGCGGCGGTACAACGAACGGCTCGTGCCACCACCGATCGTCCCATGCGCCGGCGTAGGCTACTTTTCCATAGCGTTCCTGCCACAGTTGAGCTTCATCGCGGCGGCGCACCAGCGGGAAAACGGCTCCGGGCACGACGGGAATATCCGTCCGACCGATAATCTCAAGCAGCCGGAGCGTGTGCGCCACCTCTTCGTCGCGCCACTGGTCTCCGCTCACCACGGTAATCCCAAGTACTTCGACCTGCGGAGACTGAATCATCACCAGCAGTGTCTGCAGGTTGCTACCGCCCGGCCCCGAGCAATCTTCATTGATAATCACTTTGCGCCGCGGCTGCGCCCACGTGAAAGAGTTCACAGCCAGCAACAACGCGATAGCCACACACTTCCCGCTACGTTTCATCAAGGAGCCTCATGCTGACAAGGAGTGGCACCCTGCAGTGAACCGACGATTCACCGCTTCCGCGCAGGCCGCGTCATCAAATCAATATAGAGCTTGTAGAACTTTTCCGCGTCGATATCGAATTGCACATTGGCCAGCCGCAAGTATGGCGGCACTTGCGCCTTGGAATCCCAAAAGATCGTCTTGCCATAACTGGCTCCGTGGTCGATATCGATATCCATATAGAGTTGCTTCTGCCCCGTGATGATCGAAGGATCGATCATTGCCGCGCCCGCGATCTCGTCCCACATGTAGCCCGGCAGCGAGTACTGGTCGAGATACTGAGTCACCGGAGTGCCCGCCCTGGCGATGGTCGCTTTCATCTCGGTCGTAAAGCGGGTCTTCACGGAGATATCAATCGGCGTGATGGTGAGTTTTTTCCACGGTGCTCGTAGCACGATGCGCGCCGCTTCGGGATCGAACCACCAGTTGAATTCGCGCCGGGCGTCGATCGCGCCAGGGTCGATCGCACCCTTATCGGCATAGAGTCCGCCGCCCATCAGGACAAACTCCTTCGCCAGCGTTGCAACCGAGGGATCGAGTCTTAGCGCCAGAGCATAGTTCGTCAAAGGACCGCCCGCCCACAAGACCACCTCGCCTGGATACTTGTGCACCATCTGCACAATAAATTCCGCAGCTGTGCCGGGGAGCGCGTGGATGTGAGGCTCGCCCTCGCGCATGGGCGGCACAACGTCGGGGGCGTGATACGGCTCGTCGTAGATCGTCGACCGGTTGGCCTTGAATCTCTCAGTCCAGCAACCCTTGTACTCGAGTTTCCCGTAAAGAGCTTCCCAACGTTCGGTCTCTTCTTTGGAATTCAGCAGCGGAAATTCCGCGCCCTGAATGACAGGGACATCCGTCCGGTCGGCAATCTCCAGCAAACGCAAAACATGCTGCGTCTCTTCCTTCACCCACTGATCTCCGCTGACCGTTGTGATGCCCAGCACCTCAAACTTCTCCGACTGCAGGAAGACGAGAATGGCCTGCTGATCGCTGGTCCCCGGCCCGCGCGCGTCCTGGTCGACGATCACTTTGATTTTCTGGGCGAGGGCCGTGGAACAAAACAAGACCGCCAACAGAAACACCCGTGCAAGTTTCCCCGTGCTCTGCCCCATTCATCCCCCAGTGGAGTTTTCTGATCACAAATTTAAGGGCAGGCCAAGTCATCCCAGCCTGCCCTAAGATGAAACTGCGACTCGGCCTGCCCTTAGAACCTAAGCTTCAGCGCGAACTGAATAAAGCGCGGATCGTTTATAGCCGCGTTGACAACCCCGAAGCTAGACGACGCGTTTACATCCTGCATTCCGCTCGGACCGCCACTCATGAAGAAGTGTGGGTGGTTCCAGATGTTGAAGAACTCAGCGCGGAAGTCCAGTTGCATACCCTCACGATAACGCAATGGGAAGTGTTTGATAAAAGACATATCCGTATTCACAAAGCGAGGTCCGTACAGCGGCGCCCGGTTGGAGTTCCCTAGTTCGCCCAAGGCATTGTGTACAAAGGCGCAGGGGTTGAACCAATTCGTGAGCGTGTGGACCTGGGAGGGTGCCGTACAGCCGGGATTCGCCGCCACAGTCCCGGCCTTATTTGGATCCCCAACCATGTCAGGCCGGTTCAAGCCGTTCCCGTTCCAACTGAAGGGCACTCCTGAGGCGTTGTTACTGTCGACCACGAACAAGGGAAATCCGGAAATGGCTCTCTCAATCACATCTATTTCCCAGTTCCCCAAGATCGTATTAACCGGCCCGCTCCAATTACTGCCGAACTGTTTGCCCTTGCCGAACGGCAGGTTGTAGAGAACGCTGGCGGTGAATTGGTGGTTGAGGTTCAGAGCCGAGAGAGCCCAGTCCGCCTTTTGGGTTCCGGGCAGTGGCCAATAGGTCGCACCCGGGAACGTGCCCAAGCCGTCCGCAAATCCAGAGTCGAAAGTGCGCGAGTAGGTATACCCAAGAAGCGCGTATAGCCCATGCCGTGTACTGTTTGTTTCAGCCTTGATTTGCAAAGAATCGTAGCGCGCTCGACCTACGTCATTGCTATTCGCAATTGTCGTGAACGGACCGTACGGCGCGTTGGGGAATTGAGTACTAGCCCCGGCGGATCCACAGCCTAGGTGATAGTTGGGGTTATACAGTGAGTTAACGATCTTGTTACCGTTGATGTCAGTGGTGAAGCCGGAGCATGCGAGGGGATTTGAAAGGTTCAGGTTCAAGCCATCCACTAGAATGTGTGTGCTACGCGATCCGGCATATCCAGCCGTCAGCACAACGTTTCCCGGCAGCTGGCGCTCAACGTTAAGGTTGAACTGCTGTACCCTGCCTTGCTTAAAATCTAGGTTTTGCGACTGAATCGTTCCCGTGAAGGCCTGCGGATTCGGAGGAGCCGTGATGGCAGGAGCGAACGCCATCGCCAGTCCGCAGCCCGCCGTCCCAGTAAAGCCGCAGGTTTGAGTTCCAAGACTCTGCAAGGGAGCGAGCCCGGAGAAATTATCAATTTCAGCGAAGTACGGCGGGTTCTCCCAGAGCCCTTGCGCGCCCTGATTCCACGACGAGTCGTGGAAGATCGCATAGCCAAGACGAATCGCTGTTTTCTGGCTGCCCATCGGTTTCCAAGCCAGTCCGATGCGGGGTTCGACAGCGGTTTTGTCTAACTTAATCCCGACGCGACCGTCGGTATGAACGCATGCGCTCGCGGGACAGGCAGTCAACCCTGGGCTTGATCCCGCCACCAAATACTGGCCAGTCAGAAAATCAAAATTTGCCTGACGGTTTTGCGCCTCGGTAATGGGTGTGGTCAAAGCCCAGGCGAAACCGAGGTTCAGGGTCAGATTGGGCGTCACCCGCCAGTTATCCTGGATAAAAGGCCGGAACAGTTTCCATCGGCGACCTGTCGTCGCGCCATCGAAAGTTTGATCGTGGATTGCGCCAGTTACCTGGCCAATGAGCAGATCTGCAGCTGCATCGCCAGTAAATTGGCCAAAGTTGATGAGGAAGCCATCCTGGAAAGCGTTCGTCTCGACATTCATCTGTTGAGCGCGGATACCGCCGCCGACTCGGATGTCATGCTTGCCGCGAATCATATCGAACGAATCAGAGATGGAAAACACGTTGGTCCCGCCCTGAAAGGGAGCAAACCCGCGATCACCCAGCGCCCAATAAGTGCCCATCAACGTGGAAGTCAGTCCACAGCTTTCGCAATCCTTAGTCGACTGAGTGACGACGCCCGCCGGTGCACCAGGGCATTTGCTGTTGATGTTTGCGTCGACGAGGCCAACTGCGGCCGACTCGCACGTCCCATTACCAAACGACAGGATGTGATTGAATATCCGGTTGAAGCCTGCGTTGAACTGGTTAATGGTGCGATCAGAGAAAATGTGGGTCTCAGAGACGGCCACGTTGCGTCCGTGGTTGGTGATGTTTTGGGTACTGGCAAAAGCGCCTTCCTCGGCGAATCCGGGCGATCCTCCTGGGACGAACGAAGTCGCCTGATCGTAGCTGAAGCGCGCAAACACGGAGTCCTTACCTGAAAAATTGTGATCTAGTCGAACGTCGAACTCGCCTTCGTCGAGCTTTCTGACTGGAATGTTGGAGTAGTTAATCCCTAAGGGCGAAAAGGAGGCGCTCGCTGTTGGGAACAGGTTGATCATGTTCTGTCCGACAGAACTTATCAGGGCAGCCGGAATCACATTGCACGAGGTGCCAGCCGTCTGGCCTCCGTGAGAGTTGACTGGTTCAGTCGTAGGATTAGGCAGGGTTTCAGTGCCCGGGACGCACTGAAAAGTCGTAGGCTCGCCAGTTGTGTGGTATGGGTTCGTAAGCAAACCAGCTAACGTCGGGTCCGGGTTGAAGACAAAGGGGTCCACCCGGAAGTCGCCTGTTTTCATTGCGGGCGTTGGAACAGTGCCTTGGAACGGAGTGCCGTGCCGCTGTCTCTTTGCCTGGTAGTCGAGGAAAAAGAACGTCTTATCTTTCTGAATCGGACCGCCCACTGCGCCGCCAAACTGGTTGAGGTTGAATTGCTCTTTCGGCCTGGTCGCGCCGAAGGAGTAGCTGCTTGCGTCGAGTTTCGTATTGCGAAAGAATTCAAACAGTGAGCCGTGAAATTGATTCGACCCTGACTTCGTCGTAACCAACACTGTCGGGCCCGCGCGAGTCCCCCACTCTGCCGAGTAGTTGTAGGTCAGCACTTTGAATTCATTGATGGCGTCAATCGAAGGTAGAATCGCGATCCCGCCGGCGGTCAGTTCATTGTTATCGTTTCCATCCAGCAGCCAGTCGGTACTCTGGGCTCGTGACCCTCCCACCGAAAGGGAATAAGTTCCGCGCGCCGATACTTCGCTGCTGGGGCCGGCGTTGAAGAAGCTGTTCGGGTTCGTCTCCTGCGTTGTGCCGGGGGTCAGGGTCGCCAGTTGGACGAAGTCTCGCCCGTTCAGCGGGAGTTCTGCGACTTGCTCGGAGGTAATGACCTGACCGAGAGTCGGATTGGCCGTCTCCACGGCCACTTCGGTTGCGTTGACCTCAACCGAGGTCGAGACCGATGCGGGGTTTAGCGCGAAATCGACTTCGCGATGCTCGTCGACTTGCAGGCGAATATCCTTCTGCTCGGTGATCTGAAAGCCTTTGGCCTCCACTTTAATTGCGTAGTAGGAAACCGGCAGCAGGGGGATCAGGTAGTGGCCAGACTCGTCGGTTTTAGCTTCGCGCACCGCGCCTGTGTCGCGCGAGGTGGCCGTTACGGTCGCCGCGGAGATTACAGCGCCAGCTTTGTCGGAAACCGTGCCGGAAAAACTTCCGGTTGCCTGGCTGTGCAACAGCGGACAAATCGAAGCGACAAACGAACAGAAAACGACGACGAGCAGCACTCTCTGTTTCAACATTTAAACCCCTTTTTCGGCGGCCCCACACCGAACGACGAAGTGACTTTCCGTTTAGCAAAACGAACTGGGAGGTCTTTGGACCGTAGAAGGGCCTTATAAATGGCAACTCCTTCCGAAGTCAAGACTTTTCCGTAGTAGAAAAATATTAAACAGCCGAGTTTTCCTTTTTTGCACAGCTTGCTGAGGAAAAGTGAGGTGAGGGAAACTGCAACAGTTCTTCGAGGATTAAGTTTTTCTGAGAACTACAAGCGGAGCCTAGTTGCGGCTTCGAGCTGCCCACTCGGTATCAAATCGCGCGCGATCATAAAAGGATTTCTGTGTGCCAATGCCCGTGGTCGAGAGTCCGGCATAAAGATTGGCGCGGCGCACGGCTTCTTCTTCCGGAACCCCTTCGGCAAGGAAGACGGCAAAACTTCCAATGAAGGCATCGCCCGCTCCGGTGCTGTCGATGCTCTTCACGGCAAACGGGGGCACATGCTCGCTGATCCCACGGCCCGCCAGAAGTGACCCGTTGGCTCCCAGGGTGATGATCACCTTGCGAATGCCCTCAGCCACTAGTCCCTGGGCGCATTTCTTCGCGTCTTCCACATTCTTCACCGCGAGACCGGTAATGGTTTCGGCTTCGCTCTCGTTGGGAATAAAGTAATCGAGGTCTAATAACGCGCGCATATCGACTGCCTGCCCCGGCGCGGGATTCACAATGCAGCGAATTCCATACTTACGCGCGAACGCGATCGTGTAATAGACAGTTTCAAGCGGGATCTCAAACTGCAGGACGATGCAATCGGCGGCTTTCAAAGTCTCGGCCGCGGCGTCCACGTCGGCCGGTTTCAGGGCATCGTTCGCGCCCTTCACTACCAGAATGCGATTTTGTCCGTTGGGCTCGACGAAGATCGGTGCAACGCCGCTCGACAATCCCTGGACTTGTCTCACCTGAGTTGCGTCGATGCCAAGCTTCTTGAAGTTCTCGATCGTTGCCGGACCGAAAAGGTCGCTTCCCACTCGCGCTACCATAAACACATCCGCTCCGCAAAGGCGTGCGGCCACCGCCTGATTCGCACCTTTACCGCCGAACCCAAGATCGAATTTTTGCCCGAAGATGGTTTCCCCGGGCTTGGGGAATTGATCGGTGAAAGTTGTGAGATCTACGTTGGCACTTCCGACTACCGCAATACGAGGACGCCTAGCCATAGTTTCTTAGAAGAACCTTGAGAACGCCGAGTTTATTTGGCGCCAACGATTGTGTCAACGGAAACGGCGTTGCCATGTCCAGCACAACATTTCCACCCTGTCGACAACCGCGTCGACGGAACTATTCAATCCAGGTTTTCTGCTATAGTTGCGTTCCTCGGAGGTGGCGTCCCATGCCCCGAATCGTGCGGTGTGCCTTGATTCAAGCCAGCAATGCGCTAAGTACCGAGCGCCCTCTGGCCCAGATCCGAAAAGCGATGATCGACAAGCACCTGAAGTTGGTCGAGCAGGCGGCGCGCAAGAAAGCGCAGGTCCTTTGTCTTCAAGAGCTTTTTTATGGTCCGTATTTTTGTGCGGAGCAGAATGCGCGCTGGTACGAATTGACCGAACGCGTACCGGATGGTCCAACAGTGCGCTTGATGCAGAAGATCGCCGCCAAGCATAGCATGGTGATCGTGGTTCCGGTTTACGAAGAGCAGATGCCGGGCGTCTACTTCAACACTGCCGCCGTGATCGATGCCGACGGCCGCTATCTCGGAAAATACCGCAAGCATCACATTCCGCACTGCCACCCCGGCTTCTGGGAAAAGTTTTATTTCACTCCCGGTGATCTTGGGTATCCGGTCTTCGATACAAAATATGCGCGGGTCGGAGTCTACATTTGTTACGACCGGCATTTCCCCGAGGGCGCGCGCATTCTCGGATTGAACGGCGCCGAGATCGTGTTTAATCCGTCGGCGACGGTCGCCGGCCTTTCGGAATACTTATGGGAACTCGAGCAGCCGGCGCATGCCGTAGCTAATGGCTATTTTGTGGGTGCAATCAATCGTGTGGGCGTCGAGAAGCCGTGGAGCATCGGGGAATTCTACGGCAAGAGCTATTTCTGCAATCCGCGCGGCAAGATTATCGCTCAAGCGAGCCGCGATAAAGACGAAGTGGTTGTAGCGGACCTCGATCTCGACATGATCGCGGAAGTTCGCAAAGTGTGGCAGTTCTTCCGCGATCGCCGGCCGGAAAGCTACGGCCCCATTACCGCGCAGACGGGAGAGGCCGCCGCTGCAGACTGATGTGCAAGCTGTTGGAGTACCTTTTTTAAAACGAGCCCATGACCACGCCCCAACCTTTTCAGCAGCGATCTCGGATCGAATCCAGTCCTCTCTACAATCCTGATCTTGCGCCGGTTCCGGCCGAGCGACGCAACTGGGGTACATACAATTTCGCCGCGCTGTGGATTTCTATGTCGGTGAACATCCTCACCTACATGCTGGCGGCGAGCCTGATCCAGGGTGGAATGAACTGGAAACAGGCGGTGATGACTATTTTTCTCGGCAACGTGATCGTGCTGGCACCGATGCTGCTGAACTCGCATCCCGGTGCAAAGTATGGAATCCCATTTCCAGTGCTGGCACGCGCGTCGTTCGGAGTGCTGGGCGCAAACGTAGCCGCGGTTCTGCGTGCACTGGTCGCTTGCGGATGGTTCGGTATTCAGACCTGGATCGGCGGCGAAGCGATCAGCACTTTGCTGGCTACGCTCTTTCCGGCCTGGAAGAATTTTCCTTACGCCACGGCCACTTGCTTTCTCCTGTTCTGGCTGGTCAACCTCGCTGTCATTCTCATGGGAATCGAATATATTCGAATCCTGCAAGGGATCAGCGCCCCAGTGTTGCTGGGGGTCGGACTGTTGCTTCTGGCGTGGGCATACCGCAGCGCGGGCGGCTTCGGGCCCATGCTGTCTGCGCCTTCGCGTTTTACAAACTTCGCCGACTTCCTAAAATTTCTGATCCCGGCACTGAATGGTACTGTCGGATTCTGGGCGACCGTGTCACTGAACATTCCAGACTTCACGCGATTCGCACGACATCAGCGAGAGCAAATCATCGGACAAGCATTGGCGCTTCCCACAACGATGACTCTCTATGCTTTCATCGGCATCGCTGTGACCTCCGCGACGGTCGTAATTTACGGCACCGCGATTTCGGATCCCGTGCAACTGCTCAGCCGGTTTCACTCACCAGTAGCCGTAGTGATCTCGCTGATTGCGATTTTGTTGGCGACGTTGAACGTCAACATTGGAGCGAATGTTGTGTCGCCGGCCAACGACTTTTCAAATCTTTGGCCACGGCGGATCAGCTTCCGCACCGGCGGTGTGATCACGTGCTTCATGGGAATTGCGTTGATGCCGTGGAAGCTGCTGGCGGATTACAAGACATTCATTCTCGGCTGGCTGGGCGGGTACGCCGCTTTTCTGGGGCCGGTTGCGGGCATTATGATCTGCGACTATTTCCTGGTGCGGCGATGCGTTCTCCAGGTAAACGATCTTTATCTTCGCGGCGGAACCTACGAATACTCAAAAGGATTCAACTGGCGTGCCGTGTTTGCGCTCTCGTTGGGAGCAGGGACTGCGCTGATCGGACTAGCGGTTCCGTCGGTGCGCGCTCTTTATGATTATTCCTGGTTCGTGGGCTTTGCCGTTTCCTTTGCCACTTATTACGCGATGATGAGGTTTCAGCGTCCCGCTGTGCTTGCGCCTATGGCAGCCTCGTAATTCACCGCTTCAATTTCGCCGCCTCCTGGAACGCGGGTAGCACATCGCGCTGATAAGTTGCCAGCGGTTCTTCCTCATCCCCGCACATCAAATACAAATTGAACTGCGTCACTCCCACGCTGGCCAGCTTGCGCAGTTTTTCGTGATGCGCCTTAACCGGACCAACCAGGCAGAAGCGATCAACTACTTCATCGGAAACAAAGTTCGCGTTGTCGCTTTCCACCTCGCAGTGATGCAGATAGTTGTAGCCGCCCCGGTCCTGCACGTACGAAGTAAGCGCCGGCGGCAAATCCTCCGGCTTGTACTGCCGGATCAAGTCCATCACGTGATTGGAAACCAGTGCCGGAAACCATCGCACTCGTTCGCGCGCGACAGACAAGTCGTCAGACACCCAAACCGGAGCGGCTGACATTACTTCGATCTGGCTGGGATCTCGGTCTGCAGCGCGAGCACCCTCTTTCACGAAACCGAGGCACCAGGAAATCAAATCAGGATCGGCAAACTGAAGAATGATTCCGTCGGCAACACGCCCTGCCATATGCAGAACCTTGGGCCCATATCCGGCGATCCAGACTCGAGGAGGAACTTCTGCCCAAGTGAGACGCGTGGGTTGGCCTTCATATTCAATTTCGCGGCCCGCAGTAAGATCGCGGAAAACTTTTACCGCCGCTTCCAATTGAGCCCAGCTGACCGGCTTCTTGCCAAGCACGCGCCGCGAGCTGTCTCCGCGTCCAATGCCCAGTTCCATCCGGCCGCCAGAAATCAAATTCAAGGTGGCGAATAGACTGGCTGTCACCGTGAGATCGCGCACCGCGGGATTCGTGACCAGCGTGCCGAGCCGCATGCGCTTTGTGTTCGCGGCCATCAGTGTAAGCAGAGGATATGGTTCTTTCCAGAGAACGTGGGAATCGAACATCCAACCGTACTGGAAACCGCCAGCTTCGGCCTGTCGCGTCAAACCGACGATGCGCTCAACCGAGATGTCCGGCTTCAACGTAATTCCAAATTGCATTACAGACCCCTTCTATCGCTCCGAGGAGCATCAAGAACCGAGGAGCGGCAGTTTAGCATAGAATTTCTTTTTCATCTCGGCTATCAGCGGAGGAATCAATGGCCCTCGACACCATTATCAGCGGCGGGTCCGTGGTAACGGCAACGGATACTTATGTGGCCGACGTTGCAATTGCGGACGGCAAAATCTCCGCCATCGTCAAAGACCTTCCTCGCGAGAGTGCCGCGCGTGTGCTCGATGCTTCGGGAAAGTATGTCTTCCCGGGCGGTATTGATGTTCACACTCATCTCGACATGCCCTTCGGTGGCACTACCAGCGCCGATGATTTTGAAACCGGTACGCGCGCCGCGGCCTTCGGCGGAACCACCACGCTCATCGACTTCGCGATCCAATACAAAGGTCAGCCGCTGCGGCAAGCATTCGACACGTGGATGGATAAGGCTTCGAAGAAAGCGGTTTGCGACTTTGCTTTTCATTGCATCGTCACCGACATCAGCGATGGCCAGCTGAAGCAGATGAATACTCTGGTCGGCGAAGGTGTGACCAGTTTTAAGCTTTTCATGGCGTATCCCGGCGTTTTCATGCTCGATGATGCCAGCATCTTTCGGGCGCTTCAGACTACTGCGAAAAACGGCGGGCTCATTTGCATGCATGCCGAAAACGGAAGCGCCATCGACGTGATTGTGCAGCAGGCGCTGGCAGAGGGAAAGAAGGCGCCGAAATATCACGCTCTGACTCGTCCAACCACAGCAGAGGCTGAGGCGGTATCTCGCGCGATAGCTCTTGCGGAGATGGCTGGCGCTCCAATCTACATTGTGCACTTGAGCTGCAACGACGCTTTGGAAAAAGTTCGGGAGGCGCGCGACCGCGGCCTCCCTGTCTATGCCGAAACCTGCCCGCAGTATTTGTATCTCTCGATCGAAAATTTCGACGTGCCCGATTTTGAAGGCGCAAAATATGTCTTCACGCCGCCACTTCGGGAGAAGTGGCATCAGGAGAAATTATGGAACGGCTTGAAGCGTGATCATCTCCAAGTTGTTTCTACCGACCACTGCCCGTTCTGCTTCAAAGAGCAGAAAGAACTCGGGCGAGACGACTTCACGAAGATTCCAAACGGTGGACCGGGCATTGAGCACCGCATGAGCCTGATCTATTCCGGCGGCGTCGCCCAGGGACGCTTCAGCGTGAATCGCTTTGTCGAACTGGTTTCGACGACTCCGGCAAAACTGTTTGGCTTGTATCCACGCAAAGGGACGATCGCGGTAGGCAGCGACGCCGATCTTGTAATTTTTGATCCTAAGCGCAAACACACGATTAGCGCTAAGACTCATCACATGCGGGTCGACTACTCGATGTTCGAAGGCATCCAGGTGACCGGCATGCCCGATGTCGTTCTCTCGCGAGGGCGCGTAGTCGTGGAGGGTGAGAAGTTTCTGGGCTGCCCTGGCCAGGGAGAATTTCTACGGCGCTCAACGTACTCGCAAGTAATTGGCTAGTCGGGGAATCGCTAGTGGAGCGCGGTAAACAACGCCTCCTTCCAGCGTCTCGTATCAATTTTCCAGCAAACTTTAGCCTTGCGTTGTGTGCGCAGGGCGGGCGCCCAAACCGACCAGTTACGCTCATCCTCCGCCACATTCAAACGATCCACGACGGTCGTGCCTCGAGTCAGCTCACTCTGTGTCTCTACATCTGTAAAGTGGTCGCTCCATTCAACTCCGACCGTTGGATCGAGAGCAATACACATCGCAACCGGATCGGGCAGTGAAATGCCGTCTTCGCCAGTTTGGATTTTGTACGCCTGACGAGCGTGGCTGTTGCATTCAATGGCGAATCGCGCAAGCGGATTATTGAATCCGAGGATGTGCGCGATATCGCTTTCATTAACTACAGCATCGCCCCGGCAAAGTTGCCAACCAACGAGTTCCACAGGCAACCCACTGAGCATCACGATCCTGGCTGCTTCGGGATCGACCCAGATGTTGTATTCGGCGGCGGGCGTCACGTTTCCTTCGCAGCACGGATTGCCTCCCATCACTACGCAGCGCCCAACCTTAGCGGCGATGTCTGGTTTCTTTGCCAGAGCGAGAGCGAGGTTTGTGAGCGGCGCCAGCGTCACAACGGTAAGCCCGGGGTTCGCTTCAATCGCCGCGATGATCGCATCGACGGCGTGTAATTCTCCTGGAGACTTACGAGGCGGCGGATAGTTGTGGTCTCCTAACCCGTCGCGGCCATGAAACCAGGTTGCGTTCTGATATCCGCGCAAAAGGGGTTTGTCTGCGCCCATATAGACCGGGAC
>Ga0307479_10002598_pt1 | contig 16395 bp, 14 predicted proteins | sample atmos_gasesECM4C_FD_203743 | JGI IMG/M metagenome (GOLD analysis project Ga0307479, IMG submission 203743) | Hardwood forest soil microbial communities from Morgan-Monroe State Forest, Indiana, United States - atmos_gasesECM4C_515 | ecosystem: Environmental > Terrestrial > Soil > Temperate... | reverse complement strand
ACTCCTCGCCGTCGGCGACGGCGAGCGCCGACCAGGAGTCGGTGATCGTCGTGACCGGCGCCGCGTTCGCCAACTCCCCGTTCGCCATGCCCGACACCGCGCTCGACATGCAGGCGCCGTTCACCAGCGAGCACCTCACTCCTGGACACACCTACTACCTCTACGGTCCGGCGATGCAGACCGACAGCCGCTCGCCGGCGATGCCCGCGACCTGGCAGGGACAGCTGGCGCCGGCGTCGCCGCATCGCGTCGGCGCAACCGTGGTCGGCTCGGCGACGACGACCACAGCGCCGCAGCCGTACTTGAGCAACGGTCCCTACTGGCTGGTGCCGATCTTCGACCCGGCGACCGGGATGGTGGAGAACTACGGCGTCTTCATCCCGGTCGCGGGACACGCCAACTGGGGGACCCTGGTCAACTCGATCCAGAGCTTCAGCGGCCAGCCCACCCTGCACGGCTACGTCGTCCAGGCGACCTCGCAGTCGGGGTGGATCACCTTCGAGGAGGGCGCGGTCTCGGTGAAGCTGCTGCAATGACGACGCGGGCGAAGCGTCTCTTGCTGGCGGTCTGCTGCGCCACAACGGCCTTCGCCGTCGCACCACTGCGCACCGTCCACGCCTGCGGCCTGTACGTGTGCCTGCCGCAGCTCGCGGGCGTGACCCCGCTGCAGATCGTCCTCGACGGCAAGCCCGTGCACATCACCCTGACGGGGGTGAACCTGTCGAGCGTCAACGCCGTGATCGTGGCGCCGCTGGTGGCGACGCAGGGCTTCACGGCGCCCAACGACCAGACGCTCGTGGTCACCCTGCCCGCGAACATCGCGCCGGGCATCTACGCGGTGCGCGTGGTCGCGCCCGACGGGGCCAGCGATCCCAGCTTCGCCCCGCAGTTCCAGGTCTTTCCCGCGCCGCCGACTCCCGAGCCGACGGTCGCGCCGACGCCCAGGCCCAAGCCGACCCTGACACCCGTGCCAACGCCGAAGCCACCGGTGCCGGAGACGGGAGTCGTGGCCCTGGTGACGACGCCGCCCCCGGGTTCCGCGGGCGGCCACGGCAGCGGCGCCGCGGCCTCAGGTGGCACGGTGACCAGCGGCTCCGGTGACGGCGCGGCACCGGCAGCGCGTGACGGAGGTGCGGTGCCGCAGCAGGGCGCGATGCTTGCCGGCGCTGCGCCGGCGGCGCCCTCGGCGCCCATGGCGGTGATGGTGGGGCTGGCGCTCGGCGCGCTGCTCTACGTCCTCTGGGGAAAACCGCGGCGGCTCGCGGGGACATGGAAGAGCGAGCCGCTGCGGCATCTCCTCGGACGCCCACTGCAGGCCACGCACGCCGGCAACGTCTGCCTGTACTGCGGACGGCTGCATCTCATCCTGTTCACCCGCCGCGACCTGTGGCGCGCCGGCAAGTACTGCCGTCCGCGCTGCTACATCAGCGCCGAGGCGACGGAACCACCGCACGCAGCGCACACGGCCGATTGCTGATCAGGGCGACGACGCCGATCGCGATCAGCCGCCGCGCGTCCTGCTCGGCGTCGACCGTCCAGGCGATGACCGGGACATCGGCGCACAGCGCCTCGTCGATCTGCCGCCACTGCGCCGCGAGCATCTCCGCGCCGCAGGCGTCGAGGACCGCGCGCGGACGCTGCGGGCGTTCGCGGACGAGCGCTGCGCAACGGACCTGGCCGCGAACGGCTACGAGGTGGCGGTGGTCGAAGGCGAGCAGCATCACATCGTCAGCCGCGGTGGTGAGATCGAGCACCGTTCGGCTGAGGTCCGGCCGCTCGTCGAACGACGGTTTGAGTTCGATGGCAATCCTGTGCCCCCGCAGTGCTGCGACGGCTTCGGCCAGGCGAGGCACGCCGACCTCCTTCAATTCCCCAGCGGAAAACGCGTCGACACGCCCGACAAGGGACGTGGTCCGGTCCACCGTCGCATCGTGAATCACGACCGGTGTCCCATCCGCACTGACCTGAACGTCGAGCTCCACCCCGTCGGCTCCGCACGCAACCGCCGACGCAAATCCCTGCAGCGAGTTCTCCGCATGGTTGGCCGGATCTCCCCGGTGGCCGAGGAGCATCACGTTCACACCGGCACCCGGGTGAGAAAGAAGAGCAGCTGGGCCGGCACCACGCCCATCAGCACGGTGATGATCAGGATGTAGAGCATCGCCGTCGCCGGCTGGTTGGCGCGGATGCGCGCGAAGTACAGCGTCAGCGCGTTCACCGCCACCGTGAAGACGATCCCGGCGAGCACCACCAGCAGCCAGAACGGCACCGCGTAGTGCGCCGCGAGCAGGTCGTTGCGCGCGTTGGGATCGGCGGTGAGCAGCGCGCCGGCGATCGTCGCCACCTGCACCGCGACCGCGACGAAGATCCCGTACACGGCGCGCCGCAACGGCCGGAAGGTGAGGTCGGGTGCGATCAGGTACCAGTGTCCGAGCAGCATCCCCGCCAGCGTGCTGCCGCCGAGCAGCATCGCGGGCACGAACGCCACGGCGGCGACCAGCCCACCGCCCAGCGGCTCGCCGAAGACCAGCGCCGCCATGGTGATCGCCGTCGCCCCGCAGCCCACCGCGACACCGCCGACGACGCGGCGGGCGACGTCCGTCCCCACCGCGGCGAACAGCGCGTAGCCGAACGCCGCCACCGTGAAGCCCACCAGCCAGTGGACGAACGACGCGAAGCGCCCGGCGTCGACCCCGGTGTGGAGCAGCTGCGCGGGCTCGGGGAGGACGAGCAGCAGGCCGAGGTCGAGACCCATGATCACCACGCAGATGAAGGCGGTGGTGCCGACGAAGCCGCGGCCCACGTCGCCGCTCAGGTCGGAGAGGAAGGCCGCGACCACCGTGCCCACGGCCAGCTCGGCCAGCACCAGCACGGTGACCAGTGGCGCCAGGGCGGGCAGGGACATCGCGGAGATGCTACTGAGCGACCTCTCGATGCCGCGCTTCGGAAACAGATGCTCGCCAGACGGGGCGAGGTGGGATAGCGTCTTGGGGCGCTATGAGCGAGAAGGAGCACGGGTGGGCGGCGGAGCTCGGGGACATCGTTGGGGAGCTCGGGCTCGGGGATGAGCCGCCGGCTCCCAAGAAGCGCGCCCGCAAGCGCAAGTCAGTGGCCGCTCGCACGACGGCGGAGGGTGCGCCTCAGGTTGAGCCGCCGGCGTCGACCGCCGCCGAAACGGGATTTTTGAAAAGAGAACTCTCAGGACTTTTGAAAAGAGAACTCTCAGATGGTGCGGCGGCGGAACCAGCGCAGCAGAGGAGCGAGGACGCCGCACCGACCGCCGCCGGAGTCCGCGCCGAAAGAACCTTTTCGGCGTCCGACGCCACCGAGCTCGCCGACCTCGCCGCCGCTCTGACCTTCGACGTCGTCCCCCTCTGGGAGACCACCGACTCCCCCACCGCGCCGCCGGACACCCCCGACCTCACCCTCTGGGACGCCTTCGCCCCCGAGCTCGACGCCGAGCCGCCCCGCGCCTGGTCCCCCGCCGCCGCGATGGAGGTGCTCGAACCCGCCGGCCCCCCTGCCCCGCCGGAAGCGGAACCGGAAACGCCAACCCACGGCCGCCTCCGCGCCACCATCCGCAGCCGCCTGTTCACGGCGGCCACGGTGGCCGCGATCCTGGTCGCCATCGCCGTGGTGGTGCTCACCCGCGTCGACTTCGGCCACACCAGCGGACCGGCACAGCCGGTGTCCAAGGCCGCCTTCGAGGTGACCATGATGCGCACCGTCGACGCCACCTCACCGGCGTCGGTCGGCGTCGCCCAGACGCGGAGCAGCTTCCCGGCGAAGTCGACGCAGATCTTCATGGACGTCGTCTACAGGAACGCCACCTCCAGCGACACGCTGCGCCTGGTCATCGACCTGCTCCCGCCCCCCGGCAGCGGCGGCAACCCGGCGCAGGTCGGCGACCAGACCCACCCGCTGCCCGGCGGCGGCGAGATCGCCGTCACCATCCAGGGCCCGGCGGACGGCTTCTCCCCCGGCGACTACCGGGTCACCGCCTTCCACGACGGACACCTCGAGCAGAGCCTCAACTTCACCGTGGCGGCGCCACTGCCCACGCCCACACCGACCGCAGCGACCACAGCCGCGCCCGCGACGCCGACCGCGCCGGTCCCGGCCCGGACGCCGTAGCCGCCGCTACTCGACCGGCAGCCCGGCCTCCACCCAGGCGTCGATCCCGCCCGACACGTTGACCGCGCGGTCGCGCCCGTGGCGGCGCAGGTAGTCGACCACGCGGATGCTGCGCGCGCCCACCTTGCAGAAGACGTAGACGTCGCGATCCTCGGGGATCTCGGCGAGCCGCGCCGGCACCTCCTGCATGGGGATGTGCAGGGCGCCGGGGACGTGCTCCTCGTCCCACTCCCACTGCTCGCGCACGTCGAGGAGCAGCGCGCCGTCACCGGCCGCCGACTGCGCGTCGCGCGGCGACACCTCGATGGGAACGCTGCTCACGTGGGATCTCCATGCCCGCCCTGCGCGTCGGGCGCAGCCTTGCGGCGGGGCCTCCGAGTATACGGACGCAGTCGCACCCCCCCGCGCCGCGTCGCCTGCGGCACCGGACGGACGCGCGCGGTGAGACGCTGCGACACGAAGTACACGGTCGGCACCGACAGCGCCAGCGCGGTGACGCCGGCGGCAAACGCCTGGGTGGTCTGGATGCCGGCCACCAGGACGCCGAAGTTCATGCCGAAGAAGCCGGTGAGGAAGGTGAGCGGCAGGAAGATGGTGGCCACCACGGTGAGGCGCCGCGTCTGCTCGCCGAGCCTATTGGACACACTTGACAAATACACGTCGAGCGCGCCGGTGAGGATGTCGCGGTAGCTGTCGATCTGCTCCACCATGCGCACGGCGTGGTCGTAGACGTCGCGCAGGTAGAGCTGCGACTCGCTGTCGAGACGGGCGACGCGCGGCCCGGAGAGGACCTGCAACAGGTCGCGCTGCGGCCCGAGGACGCGGCGCAGCGTGTTCAGCTCGCGCTTCAGCCGGAAGATGTCGGCGACGGTGGTCTCGTCGGCCTGCTCGACGATCTTGTTCTCGATGCGGTCGATCTCGTCGTCGACCTCGTCGAGGATGGGGAACACCGAGTCGACCAGCGCGTCGCAGAGCCGGTGGAACAGCGACGAGGGACCCGGCGTGGCGATCTCAGGACGCTGCGTGCACGCCTCCCACAGCGCGTGCACCGAGGGCACCTCGACGTCGCTGACCGTGGCGATCCAGCCGTCGCCGAGCATCACGTGGACCTCGGCGAGCATGACCTCCAGGTCGTCCAGGTGCACCGCGCCGAACATGACGACGAAGAGCATCGTCGGGTACTCGTCGACCTTGGGACGCTGGTTGCGGTGGACCAGGTCCTCCAGCACCAGCGGGTGCAGCTGCAGCGCCCTGCCCAGCAGGTCGATCTCGCCCTTGTCGGGGGCGACCGAGTGGAGCCAGAGGGTGCCGTCCTTCTGCGTCCAGGCGCGGAGGCGGTCGACGGAGGGCAGGTCGACCAGCTTGCCATCGACGCGCGCTTCGATCATCTGCGGGCGATGGTAGCGGGGTCGCCCACGCCGGGCGGCGGCTGCTAGGCTCCGTCCGACGTGAGCGTCGCCGCCGCAGCCCCAGCGCTCGACAACCCGTGGCACAACGCCCAGGCGCAGTTCGACCAGGCCGCCGAGCTGCTCGGCCTGCACCAGGGCCTGCGCGCCGTGCTCCGCGAGGTGCGCCGCGAGTTCACCGTCCGCTTCCCGGTGAAGATGGACGACGGCTCGCTGCGCATGTACGAGGGCTACCGCGTCCAGCACAACCTGACCCGCGGCCCGGCCAAGGGCGGCCTGCGCTTCCACCCCCAGGTGTCGCTCGACGAGGTCAAGGCGCTGGCCATGTGGATGACCTGGAAGTGCGCCATCGCCAACCTGCCCTTCGGCGGCGCCAAGGGCGGGGTCATCGTCGACCCGGCCGAGCTCTCCCACCGCGAGCTGGAGCGGCTGACCCGGCGCTTCGCCAGCGAGATCGCCGTGCTGATCGGCCCCGAGTCGGACATCCCCGCCCCCGACGTCAACACCAACGCCGAGATCATGGCCTGGATCATGGACACCGTCTCCATGGAGTCGGGCTTCTCGGTGCCCGCGGTGGTGACCGGCAAGCCGCTGGAGATCGGCGGCAGCGAGGGGCGCTTCTCGGCGACAGGGCGCGGCGTGACCATCGTGGCCCTGGAGGCCTGCCGGCGGCTCGGCCGCGACCCCGCGTCGACCACCGTGGCCGTGCAGGGCTTCGGCAACGTCGGCGGCACCGCGGCCAAGCTGATGTCAGCCGAGGGCTTCCGCGTCTGCGCTGTTTCTGACGTCTTTGGCGGTATCTACAGCGCCGCGGGGCTCGACGTGGGCGCGGTCATGGCCCACCGGGCGGAGTACGGCAGGCTGGAGGGCTTCCCCGGCACCGAGCCGGTGTCCAACGAAGCGCTGCTGGAGCTGCCCGTCGACATGCTCGTCCCCGCGGCGCTGGAGAACCAGATCACCGCGCGCAACGCGGGGCGCATCGCCGCCTCGCTGATCATCGAGGGCGCCAACGGCCCGACCACGCCCGACGCCGACCACATCCTGGAGAAGCGCGGCATCGTGGTGGTGCCGGACATCCTCGCCAACGCCGGCGGCGTCACCGTGTCCTACTTCGAGTGGGTGCAGGACATCCAGTCCTTCTTCTGGGAGGAGGGCGAGATCAACGCCAAGCTGGAGAAGGTGATGCGCAAGGCGTTCGCGCAGACCTGCGAGCAGGCGGACGCGCACAACACGTCGCTGCGCATGGGGGCGTACCTGGTGGCGGTGAAGCGCGTCGCCGACGCCACGTCGGTCCGGGGAATCTATCCGTAGCGGTGCCGCGGGGCGTAGGCTGCACGCGATGAACAGGCGTTCCGCGCCGGATGTCCAGCTCGTCCTGCCCGGCCTGGCGCCGCTCTGTCCGCACTGCGGGGCGCGGCGCACCGAGGTGGTCCCGCCCGACGCGGAGCAGGACGTGGTCAGCGGCCAGCAGTGGCACTGCCGAGCCTGCCTGCGCGGCTTCTGGTCGCTGCCCAGCCTCGCCGCCGCCCGGGCCCCGCGGCGATGAGCGACCCCGCCGCCCATCCCCTGCCCTCGCTGCGCGACTACCAGGTCGACGCCTTCATCGCCGAGGGCTGCAACGGCACCGTCTTCAGCGGCAGGCACCGGCTCACCGCCCACCCCGTCGCCCTCCACCAGGTCGACAGGCAGCTCACCGAGCAGGAGGGCTTCGTCGACCGGCTCACCGAGGCGGCGCGCCAGGTGGCCACCCTGCGCAACCCGCACATCGTGGGGGTCTACGACCTGGTCGTCGAGGACGGCGTCTACGTCGTCCTGGAGCTGGTTCCCGGCGCCTCGCTGCGCGAGCTCGCGCCCGCCGGCCAGGTGCTTCCCCCCGCCGCCGCGATCGCCGCCGTGGACGACGTGCTCAACGCTTTGGAGACGGCCCACCAGGCGGGCATCGTCCACGGCGACATCCGCGCCGAGCACGTCCTGGTCACCCCCACCGGGACGGCCAAGCTGGGCGGCTTCGCCATCTCCATGGCGCTGGCGCCGCTGCCGGGCCAGGCGGGCGCGGGGCGCCCCGGCTACACCAGTCCCGAGCGCCTCGCCGGACGCCCGCCCGACGCGGGCAGCGACCTCTACGCCGTCAGCGCGCTGGCCTCGGAGTTGATGACCGGCGCCACCCCCTCGCCCGGGCGCGTCGGCCCGCCCGCGCTTCCCGCCATCGCCGACGTCCTCCGCCGCGGCCTCGCCGTCGACGCCGCGCGCCGCTACGGGTCGGCGACCGAGCTGCGCACCGCGCTGATCGGCGCCACGGCGGACAGCATGGGCCCCGCCTGGCGGCTGGCCAGCGACCTGGGCACGCGCAGCGCCGCCGTCAACCCCCAGGCCGCCGCCCAGGCTCCCCCTCCGGCGCCGCCGGCCCCGGCGTTCGCGGCCGCCGAGCCCGCCGCGCTCCCCTTCAGCACCCCACCCCCTCCCGCGTCCTCCGCCGCCCACGGCGGGGCCCAGCCGCCGCCGCTGGCCCGGCCCCCGGCGACGCCGCCGTCCGCCTACCTGCCGCCGCCGTCGCCGCGCGCCCGGGCGGCGATCACCGAGGTGGACAGCGAGGAGCGCCGGCGCTCCTGGGCCGTCCCGCTGATCGTGCTGGTCGTCGCCCTGCTGGCCGGCGGCGGGCTGGGCGCCGCGTTCGCCCTCGGCGCCTTCAACAGCGGCAGCGCGAGCAGCAACGCCCCGCTGACCGTGGGCGCCGACGTCAAGCTGACGGTCAGCCCGACCAGCGGCGGCTGCAACACGGTGTTCACCTTCGTCGCCACCGGGTCGGTGGACGGCTCGGGGACGCTCACCTACCGCTGGGAGCGCAGCGACGGCTACCAGAGCCAGGAGATCCCGGTGACGGTCACCCCCAGGGACGCCAGCTTCAGCCTGCCCGGGCCGCCGTGGCGGATCTCAGGGCACCAGGCGCAGCTGCAGATGAGCTTCCACGTCCTCAAGCCCACCGAGCGGCTGGTCACGGCGACCGTCCCCTACAACTGCCCCTGACGCAGCGATCGCGGCGTACGGCGCGGCGCCGGTGTTTGGCGGATGTCACGACCTCGTGGAATTCCTGCCGCCCTGGGGCTCACCGACGGTCCACCTGCCCGAGAGTTGCGGCAGTCCCCATCCCCCCTTTCACACGGAACCCCCTGCCAATGCGACGTCTCGTCCTGCTTCTCGCCGCCGTGCCCGTCGCGACCCTGGGCGCCGGCCAGGCCTCGTCCCTGCCCGCCCACGCCGCCGGGCCGCCCAAGCTGGCGCTCAGCGGTCAGTACGTCGAACACCTCCCGGCCGGCAACAACTCCCCCGCCGCCTACGGCCAGGCGCCGCAGCCCTTCGCGGGCGTGGCGGTGGGCTCGGTCAACGGCGACGGCCAGCAGGACGTCGCGGCGGCCTTCCCCGACGGCAACGTCGTGGTGCTCAACAGCTCGCTCGGGCTGCTCAACGGCGCCTGGCCGCGGTCCGCGGGACCCGGTCCCGTCCACGCCGCGCCGACCCTGGCCGACCTCAACAACGACGGGCACCTCCAGGTGATCACCACCAGCGAGTCCGGCAACGTCAACGTCTGGAACGCCGACGGCAGCAACTTCCCCGGGTGGCCGCAGCAGGACCACCCGCTGGCGTCCGACTTCCCCCACTCGTTCTTCGGCGGCGTCGCCGTCGGTGACCTGCAGGGCAACGGGCTGAAGGAGCTGGTCGCGGGCAGCTGGGACCACACGCTGTATGCGTGGGACCGCAACGGCCACATCCTGCCCAACTTCCCCATCAACCTCTTCGACACCATCTGGGACACCCCGGCGCTCGCCGACCTCGAGGGCCTGGGCCAGATGGACATCCTCATCGGCTCCGACTCCAGCGGCGGCTCGACCGAGCCCTACCCGCCCGGCGGCGTCTACTGGTCGTTCCGTGGCAACGGCGGGCGGCTGCCCTTCACCCAGCTGACCGACCAGACGCCGTGGGCCTCGCCCGCCGTCGGTGATCTGGCCGGCAATGGCACGAACTCGGTGGTCGGCGGCAGCGGCCTGTTCTACAACGACCCCGCCGGGCACTCCGTCAACGCCTGGCGCTACGGCTCCAGCGCGCACTGGAGCGGCAGCACCGGCGGGCGCAACTTCGCCTCGCCGGCCATCGGCCACCTGCAGGGCCCTGCCGGCGCGCTGGACGTCGCCGAGACCAGCACCGACGGCGCGCTCTACGTGTGGGACGCCAACGGCAACCTTCTCTGGAGCCGCAATCCCGGCCAGGGCTCGCTGTTCGGCGCGCCGGTGATCGCGCCCATCGACTCCAGCGGCAACAACGGCATCTGGATCGGCGCCGGGCAGCACCTCTACGCCTACGACGCCGGCGGCAACCAGGTGTCCAACACCACCCTCCCCGGCGTCACCTGGAGCAACCCGACGGTGGCCGTGCTGAACGGCTCGCTGTCTGTAGTCATCGTCTCCCAGGGCGGCAACGGGAACCCGCAGAGCGAGACCAGCTGGGTGGTGAGCGCATACGCGATCCCCGGCACCACGCCCGCGATGCTCAGCCCCAAGGCCAAGCAACAGTGGCCGACCTTCCACTACGACATGCAGCGCACCGGCAACAGCCTGGGCAAGATCGGTCCGCCGCCGCCGCCCGCTCCCGGCCATCCCGGCTACTGGATGACGGCCCAGGACGGCGGCGTCTTCGACTACGGCGCGGCGCCGTACTACGGCTCGGAAGGCGGCATCCCACTGAACCAACCCATCGTCGGCATGGCGAGGACGCACGACGGTGGAGGCTACTGGCTGGTCGCGTCGGACGGTGGCATCTTCCCGTTCGGCGACGCGGTCGGGCACGGCTCACACGGCGGCTCTCCGCTCAACCAGCCCATCGTCGGCATGGCGGCGTCGCCCGACGGCGGCGGCTACTGGCTGGTCGCCGCGGACGGTGGCATCTTCCCCTACGGCGACGCCACGCAGGGCCTCGGCTCACACGGCGGCTCGCCATTGAACAAGCCGATCGTCGGCATGGCGGCGACGGCGAGCGGGCGCGGCTACTGGCTGGTCGCCTCGGACGGCGGCATCTTCCCCTACGGCGACGCCACGCAGGGCCTCGGCTCGCACGGCGGCTCGCCGCTCAACCAGCCCATCGTCGGCATGGCCCCGACGAAGGACGGTGGCGGCTACTGGATGGTCGCCGCCGACGGCGGCATCTTCCCCTACGGCGACGCCACGCAGGGCCTCGGCTCGCACGGCGGCTCGCCGCTCAACAAGCCGATCATCGGCATGGCCGCCACGGCGGACGGTGGCGGCTACTGGCTGGCGGCGTCCGACGGCGGCATCTTCCCCTACGGCGACGCCGGGCAGGGCCTGGGCTCGGCGGGCAACATCCCGCTGTACAAGCCGATGGTGGGCATCGCCGGCTGGGGATGAGCTAGCTCCTTCGCTATTCCCCCCTTTGCAAAGGGCGGCCGGGACGGCGAGGTCCGGCCGCCCTTTTCCTTTGTGTGCTATGCGTGGACGCCATGACGGCACTCGACGTTCGCGGCGCATGCGCGTGGGTCGCGGAGTCGGCGGTGCACGCACGCGCCGGCTCGGACGATGCGCTGGGTGCGCTGGCGTCGTCGCTTGCCGCCGCGCCGGCGCCGCCGGGGTGGGGATGGCCTCACCTGACCGCGGCTGAGGCTGGCGCCGAGGTCGCGGCGTCGTGGACGCTGCTGCTCAGCGCGCTCAACTTCTGCTTCTGGCAGGACGAGCCGCGCTGGCGGGTCAACGGCGCCGACGGGTACATGGCGCTGGCCCACGCGCTGCGGCGCGCCCACGACTTCGGCGTCCCGGTGGCGCGGCCCGCGACCTGGGCGTCGTGGTCGGTCGGGGAGCTGGGCGCTGTGCTGCAGGGCGATTCCGGCGGTGCGGCGCTGCCTCCGATGCTCGCGGAGCGGCACGCGGTGGCGGCGGAGCTGGGCCGGTGGCTGGGCGACGCGTGGGAGGGCTCGGGCTTCGCCGCGCTGGCGGCGGCCGAGTCGGCCATGGCGTTTGCGCAGACTCTGGCAGGAACGTTGCGGCTGTTCCGCGACGTCGCCGAGTACCGGGGCCGGCGCGTCCCGCTGCTGAAGCGGGCGCAGATCGCGGCGCACGACTGTGGCGCCGCTTTGGGCGCGGCCTGTCCCGCCGGTCTCGGTGACCGCTCAGGGCTGACGGCCTTCGCCGACTACAAGCTGCCCCAGGTGCTGCGCGCGGCGGGAGCGCTGGAGTATTCGCCGGTCCTGGCCGCAACCGTCGACGCGCGCGTCGAGCTGGAGGCGGGGAGCGACGAGGAGGTGGAGATCCGCGCCGGCACGGTGGTCGCGGTGGATCGCCTAGTCGTGCTGCTGCGCGGCTGCGGCCGCGACGTCGACGCGCCGCTCGTCGACGCGATGCTGTGGTGGCGCGGGCAGGGGCTGCGCGCCCAGCCGTACCACCGCGTCCGTTCTATCTGGTATTAGCGCGGCTCGGGCGCGGCGGTGAGTTTTTCGCGGCTGCGCAAGCGGGTGGGGACGTCGGACATGGCGAGCATCTCGGCGTCGCCGTCGCTGTCGCCGTAAGCGTAGATGCGCTGGGTCTCGGCGGGATCGCCGGCCGTCGCCGCCAGCCACGCACTCAGCAGCTCCACCTTCACCGGGCCGCGGACGTTGCTCTGGAAGATGCGGCCCGTGAGCTGTCCCTCTCGGTCGACCTCCAGCTTGGTGGCGATGACCGCGGTGCAGCCGAGGAGCGCGCCGAGCGGCTCCAGGTACAGCTCTGGGGACGCGGACACGATCACGGTGTCGTGTCCCTGCTCCTGGTGCCAGCGCAGCCGCGCCACACGGTCGGGACGCAGTTGCGTGGCGAGGAGGTGCTCCGCGTACTGGCGCGCGAACGGCTCCAGCTCCTCAACCCGCAGGCCACCGACGGTGGCGATGAGCAGCGACTCCTTGGCCTGCCGGCGCGCGTGGTCGTCGAATGCGCCGCGGGCGAGTCGCGGTCCGCGCGCGGCGAGCGCGCCGAGAACAGGGCGGCGTCCGCGCACGCGCATCAGGAACGGCACCAGCGTGTCGCGATTGCTGAGTGTGCCGTCGAAGTCGAACGCGGCGACGGTGCGCACGGCGGGAGGTGCGCCGGCGCCGATCGTCACTACGCGCCGGAGAGCGGCAGGTCGCGAACCAGCAGCGAGGGAGCCCCCACGAAGGCACCACCGACCATGAAGCGCAGGTCGGACCCCACGGCGTCGACGGATTGCAGCAGGCCGAGCATGGTGCCGGCCACGGTCATCTCACGGATCGGGGTGGCCAGCTGCCCGTTCTCGACGAGAAAGCCGCTGATGCCCAGGGAGAACTCGCCGGTCACCGGGTTGACGGTGTGGAGTCCGTGCACGTCGCTGATCAGCACACCGTCGCCCATGCGGCGCAGCAGGGCGCCGGCCGGCTCGCTGCCTGGCAGCAGCACAAGGTTGCTCGGCGCCAGCTCCGGCGTCGCCTTGTGCGAGCCGCGGGACGCGTTGCCGGTGGAGCGGGCGGAGCCGTCGCGGCGCGCGGTGTAGGTGTTGTGCAGGTAGGAGCGCAGCACGCCGCCGTCGATGATCACGGTCTGCTGCGTCGACACGCCCTCGCCGTCCCAGGGGCGCGAGGCGAGCCCGTCGGCGCGACGCCCGTCGTCGACGACGGTGATCGCCGCGGCGGCGATCATCTCGCCCAACCTGCCTGCGAGCAGCGAGCGTCCCTTCTGCACCGCCTCGGCGCTGATGCTCGACGCCAGCGTGCCGATCAGCTGCGCCGCCGCCCAGGGCTCGAACACCACCGACGTGGTGCGACTCCCAACCTGCGCGGCGCCGAGCATTCGCGCGCTGCGATCCGCGGCTTCGACGGCGCACGCCTCCAGGTCGAGTCCCGACGCGGAGCGCGCGTAGGTGAAGGAGAAACCCGACTGCATCTCCTCGCCGCGCTCGGCGATGGACTCGACGTAGGCGTAGGCGACGGTGGCGTCGAAGGCAGCGCGCAACCCGCGCGTGTTGTACAGCTCGGTGCGGCCGCGCTCGTCGCTGTACACCGCGCCCGCGGTGCGCTTCACCTCGGGGTCCTGGGCTGCGGTCAGGCGGTCCAGCTCCAGCGCCATGGCGACGCGGTCCTCGACGCTGCGGGCGTCGAAGTCGGCGGCGACCAGCTCGGGCAGGTCGTCCGGCGAGGTCAGCTCGGGGAGGCCGTTGTGCTCGTCGGGCTCGTTGTAGCGGCAGGCGTCGAGGGCCTGGGCGACGACGCGCCGCACGCCGTCCGCGGTGAGGTCGGACGTGTAGGCGAAGCCCATGCGCGAGTCGGTGAAGACGCGCACGCCGACGCCCTGCGACTCGGCGCTGGTCAGCGACTCGACCTCGCCCTCGAAGGCCTTGACGGTCAGCTCGCGGCCGTGGGCGAAGAACGCCTCCGCCTGGCCGGCGCCGCCGCTGCTCGCGGCTTCCAGGACCTGGTCGGCAATGGCAGAAAATCGCGCCTCTGCGGGAGCGGCGCTCACATCTGCACCCCGCCGGCCAGCCTGGTGCCGCCGACGGTGAGCTCGGCGATGCGCAGGTGGGGCTGGCCGACGCTGACCGGCACCGACTGTCCCTCCTTGCCGCAGGTGCCGGGGGAGATCTCCAGGTCGTCGGCGACCATGTCCACCTTCTTCAGCGCGGCGGGGCCGTTGCCGATGATGGTGGCGTTGCGCACCGGGCGGGTGATCCGCCCGTTCTCGATGAGGTAGCCCTCGGTGACCGCGAAGACGAAGTCGCCGGTGACCGGGTTCACCTGGCCGCTGCCCAGCGACTTGGCGTAGAGGCCGTACGGGGTCGCCGCGATCAGCTCCTCGACCCGGGAGAGACCGGGGAGGATGAAGGTGTTGGTCATGCGCGGCATGGGGATGTGCTGGTACGACTGGCGGCGTCCGTTGCCGGTGGAGTCGCGCCCGTCCTGGCGCGCGCGCAGGCGGTCGAACATGTAGCCGGTCAGCACGCCTTCCTCGATCAGCACGTTGCGCCGCGTGGGCACGCCCTCGTCGTCGATGCGCAGGGTCCCCCAGCCGGTGTCGACGGTGCCGTCGTCGACGGCCGTGACCAGCGGCGAGGCCACCAGCTCGCCGACGTGCCCGGCGAACACCGAGGCGCGCTTGGCGATGGAGTCGGCCTCCAGCCCGTGGCCGCTGGCCTCGTGGAAGAGCACGCCGCCGAAGCCGTTGCCCAGCACCACCGGCATCGGTCCGGAGGGCGCGGGATCGGCGTCGAGGAGCAGGACCGCGCGTTCCGACGCCTCGCGCGCGGCGCGTTCCGCCTCGGCGCCGGACGCGAAGAACTCGAAGCCCTGCGCGGCCCCGGGCGCCTCCATCCCGCTCTGCACCTCGTTGCCGCGCGCGGCGACGGCCTGGATCATCATGCGCACGCGCGTTCGCCGGTCGCGCGCCAGGGTGCCGTCGCTGTTGGCGACGAGGATGCTCTGCACGCCCTGGGCGAACATCGCGGTGACCTGGCGGACGTCGCCGCTGGTGGCGCGGGCCGCCTCGTCGGCACGGCGCAGCAGGTCGACCTTGCGCGAGGTGTCCACCTCGTCGGGCGGCATGGCGACGGGCTGCGACGCGGTTGCACGCTCACGCAAGTCGATGACCGCGCTCCCTTCGGCGCCGCCGCGCGCTGCCGCGGCGGCGGCCTCGGCCGCGCGGAGCAGGCCGTCCTGGCTGATGTCGTCCGTGTACGCGAACGCGGTGGTCAGGCCGCTGACCACGCGAATGCCTGCGCCCTGCTCGGTGCCCGCCTGGACCCGCTCGACGCGGCTGTCCTCCATCGACACCGAGGCGGCGTGCCGCTGCTCCACGAAGCAGTCGGCGAAGTCGCCTCCGCGGCGGAGGGCGCGCTCCAGGGCAGCGGTGGCGGCGTCGGGGCTGATCATCGACGGCGATTCTACGGGCCGCCGCCACCCGGCGCCGCCCCCATACAATGCCGCCCGCCTCCGCCCGCAGCCCTTGGGGATCACGACGTGCGTCTGCGCCGCGCCGCGCCGGCAGTGCTGCCGCTGCTGGCCTACTCCGCCCTGGCGGTGCTGCTCTTCCACAACGCATGGAGCGCGCCCAGGACGGTGACCGTGGGCATCCCCGGCGACCCCGACTCCACGGTGTGGTACTGGGCGTGGATCCAGCACGCCCTGAGCCACGGCAACAACCCGACGCTGACCGACTACCTCAACTACCCCGACGGGGTCAACGTCGCCTGGCAGACCTCACAGCCGCTGCCGGCGCTGGTGTCCTGGCCGATTTCTGCCATCTACGGCCAATTCGCGGCGTACGACGTGCTGGCCACGGCGGCGCTGGCGCTGTCCGCGTGGTGCGCCTTCCTGGTGATCCGCCGCTGGGTGCCGCGGCGTTCTGCGGCGTTCGCCGGGGGCTTGCTCTACGGCTTCTCGCCGTACATGGTCGCCCACTCGCTGGGGCACCTCAACCTGACCATGGCCTTCACCCCGCCGCTGGTGCTGCTGCTGCTGGACGAGATCCTCGTCCGCCAGCGGCGTTCGCTGGTGCGCATGGGCGTGCTGCTCGGACTGCTGGCTACGGTGCAGCTCTACATCACCGAGGAGCTGCTCGCCACCGAGGCGATCATGGGACTGCTCGCGGTGATCCTGCTGGCGGTCGTGTACCGCGACCGCTGGCGCCGGCACGCCGGCTATGCGGCGCGGGCGCTGGGCATCGCCGCGGCGGTCGCGGTGGTGCTCTGCGGGCCGTGGCTCGGCGTGCAGTTCCTTGGACCGCACCGCCTCGCCGGCACCTTCCAGCATCCCGGTGGCTACAGCAGCGACCTGCTCAACTTCGTGCTTCCCACCAACGTGCAGCAGGTCTACCCCGGC
>Ga0307479_10002597_pt1 | contig 16405 bp, 17 predicted proteins | sample atmos_gasesECM4C_FD_203743 | JGI IMG/M metagenome (GOLD analysis project Ga0307479, IMG submission 203743) | Hardwood forest soil microbial communities from Morgan-Monroe State Forest, Indiana, United States - atmos_gasesECM4C_515 | ecosystem: Environmental > Terrestrial > Soil > Temperate... | reverse complement strand
AAAAAGTAGATATAGTACGAAGTTTATCGGTAAGACGATTCGACAAGAAACGAATCAGCCTTACCCCGCCTATTGCGGCGCTCCTTAGCTAGAAACCAAGTATCGCTGGGTTAAGCAATACAACTTCTATATCCAGGATGCCGAATGGGGGCCGCTATTCGTTCGGGTATGCCCGTACTTTCCCTTTTCCACCCGGACCTGCCTCAACCAGCACTACTGGCTGGCCGAGAAGATGAAGCAAGGTGGGATTCGCTTTACCCAAAGCGGTAATGCCTTTCGCCGCTGTAGTGATCCCGCGGCTCTCCAGTAGATGGCTGATTCCTTAACCGCCAAGGACTTCCTACGGTGTGGTCACAAATGGATCAACCGCCTGATTCCTTTCTTTCGCAGCTCAGAACGACGTGAGCACGGTTGCTGGCATCAACTGTTCTTCGCCCAAGTGGAATATTGCGACAACCTGATCTTCCGACCTCGTGCAGCGCTCGATCAACTGGGTGATCGACTCCTGGATGCCAATCGCAATCTCGGCCGACCCGACAAGCTTACGGTGATCTTCGGCCGGCGGATCACCAAACAATACTCGGGCAAACTACAAACCGAAATCGAAGACTTGCATCTGGGAAACCCCGTGATGAGGAGCTATTACAAGAATGGTTTTTCCAAACATCATGTACGCGATCATCTGGACCACCCTCGGCAACTGGCGGTAATGAGTTCCCTGGTACGATTCTCCCATGTCGCCGCAGGAGACACCTTCACCACTGCAGAACTACAAGCGGCTGCGGCCGAGGCACTCGCCATACCTATGGAGAAATTCCTTCTCGGCGGAGTGCGCTACGAATTATGGAAGCTCCGAGCCAAGGGTCTCATTGAAAAACTGCCCTACTCTCGTCGTTATCGGCTCCTTCCCAACGGATATCGTATCTGTCTGCTGTTTCTCAAACTCTTCAACAAGATCTACGCACCACTCACCGCTGGCCTTCTGCATCCCTATCCCGGAGACTGAACCATGACCACCGTCTACATCAACTCGACAAGCTCTACCAGTCTGTTATTGCCGCCTTGGATGAATTAGTCGCCGCGGTCGGGGTGAAGCTTGCTGCTTGACAAAGTGCTAAAGTGCTAAGGGGCTAAGGGGCTAACTAACTAGCTATAAGACAGAGGCAGGTATTCCCCAAAGCGCAGCGATTTTCTTTGGATTATTTTTGGAACTGACTCAGCGACGATTTGAGCCATTTCATCGGTTCTGTCGAAACACGGAATCAATGACTTGCTGATCCCATGACCATATCGTCCGTTCGCGCTGTACCGTGATATTTAGTCGTTTCTTACTCACAAGGGGGCAGGTCTTCCTGGCTGAAATTTCCTTTGACAACCGCTGGTTCAAAGGAATAGCATCAACCAAGCGCGAATAACGGAAGACCCACCGCACTGCTGAATTTCTCAGCACACTCTGCGCCTTCAAAACTTTTTTTGAGCGGCCTCCACTCAAACAAAACCGGAGTCCTATGCAGAAGTCTATTCTCACGATCAGCCGTAATTCGATTTTGCAGAACCTCCGAACCGAGGTTTTGGAGCAGCACGGCTATCATGTGACGACAGCCGCTAACGACGAAGATGCGCTGCGCTTCGTTGAAGCGCCCAATGTTTTTTGGTTGGTTTTGCCGTGTCATTCTGTACCCGAGGCCAGCCGCATTCTGCTAGCGCAGGAGATCAAAGAGTTAAGACCAACACTGCCCATTCTGATGTTGTACAACCGGTATGATCCGACGTGCGCGAAGGTCGGTATGATGCGAATCCCGGTAAAAACGCAATCAAGCAACCTGGGCGACAATGCACCGTGTACCCGCAAAGAAATTATTTGTGGCCTAAATAGCTATTTTGGCACTCTTCTTCATTAGCTATTGGAGGGTTTGTGTCATCATCAGCACCATCATTAGCACCGTCTCTGCTTCCGGTGACATTTTCCATCCACGCGTGCATCATTGGCTATAACTGTCTGGTGAATTTATATTTGGCTGAACGGGTTCGCAAAGATCCTGATTTGAGATGCATGAATTTCCAGGATTTGTTAGGACCGCCTTCAGAAATACCAGCATCCATCGTTTTTGTATTAGACCTGACTGAGATGACGGTTCCACTCACTAAGATTGTCCAGAACCTGGGAAAACGCTTCCCGGGAGGCAAGTTTCTGGTGATGATAAAGACGGTGCCCGTGGATGAAATCTACGGATTTCTTGAGCTAGGCATTGATGGGCTGTTGGAATATGAAGACGTTGAATCGCACTTGGTAACGGCCATCAAACAGATCTCCGCTGGTGGTACGTGGTATTCGCCAAATGTGGAAATGCATGTGCTTCGCGCTGTAAAACAGTTTGCCCGCAGGAACAACGGTGGGCTAACCTTTCGAGAGCTCGACATTGTCCAGCTCGTAAGGCAAAGGCTCAGCAATAAGGAAATAGCCCGCGTTCTCGGCGTGGAAGAGAGTACAGTCAAGTTTCATCTGGGTAACATTTTCTCCAAATTAAATATAGGGGCTCGGGACGAACTCTTAGGGAGAAGTGCTAAGGATCAGGACATATCGCGTTTTCTATCAGGAGAGAGGAGAGATTTTGGCGCAGATGGAAGTGCACCCAAAAACGACTGCGGGCGTGTCGGGATTAGGAAAACATGGGCCGCAATGGGGTTTCGATAGGTGCGAAGGTAATTCACGAGTGATCCTATCGCTGAAGGGAGCTGGACTAGAAGTGGAGGCGTTGGCTATACCGCGAGTCGGTTGTACTGATGGAGAAGCTTTTCTATGATCATAACGATGTCTGGCTGGCTGATACGCACGCCAGGTGTTGTCGGCAAGAGAACTATACTCAGACCTAGCGAGGCACGACGGGCACGTGCGGTAGCTGTATCTGAGTTAGCCCGCCTGCACATTTAAAAATTCCCATTTGATCCTACATCGGCGCCGGAACGACATATCTGTTTGGAAAGGGATAATTCCATGGAGAGGTACGGAGCAATTGTAATCTCGTGGGCCTCCACAATCCCGGGCAGAGAAAACAAGCTGCCTTCGATCCTGCACAAGGTCTTCTCGTACGGCGAAACCCTGCGCAAACAAGGGCGCGTTGTTGAGCTTCGCACCTTTTCCGCGAAAGCAGGTCCTTATCGGGAGATGCTGCAGATACTGGGCAAGCTCGACGACTTGAGCGCCATCCTGGTGGAACAGGCATTTGAAGGTTTGATACTCGAAAGCAGAGCTGTGGTCCACGACATCAACATCGCTCTATGGGAAGGAAGCGCTCCGGAGCGGCTTTCGACTCGATGCACGCCCTGCATTGATGATGGCAAAGATCTGGCCTAACGTGAGGTTGACCGCGATCCTACGTTCTCAATGGCGTCGTTCGCCGGACACGAAACAGAAACAGCAGGCCAATAGTTTGCCATGAACAAGATGAAACTCATCGAGCTCATCGCGCGCCACACGCGCGAAGTACTGCCCGAACTCGAGGCGCATCAGTTCATTCCCTCCGATCAGTTGGTCGACTTGGGCGCCAATTCCGTGGATCGTGCGGAAATTGCGATGCTGGTACAGGAGTCACTCGGCTTGTCGGTTCCCCGCGTCCAGCTTTTCGGGCCGAAAAACATCGGCGAACTGGCCGATCTGTTTTTGGAGAAACTGGATGCTGTCTAAACCGGTCATCACCGGGATGGGGGTTATTGCGGCAATCGGCCAAGGGAAGGCTGCATTCATCACCGGCTTGCTCGAGGGTAAGCATGCTTTCGGCGTGATGCAGCGCCCGGGCCGACAGCGAGACTCCGCTTATATTGGAGCGGAAATTGGCAAAATCACGTTTTCTCCAGCTATCACTAAGCAGACATTGCATGCGTCCTCGTTTTCTTCGCAGGCTGCCCTTGTAGTGGTGCAGGAAGCTTGGGATGAGGCGCGGTTGTTTGACGTTGATCCTATGCGTATCGGTCTGATTGTTGGCGGCTCAAACATCCAGCAGCGGGAGTTGGTGCAGGTCCACGAAGGCTATCGCGACCGATGCGCGTTCTTGCGGCCGACCTATGGGTTGTCGTTCATGGATTCGGACGTGTGTGGCTTTTGCACAGCGCAGTTTGGGATTCGGGGACCGTCTTACACAGTCGGCGGGGCGTCAGCAAGCGGTCAATTGGCAATTGTTCAAGCGGCACAGGCGGTACTCACGAATCAAGTCGATGTATGCATTGCGTTGGGTGCGCTGATGGATTTGTCGCATTGGGAGTGCCGGGGCCTGCGTGCACTGGGGGCGATGGGATCAGACCGCTATGAGAGCGAACCGGCTCTGGCTTGCCGTCCTTTTGATCGCGATCACGACGGATTCATATTTGGCGAATGCTGCGGCGCTGTGGTTGTTGAGTCGATGGAGTCGAGTAAACGTAGAGGTCTGGAGCCTTACGCGGCTTTGCGTGGTTGGGGAATCGTCATGGACGGAAACCGCAATCCTGATCCATCCTTGGAGGGAGAGACGCAAGCGATTCAAAAAGCCCTGGCTGCGTCAGGATTGCCGCCGGCCCAGATCGACTATGTCAATCCGCACGGCACGGGCTCTATTGCCGGCGACAGAGTAGAGCTGGATGCACTGCGCGCGTGTCAACTGACCGGCGCCTATGTGAACGCGACCAAGTCCCTGATTGGTCATGGGTTGAGCGCCGCGGGTACGGTGGAAGTGATTGCAACGTTGCTGCAAATGCAGGCGGGGCGGTTGCATCCCTCTCGCAATTTGGAAAACCCCATTGATTCGACATGGAACTGGGTATCGGACAGGTCGGTCGATTACCCGATCGAGAACGCGTTGACTTTGAGCATGGGCTTTGGTGGCATCAATACCGCGATGTACTGGCAGCGTCATCATCAGGCATGAGCACGCTTATCGCCCGCAGAGCGTGATGCTCTGATTTACGAGACCATCTGAGTTTCAGGGGTCGATTTGTTTCCTCTAGAGATTGACCTTCGGGAGGGTAGCAATACTAGTTCTCGCCCATGAGACCGCGCAGTTTGTCCAAGTTACACATCGATTTACACCGCGAAAAACCCCCGCTTAAATCGGGGCCAATGAAACTACCAGCAAGGAGAGTGATTCGCGATTGGGCCGGCGCTCTCGGACTGGAGGGAGACATGGACGCGAAGCAAGAGCTTCTGACGTGTGTGCAACAGATTGTCATTGAGCATCTGGGGGCCGAAGAGGAGGAGATAACAGAGAACTCCACGTGGACGGATTTGGGAGCCGATTCACTCGACCGTCTGCAGATATCACTGGCTCTCGAGGACTTACTTAACGTCGACATCCCACACTCGACAGGCGAGCGGCTCAATACGGTGGGTGAGACGGTTGACCACCTGTTGACTCTGAAGCTGGCGCCAAGAGACAGCGCTAACGTGCGAATAGAAGTGGTTCACACCAATCAACAATGGGCTGAGGTGTCGAGCATCCGAACTCAAGTTTTTTCTACTGAGTATGGATACACATTTAGTCCCCTGCCTGGGGTCGGTGAGTCAGGATTCTGGCATCTTCTGGCGCGAGACAACCATGAGGCCATTGGAACGTTAAGCGTCATGGACACTACCGGCAACCGGGGGGTTCACCAACTCAATCGTCTGAGCTTTGGGGAAAAGGAACGCGTAGCCCGTTACACTCAGCTTGCCATCCTTCAGCCGTATCGCAAGCGCGGCATCTTTGAGATGCTCATTGAGACTGCGCAAAGAACAGTCAGTCGTCCACACGGATTCACTGTTGAGTGGCTCCTCTATCCGGCGGTGCACGCGCACTCCTGCAAGCTGACCCGTCGTCTTGGCTTTAACGTTGAAACACCAACATTGGCGACGGAATTTGGCGAATGCCATGTATTGGTCCGCCGGAAATCGAGCTTGCTGCAAGTCAGCCAGACCCAGAAGCGTTTCTCAGTTGTTGAAAACCGCCGGCTGGGGATGCAGGGCTGAAGCGCCTGCGTCAGCAAACTTGTTCTTAAGAAGGAGCGTTTAGTGCCAGGCTCAAAAACTGTATTCATGTTTTCAGGCCAGGGATCGCAGTACTTCCAAATGGGGAGGGAGTTATTCAAGAGGAATGACACTTTTCACGACTGGATGGTCCGGCTCGATCCGATTGCGAGAGAGTTGACTGGCTGTTCGGTGATCGGGACTCTCTATTCGGACGCCTGCAGGAAGGGAGACCCCTTTGATCGCACGTTGCTGACGCATCCCTCAATATTCATGGTGGAATACGCGCTGGCGCAGGCTTTGATGCACGCTGGCGTATTGCCGGACATGGTCCTTGGAGTCAGTATGGGGTCTTTTGCCGCGGCGACAGTGGCAGGTTTCATTGAGGTCGAAGACGCTTTGGCCGCCGTAGTGCATCAGGCGATTGCGATCGAGGAATGTGATCGCGGAGGGATGATAGCCGTACTGGCCGATCCAGCGCTGTTCGCCGAGGACTTCCTGAGCAATCGTAGCGAGCTGGCGGCAGTCAACTTTTCTTCACATTTCGTCATATCCGCAAGATGGAACGATCTCAAGGAGATTGAGGCTGCCTTAAAGAAGGGCAATGTGGGCTATCAGCGGCTTCCGGTCTCCGAAGCTTTTCATTCGCGGTGGATCGACAAGGCCAAAGCTCCATTCGAATCTTTCATGCGGTCGATACGGTGCAGTCAGGGCAGTTTGTCATTGGGATGTTGCGATCAGGCAGCCATTCTGTATGGGCTCTCGGCCGATTATTTCTGGAACGTCGTGCGTCGCCCGATTCGATTCCACGAAACCATAGCGCGCCTGGAGCAACTGAGTTCTTGCCGATATATCGATGTCGGCCCGGCCGGCACTTTGGCCACATTCCTGAGGTACGGGATACCGGCGAGCACCAAGTCGACTGTGCACGCGATTTTGACGCCCTACGGGCTGGACCAGAAGAACCTGACGGCCTTGTTGGCGTCCATCAGAAATTAATCCCCAATAGCAGTGCGATCGATCATCCATCAAGAGTGCTCTGACCTTGAGTATGAGTCGGCGGGATCATTACGGCGCTGCGCTGGCAGCACCCTGAATGACCACGATCCGTGCGCACTGGTGCGGGCGTGCGGACACGAATCTTCATTGGCGATCTAGCTAGGTATTCTCCATGACATACGAGACGATTAAAGTTCAGTTTGAAGAGTCCGTTTGTTTTGTGCAGATAGACCGGCCTGAGGCTAACAATACCATCAACGGCCGGCTCGTAGCCGAGTGCAATCATGTCTTATCTGTCTGCGAGGAATCTGCGACTATCGTAGTCTTGAGCGGCTCAACACAGGTGTTTTGCTCTGGCGCCGATTTCAATGCCATCGCCAGCACATCGCGGAAAGCCGTTGAGCAGGACGTCGATCCGGGGCCGTTGTACGATTTGTGGCTACGATTAGCGACCGGTCCCTATGTGACGATCTCGCATGTGCGCGGGAAAGCGAACGCCGGAGGGTTAGGGTTCGTCGCTGCCAGCGATATCGTTCTCGCCAACGAAACCGCGCAGTTTAGTTTGTCCGAGTTGCTGTTTGGGCTATACCCCGCCTGCGTGCTGCCGTTCCTTATCCGCCGTATCGGGTTTCAGAGGGCGCATTATCTGACGCTGATGACCCAGCCCATTTCCGCGTGGCAAGCCCACGAATGGGGATTGGTGGATGCATTCGAACCTCTAAGCGAGACTTTGCTGCGCCGTCATCTGCAGCGGTTGCAGCGACTTTCAAAGACCGCGATTCGACGTTACAAGGTCTATATGAGCCGCACCGCCGTGCCGTTGGAAGCTCTAAAAGCGCCCGCGGTTGCCGCCAATCGGGAAATTTTCTCCGACATCGCCAATCTGCAAGCCATCACTCGGTACGTCGAAAAAGGCGTATTCCCCTGGGAGCAATCGGCCGCGGCAAGATAAGCGCATTGCCTGGGCCAATGGAGTTAAACCCAGTACCCCCCAAAAGCACCAATTGCCGGTGGATAACAAGGTGCGGTCAGTAAAAACAGTCGGAGGACCTCAATGCACAACACAGGCGTTCGCGTGGCTGAATCCGATGGCACAATGAATGTCGGAGATCTGGAGAAAATGGACAAATCAGTAGTGACCGAAAGGCATGGCCCGACCACACTTTCGCGCCTAAAATGGTACGAAACAACAGCTCGTTACGTACTCGGAGCGATATTTTTGTTTGGCGCTGTCGATGGTGCGCTCTTCCTGTTGTTTGGGATCTATTTGCACGGTAAGCCGGGTGAGCCATTTCTCATCGCTCTTCAGCAGGCAAGATATTTTTGGGCATTTCTTAAGTCGATGCAGTTGGTCGGAGCCGTGAGTCTACTGACAAATTACAAGCCTGCACTCGGGGTTGCCGTATTAATACCAATTTCCTCGGTTATGTGTCTGTTTTATCTATTCGAGCTGCCGGGGTTCATACCGTTTGGTATCATCATCGCCATTGCAACGATCGTTTTATGCCGCGCATATTCAAAAAGCTATGCGCACATACTCGATAACTATTCTTACTAATCACAAGCCATAAGCAGCTGGCATCAATCGCGCCAGTGCTATTCCCTTCGGATAGAAACGCTAACGCTGCCCGTGAGCAGCACAACACGGATACACACATCGTAAAGAGGCACTATCCTTCAATTCGGGGCCCTAATCACAACGCGAGAGCTGCATGATTGCTTTTATGTTCCCTGGCCAGGGCCCTCAAAGACGTGGAGAAAAATCTAACAGCCCGGCGTCATTCGCAGCGGCGGCTGCTCAGCAATAAATGAACAAACTGACTCGACCCCATACTGCTCAAACATCCATTCCAGCGGTCGAGAACACGGCGGAGAAATGTTATGAAGGTCAATAGCCCAGCCTTTTTTCATAAGCTGTACGGCAAAAGCAAGCCGAGGATTGTTTACTACAAAAAAGATTGCATCGACTACCTGTTGATGCTGGCGCTGAGCGCGTTTGCCATCAGTGCATCCTACGGTGTTGGCAGCCTGATGTCAGTGGCGGGGCTGGTTCTCTGCGCCTTCATGCTGGTCACCTTCATAGCAAGACACGGCATTGAACTTATGCTTCCCGTAATCCTGAGAAAATCCCAGGACGTCTTCTATATGGTCATCTATAAGCTCAGGAATTTGAAACCCGTGTATTTCGTGGCCCTGGGCCTGCTGCTGCTGGAAAACCTCCTGATCGCCAAGACCCCCATCCTCCCGCACCATGTGGAGCTGATGCGAACGATTGCTCTCTACCTGTTTTATATACATTTCCTTGCCATCACCGTATTCCGGACTGCGATTCTGGTTGATCATTTGCGGAAAAAGGAGCTGGTGCGCGAGGTGTTGATGCAGACCCCGTGGAGGCGGGTGGTGAAGGAAAAGACCAACATGACACTGGAGATTGTGCATGCGTACAGCACTGGGCTGTTGACCCACATCATCACCATTGCGCCGTGGTATCTGGTGATCATTTACTCCAGATTTTCAGTGATTTTCTTGCCGGTCACGTGCGCTATCAATCTGATCATCTACCGGACATGGCTAAAGAGGTTCAACGCCTGGTTCTACCGGGACCACTGGTTGGGGCACAATTCAGAGTTGGAGTTCGTATTTCTCCATGGACCGCACCATGATGCCATTCCCTCCGGGATGATTGCCGTCGGCGAGAACGGCATGTTAGAGGGGTTCATGCGGTTCCTGATAGGCTCGCCTTCCGCATACTATAACCCGGTCGTCTGCTTTGTGCTCTTTACGGTTGGTATCGTCACGGCCATCGAGGAGCACCAGTACATTCCCGGTATCTTTCCGCGGATGTCAAAGGTAGAAATGCTGAGCAACTTCCATTTGATGCATCACTATGGAACACTTGAACCGTACGGTATTGGCACTACAACAAGGTTTGATCAGAGCGATGATCTGGCAAAATCGAAGACGGCCATTGACTATTGGGTTCCAGCTGAGCTAAAAGACTCGATCACGCTGGATGAAGAGTTGACGGGTTTTAACTGGGACAACCCAACCTACCGCGGAACCCTTGTTCTCTGGGACAAATATCAAAAGTAACAAGAGCCGAGGTGTTGATGCCGACCCCGGGGCAAGAAGTTACGAGGAGGGGTGTGCAGCGGGGTAGCGGGAGCTTTTTGATGCGGCGGAGAAGAAAGCGCGAACAGTCCTATTACTTAAGGGAGGACGGCCGCCGTTTATCTTGTTACCCGGGCGTTAGTGCCGACGGTCTTATCTCGCTACATATCGATCGATCCGCGAGATTGGAGCTTTTCGGCGAATGCCTATGGGCGACCGGAGATCGCGAATGCTCAGGCGAGGAATGAAGCTCTGGTCTTCGATCTTTCATACACACAAAGCCGGGTTGTCCTAGCAGTGACGAAGGGTCGCGGTCTAAGGGTGGGGGTTGAGAAGTTCCGCGCGCGGACGGCACCCATTGATATCGTAGATCATTATTCCGCGTCTTCGGAAGTGGCCGCCGTGACGGCCGTGGCGCCAAGCCAACTTCAATATCGGCTTTTTCGAGTACTGGACATTCAAGGAAGCCTATATCAAAGCGCGCGGCATGGATTTATCGTTGCCGCTGGACTAAGTTCAGCTTTCGCTATCCGGATGATCATACAGTCGAGATCGCAATTGATTCCGAGTTGGCCGACGACCCATGGCGGTGGAAGGTCTGGCAATTCAGACCTCGGTCAGAATATCTGGCGGCAATCTGTGGCGAACGACTTCGCGGCCAATGTGCGAGCGTGATCGTTCGACGGTAGTTTCCAACGCTTAGCAGGAGGAACTTGTTTTCGAGTGCCTGCTGGTTTCGACCCAGGTTGAACGCTACACAGGATCATCAGAATAAATAAGGAGGGTTTTATGATTGCCTTTCTATTTCCCGGCCAGGGCTCGCAGAGGCGTGGCATGGGGCAAGGTCTATTCGATGAAGTGCGTGAGTATGCGGAAGTTGAGAAGGAGGTGGACACGATTCTGGGCTATTCATTGCGCAAACTGTGCCTGGAGGACTCGGCCAATAAGCTAAAGGAGACGCAGTTCACTCAGCCCAGTCTGTATGTGGTCAATGCGCTGCATTACTACAAGGCTGTCAGCGAAGGAATACGTCCTTCCTTTCTGGCCGGTCATAGTTTGGGCGAGTACAACGCATTGCTCGCGGGCGGCGTGTTCGACTTTTTGACTGGAGTAAGGCTGGTGAAGAAACGCGGCGAGCTGATGTCTCAAGCAAGGAATGGCGCAATGGCGGCGGTGATTGGGCTGGGCGCCGGCATAATCGCCAAGGTCATCAAAGACAACGGACTAGCCAGCATTGATGTCGCCAACTTCAATTCGCCCTCCCAAACTGTGATATCCGGTCCGATCGACGAGATCAGGCGCGCAGGGCCGTTCTTCGAAAAAGGAGGCGCGCGTATGTACATGCCACTCCAGGTGAGCGCCGCCTTCCATTCACGGTATATGAGAGATGCGGCGAAGGCATTTGCTGATTTTCTTGGTCCACTATCTTTCTCTTCGCCAAAACTTCCAGTTGTTGCTAATGTAACTTCGCAACCTTATCCCACCGACAATCCAACCGAGTCAGTCAAAGCCCTCTTGGTGGACCAGATAACGACGTCAGTGCAGTGGACGCGAAGCATACGATCCCTCATAAGCCAAGGTGTAACGGAATTCAGGGAAGTGGGCCCAGGAAATGTGTTGACAAAATCGGTGCAACAAATTCAGCAAGAAAAAGACAGCTGATGTGTTCTGACTCCAGGGCGGCGTAGCCAAGACAGCAAGGCGTCTGCCGGCAAAGCAGATCATCGGGAGTGCAATTCTCTCCGCCGCCTCCAACGTTTGTATCTTGTAGCTCAGCAGAAGAGCGCCGCCCTGGTGCGCTCGCGATCGGCCTTAAAATCTCCACACCAACTCCGCTGGCACAGTTCAAGGCTAAAGCGATGACCTGGAGAAATGTTATGACAAGAAATGATCCGTCCGTTTTCCATAAGATATATGGAACGAAGAAGCCACGGGTTGTGTACCATAAAAAAGACTTTGTTGACTATACATTGATGATCTTTCTGAGCGGACTTGTCGTCCTCGTTTCATATGGTTTTCACAGCGCAATGTCTAGGGTTGGACTTGCTCTATGCGCTTGGATGCTTGCAATGTTCGCAATAAGGCATGGTATTGAATATACAGCGCCGCTGATCCTACGAAGGCCGCAGGACTTTGTTTATATGTTCGCATATAAACTTCAAAATCTAAAGTCTGTATATTTCATGGCACTTGGCCTGCTCTTGCTGGAAAACGCATTGATTGCCGCAACGCCGAATCTCCCGCACCATGTGGAGCTGATGCGCAGAGTTGCCCTTTATCTATTTTATATACATTTCCTGTTCATCACCGTCTATAGGACGGTTATCCTGGCCGATCATTTGGCCAAGAAGGAAGTGGTCCGCGAAGTATTGATGCAAACTGGATGGAAAAGAACCGTCAAGGAAAAGACAAACATCGGTGTTGAAATTGCGCATGCTTATTGCACCGGAGTGTTGACTCATATCATCCTAATTGCGCCGTGGTATCTCGTGATTAGTTACGCCAAGTTTTCAGTGATTTGTTTGCCGCTTACGTGTGTGATCAACATCATCCTTCACCTGAAATGGGTAAGAGTGCTTAACGCGTGGTTCTATCGAGATCATTGGCTGGGGCACAATTCTGAGTTGGAGTTCCTTTTCCTCCACGGCCCGCACCATGATGCGATTCCCTCTGGCTTGATTGCCGTGGCAGAAAACGGGTTATTAGAAGGATTTCTGCGGTACACGATGGGGTTTCCTGAGACATTTTACAACCCTGTGATTGCGTTTCTGACCTATACGTATGAGATCACCCTCGATATCAAAGACCACCAATATATTCCTGGAGTGTTCCCAAGATTATCGAGAAGAGAAATGGAAGGTTATCAGCATTCGACCCACCACTACGGGCCGCTTGAACCCTATAGCCTTGGAGCGAGGGAACTGGATGACGAGGCGGCGCAAAGGACTGCGGACGGGAAAGTGTCCGCAGAGTTAAAGAAAACTCCCAAGTGGATTCCGGAAGAGTTTAGAAACTCGATCAAGCTGGACGAAGAGCTGACAGGGTTCCAGTGGGACAACGCGACTTATCGGAAAACCCTTAGTCTCTGGGATAAATATCAAACATGACGGAGGCTCAAAGCGTTTGTCCGCCAGCGCACATGCCTTTTGTTGCGCCCAAGAACTCCCGTGAAGCGCCGGCACCTTATTCGACTGATCGCCGGTGGCGTGTCAAAGCCGGTAAAGTCACTCTTGTTGAAATCAGATCGCGTATTCCGCGCATTGGACTTAGAGCATACGTTTCCCCTATTTTCGTTCCCAGTCGAAGGCGGCGTAGCCAAGACAGCAAGGCGTCTGCCGGCAAAGCAGATCATCGGGAGTGCAATTCTCTCCGCCGCCTCCAACCTTTTTGGCCGGCGCTCATTCGTAAGAGGGCTGGCGTGGCGAATGGTCGATCGGCGGCCTAATCGCCGCACCGTTGTGAACGAAGTGGGCCAGGTGGACGTGGGCGCAACTTGGGCGTGTTGTTCATCCCCTCGGCTGAGTCCCACAGGCTCATAACCGACACGGCTGCGAATAGCAAACTCCAAGTCGCGTAACCGTGTGGCTACCCTATTCCACGCCGCTGGCTCTCACTTTCACAAGCTCCGCCCCTTTTTGATAGACCAAATGGTCAATCTCCAGGCGCCAGATGCGCTGATATAGCGCGTCACTTCATTCAGGAACAAGAAAGAGTGTGGCGCGATGGAATCTGACCGGTAGGAGGCCGACAATGATGACCCAGGAACTGCTACGAGACTTAACCGAGTCTTATCTCAAATCTCTTTTTTCCGAGACTTCCGGATTGTTGACTCCAGATTTCGACTCGTTTGCTTCTTTTGGAGAGATAGGCATTAATTCGTTCCACGTACTGAAAATTATCAGCAGGCTGGAAGGCGACTTCGGAACGCTGCCCAAGAGCTTGCTCTTCGAGAACTTCAACATCCATGATTTGACAGATCACTTTGTGGACAAGTACGAAGACACTCTAACTGCCAAGTTTGCGGAAGGAGCGACGGCGGACAATTCTGTTGCGACTGGCCGCCGGCAATTCCCACCAGTCGAGGATACGGCAGAAACAAAACCATCCACGGCGAGCCGAAGCAATGCAATGGGCGCAGAGGTGGCGGCTATTCGCATACTGGCGGCGGAAGTATGCAAGCATCCAGAAGTTGGGAAACTCGTACAAGCACTTTACGACCATTACAAGATAGGCGTATCACGAGGCACGAAAAAGATAGCCCCGAATCTTTTTATTGGCAGCGCGAGGCGCGGCTATTTCAACTATGGCCGAAGCAAGAACATTATTCTGGTCTATGGCTATACGGGACCTCGAGATTATATGCCCGTCCTGCTCGAGGAAGTACATCGTTATTGCGCCGCCAAAGACTTCCAGCTCAACATCCTTGCTGACGAGGAAATTCTGTCCATTGGCGGCACATCTTGCTCGGCGACTCCGTTTGGCGTTCTACAGCACATCGTAAATCTGCAACAGTTCACGCTTGAAGGCGGAGCGATGCGCCATTTGCGCTATCAGGTGTCGAAATTCAGCAAGTCGGGGAAATGCAACACACAAGAGTATAAGTGTGGTACGAATCCCGGGATCGACAAAAACATTGCCGCCATCATCGATCGATGGTGCGAATCCAGGACCATGGTGAATCCGCTGATTCACGACGTGCGGAAGGAAATTCTTACGGGCACTTTGGGCCCCGATCACCGCCTCTTCCTGACCTATCTTGACGATGTTCTCCAGAATGTGATCCTCATTACCGCAATGTCCTCAGAGGCAAACGGTTATTTGATGGATTTGGAATTCTATCCTCCCGATATGCCGGTGGGAGGATTAGAGTTTGCGATTGCAGAAATTATCAAAGTTCTGATCGCAGAAGGATGCGACGTGCTGAGTTTGGGCGGAACCTACGGCTGCAAGCTCAATTCTTCCGCCCATGCGGATCCCGAGATCGACAGGATCTTGGATGACCTGCGCGAGCAAAATATTTTCAATGATAAAGGCAATCTTCAATTCAAGAATAAATTTCGGCCTGAAAACAAACCGATCTTTCTTTGTCGCCCTGCAGGGAGCGGCAATCCTGACAATGTCCTAGACATTATCATGATGATTGCTGATCCGGAGAAGAGGCAGACGTCCGATGAAGAAAACCATAACTTCGGGGAAGCAGGGTGTGAGGTCGCGACGTTTGCAGCAGAGCCGGCGGCACGGGCGCCATTTGCCGAATTGTCGTCCGTAAGTTCGGAGGAGGTCGTGATTGCGGGAAATGATCGATCACGCATCTTATCGGACTTCGGCTTCGATCCCTTCAATATCCCGTTTGAACACGTCGAATTCGATCTGCAGACCGATTCCTGGGCGCAACTGCAGATGCCTTCCATAGAAGCGCAAATGAGGCAGCTGCACGCGCAGCTTCAGCAGCCCGTGAGGATCGATGACACTTTGAGAGCCGTATTTCCTTTTGCTCATTTTGTCATTACCAACTCCGGGCAAGCGGCCGAGCACCTTCTCTTCAAGGTGTGGCCGAAGAAAGGCGTCGTACTCCAGAATCTATTGTTTCCCAGCACTCTCTTTCATGAAATCGACAACGGCTTCACGGGCAAGGAGTTGCCTCATCCCGCGGTGTTTGATCTGAATTCGCACGAGCCGTACAAGGGCAACATAGACTGGGAAGGGCTGCGGGCCCAACTGGCGCAGGATCCGAGCGAAATCGCGTTTGTCTGTATCGAGGTGAGCAACAATGCTGCCGGTGGGTATCCCGCATCCATGCAGCACCTGAGGAACGTGAAAGCCTTGCTGGCCGAACATTCCATCCCGCTCGTTATCGACGGCACGCGCGTCGTGGAGAACGCGCAGTTCCTGATCGAGCAAGAAAAGGAGTGTGCCGGCAAAAATATGTGGGCAGTCGTGCGGCAGATGTTCTCCTATGCAGATGTTGTAATCGGCAGCTTGACCAAGGACTTTTGCGTGAACCAGGGCGGAATCATCGCGACGAATGATTTCAAGCTGTTCGACAGACTTCAGGAGCTGGATCATAAAGAGGGCCAGGGGATCGATCTGATCGCCAAGAAAATGATTGCCCTTTCGTTGCAACATCAAAAGCATATCGAGGCCAAGGTGTTAGGCCGAATGGAAAGCGTTCGCATGATTGCGCGTGCTTTGAACGAGCATCACGTCCCCATCGTGTGGCCCGCCGGAGGGCATTGCGTTTTGATTGATGTCAAACAAATACGGGAATTCAAGGATTTCCGTTGTCCCGCCGCGTCCTTCGTGGCGTGGTTGTATTTGAACACG
>Ga0307479_10002596_pt1 | contig 16407 bp, 11 predicted proteins | sample atmos_gasesECM4C_FD_203743 | JGI IMG/M metagenome (GOLD analysis project Ga0307479, IMG submission 203743) | Hardwood forest soil microbial communities from Morgan-Monroe State Forest, Indiana, United States - atmos_gasesECM4C_515 | ecosystem: Environmental > Terrestrial > Soil > Temperate... | reverse complement strand
GTTCACTGCTTCCGACGACCCCTATTTCAAGGATATGGATGGGGGGATTCCGTTGGACAAGGCGGAAATTCAAGGCCGCAACACATGGATCGTGTGGACTGCCGGCAACGATCGGCTTTGGGACCAACTCGTCTACAGAAGCGCCGGCGCTCTCGATTTCCTGAAAATCCTATCTTCAAACCCGAGTCTGCCTCCTCTGCTGGGCCGTGATCATCGTTGGGAATATCTGGGTCTGATCAATGATCCTTGCTTCGAAAAAGCTACTGGACCCGATCCCCAGCGATGGAACTTGTGGCTCGACAAGCGCCGCCCCGATTGCGCGCCGGATCCCTTCGAAGATGAGAAGAAGTATCCCGGAGTCCCGTTCGGTGCCCGAGGCAAGACCGTCGGACCGAACGGCGAAAAACTGGAAGTTGGCTCCTACTACGGCTATGAGACGGGCATTGTTGGCTTGCGGCTTTTCCCCAACCCCGACTTCGACGAGAAGGCGGCAGCCCATTGGAACGCCGAGAAGTATTACAACGACCCGAATTATTACAACGACAAAAACCTGGTGCGGCCCTTCAGAGTAGGGATGTCGTGCGGCTTTTGCCACGTCGGCCCGAATCCGCTGAAGCCTCCTGCCGATCCCAACAATCCCAAATGGGAAAATCTCAGTTCGAACGTCGGCGCTCAATATTTCTGGATCGACCGGATCTTCTATTGGTCAGGCGATAAGTCGAACTTCGTCTGGCAACTCTTCCATACTTCACGGCCCGGCTCTTTGGATACTTCTTTTGTTTCCACCGACAACATCAACAATCCGCGAACCATGAATGCGGTCTATCTGCTGGGCGATCGTCTGGAGCATACGCGGCGCTGGGGCAAAGAAACTCTGGCTGGTGGGCAAAAGGACAATAAACAATTCAACGACTATATCCCGGACGGACCGCTCACCAAGTACTACCAGCCTCCAGACACGGTCTGGACACCGCGCGTTCTCAAAGACGGATCTGATTCCGTTGGTGCACTGGGTGCCCTGAATCGGGTCTATCTGAATATCGGGACTTTCAGCGAGGAGTGGCTGCTGCACTTCAACGCCCTTGTCGGCGGAAAGCCAATTACTCCGATCCCGATTTCCGTGGCGCGCAAGAATTCCGCGTACTTTGGCGCGACCGAAGCGCAAACTCCTGCGATGGCGTTGTTCTTCCTCAAATCCACGGCAGCGCACCATCTTGAGGATTTGCGAAACACCGATCCCGACGCTAAGAAGGCGCTTGCGGCAGACGATGCTCTGGTTCCGCGCGGCAAAGTGGTCTTTGCCGAACGCTGTGCCCGTTGCCATTCCAGCAAATTGCCGACGCTTCCCGCTGACATAGCTGGGATTACTCTCGATACCCTGAGCGGCTGCGCGGGCAAGAACTATCTCGATTGCTGGAACAAATACTGGGATTGGACCAAAACCGACGAATTCAAGAAGGCGATGACCGCGTTGGTCAACCAGCCCGACTTTCTCGACCATAATTATCTCTCCAGCGAACTACGCATCCCAGTTACTCTCCTGCAAACCAACGCTTGCAGCCCGCTGGCGACCAACGCTCTCGCCGACAATATCTGGGATAATTTTTCTTCCCAATCGTATAAAGAGTTGCCTTCAGTGGGCACCATAACCTGGTATCACCCTTATACCGGCGGTCCCAAAACTTACCAGATGCCGGCAGGTGGTCGTGGCTATACCCGTCCTCCTTCCCTAGTCAGTCTGTGGTCGACAGCGCCATTTTTGCTCAACAACACCGTGGGGAGCATTGATCCCGACAACCCCAAGTGCGCGGAGAGTTGGGAATCGTACGGGGATGAGGGCAAAGACTGCCTGAACCCCGCTCCCAGCGTAGCCAAGAGACTGAACTCTTTTGACAATTCGATCCATGAAATGCTTTGGCCGGAGACGCGTGCCAAAGACGCTCTGCTCGGCGACAAGATTCCAGGCAAGATCGACCGCACGACTGAGCAGAGCTATCTCAGAATATCGTACGGCTACCTTCCCGATGCCTTGCAGGATCTGCGCGGGTTCGGGCGCTATTTCCCCTGGCTTGTGAACGAGAGAGACAAGATGATCGAACTCGGGCCCATCCCGACAGGGACTCCCGTGGGGCTGCTCACAAACCTAAATCCGCTCTCGGAAAGTGCTGACCCGGCCGAGCGTCTGGCTCACGACAAGAAACTGCTGGATATTGTCGTGAAGCTCGATTCTGACTTGAAGAAGCTGCCCCCGCATCCAAGTGATGAACAAGCCAGGAAAGTCTTCGCCAACGCGGTGGACCAACTGCTTGACCTGAGTAAATGCCCGGATTTGATTGTGAATCGCGGTCACTACTTCGGGACCGACAAGTTTTTAGGTGGCGAACCAGGCCTCAGCGATCAAGACAAGAACGCGCTGATTGCGTTTTTGAAGCGCCTATGACCTCACCGCGGAGAGCGATGCTGAAAAAGTGAGCTTTGCCGCGTACCTCCATTTGAAGAGGAGTTGAGGATGCCAGCAGACTATGTGAGCGAACTCGCCCAACAGGCCTTCAAGAAGATCGCTGCGGGCACCGGCGAGGAGATTGTTGGAATCCTCCCGGAGCGTCCCCAAGATACCGCCGCATTCGCGAACCAACTGCACTCGCGTCCTGACCTTCAGGCGCAGGTTTCCTCGTTAGCCGGCTACACCCCAAGTGAATGGCTGCTGGAGCAAGAACTGGCTCAAGTCGATGAGCGACGCAAAAAGGTGGGGAGCGATACGGTTTCTTCAAGCGGCAGCGCCTACGATCGCGCAGCAGCTTCTGGCCTGATGGGCCTTTGCTTCTCCGGCGGCGGCATTCGCAGTGCAACCTTCAATCTGGGCATTCTTCAGTGGCTGGCGGAACTCAACCTGTTGCGCAGCTTCGATTACCTTTCCTCCGTCTCCGGTGGCGGCTACGTCCATCAGTGGTTTGCGGCATGGACCAAGCGCCGCTCCTTTGCGGAAGTCGAGCGACAACTCGTACCGCTTCCTGAAATCAGCAACCCCGGATCTCATCCTGAACCCCTCCGTTGGCTACGGCGGTACAGCAACTACTTGACGCCTGAGATTGGCCTTCTTGCTGCGGATACCTGGGTCGCATTCGCGACCTGGCTGCGCAACACATTCCTCAATCAGATCATTCTCGTTTCTGGTCTTCTCTTCCTCGCACTTCTGCCGCGTGCGCTTGCATCACCCGCTCTCGTTCCGCGTGATTTCCCGGCAGTGGCCGCTGCACTGGGCACCATCTTCTATCTAGTCCTTGTCGCCGTCCGTGGCAGAACAAAGGACGCAAATTGCCCGTTCCCACGGCGCTCATGGAGAAGCTACGGGACCGCATGATTGCGAAAGCTGCCAAGCCAAGCGACCTGATCTTTCCCAACACCATCGGCGGTGTGGAGGGACACTTCCTCCGCAAGTTCCAAGCCATCGCTGAGCGTGCGTGGGTAACGGAACCAGAACTTCACCGATTCCGAAAATCCTATGCAGACACCCTTGCTGACCTGCGACGGACCTGCGCCCGGTTATGCCATTTGGCAGGTGGGGAGCTTGAGCAGATTCAGTTTCTGCTTGGGCACTCATCGGTTCAGACAACGGAGCACTATCTGGGTTGCAAGCAGAAGCTCAACCAAGCTGTGAACGATAATCTCGGGCTGGAGGACACCTGATGGTCCGTCATGTTCGCCAAGCTGACATCTAGCCGCGTCGTAAGCCATGACCCCAGCATCCGGAGAGCATTGGCGGGCAGGTGATGTGCTTATTCCTCCACAAGGCCATTAAGTCTTCGTTGTCGTCCCGACAAGACCCTATAATAATGTTCTTCCTCGCACCTCTGTTGTCCGGAGTGCCACAATGTCTAGAACCGTCGAATTCGTTAATTTCCGCCCGGTTAGTTCAGCGAGAAATGATACGGCGCTCGTGTTCGTGCACGGATTTACGGGCGACGTAGAGAAGACCTGGCGACGCATTCCGGAGTTTCTTCGGGACAACCCGAGCTTGAATGAGTGGGACCTGCTTGGCGTCGGATACCAGAGTAATCGGCGTTTCGATCTGCCGGGGCTCTGGAGTTCAGATGCAAGGCTGGAAGAGATCGCTATCATGCTCCATTCACGTCCGGAACTCGGTCCCGAGAAATACAGAAGACTGGCCTTCGTCGCTCACAGTATGGGCGGGTTGGTGGTGCAGCAATCTCTGGTTTCCCATGAGGACCTGCGCAACCGCGCTTCCCATGTCATCTTGTTTGGAACACCCAGCGATGGACTGGTAAAAGCAGGCTTCGCCTCATTTTGGAAACGCCAGATCCGGAACATGAAAGCCGGGGGTCCGTTCATAAACGCTCTTCGCGAAAAGTGGACCTCACTGAAGTTGGATTCCTCTCCGCTGTTCGCCTTTGTTACCGTAGCTGGCGAGACGGATCAATTTGTGCCGCCGGAGTCGTCGCTAGGGCCATTTGCACAAGCAGCATGCCGTATTATCCCAGGCAACCACCTAACCATGCTCGATGCTGATTCCGCCGACGCTCCTTGTGTCCAGATCATTCTTCAAACTCTGGGCGGTGCGGCGCAGGGCTCGCTTACTGCGGCAAAAGTGGCCATCGAGAAAGGTGGTTTCCAAGACATCATTCATAGGCTCTGGCCAAATCGACAGTCGCACCCTGACCAACTGCCGACTGGTCTCGACGACTACGGCGCCGTGCAGCTTGCCATCGCGCTAGAGAAGACCGGTGATAGGGTTGCCGCACTCGCTGTTTTGAAAAATCACAAGCCAAAGGGCACTGATGTGGTTGGAGTTTTGGCAGGCCGACTAAAGCGAAGGTGGTGGTTGACTAGCAAAGCCACTGATCTCGCAGACGCTCGAAAGCTGTATCAGGAAGCCTACGACCAGTCGGTCGCCAAGAATCCTCCTGATCACGACCAAGCCTACTATCACGGAATCAACTTGTCGTATCTTGCAGTCGCAGCACAACGGGATTTCAACACGGCTCGACTGATCGCAGCTAAGGTGTTGGAACATGTGGCCCAGGCGTCTGATCCCGGGTTGAAGCACTGGAGGGCCGCCACCGAAGGTGATGCCCTGATGATTCTTGGGCGTACCGATGAAGCAGTCCTCAAACACCAAGAGGCCGCGAAGCAGGAACTGAAGCCTTGGGAGGCCACTTCGATGGAGGAGCAGGCCTTGCGCGTCGCAGATCTCTGCGGGGTTGGCAAGGCGGAACGCGACAAGTTAGCCACCGCTTATGAGGGAAGGCCATGACGATTCTACCGGTCTGTCTCATTCTCATGCCATGGGCATGAGGGTCAACGCAGATGGATTGATGATCAACCTCGATCGCGAGTGGTTTAGGAGGCGTTGTGTCAACTTACATCCCTAAAACCATTGACACGTCGAACATATCTTTAAGTGTTGATTTGCAAGAGCTAGTAGAGAAGCTGGCTCAAAATAATCATGATCACTGGGCTCAGAAGCGGATGGAGGAGGGCTGGACCTATGGTGCCCGGCGAGACGACAGCAACAAACAGCATCCCGATCTTGTGCCTTACAATCAGCTCTCCGAATCCGAGAAGGAATATGATCGAAAGACCGTCGTTGAAGTTCTCAAAGCAATTATCGCACTTGGACATGAAGTAAGGAAGGCATAGCATCTCTAAAGAAGCCCGCAGAAAAGAGGCGTTAGATCACATTCACTGGCGATCGAGCGCAACGACGAAGCAGCTAAAAGATATCTTTTGTGAAGGACAATCTACAGAGCTAAACGCCCACCCAAATGAGGGACCTGTCTCTGAGCGAGCAGGGTAAACGCGAGGCTCGTCAAGGCGGCTAATAGTCGGAGGCCGATATGACTGCTCTTCAGGAATGGCTTTCTTATGCTCCCACTCCAACCCCGCTGAATGCTGGCCAACGCTGGCATGTGTTTATAAGCTACCGCTCAGTCAATCGATACTGGGTCTTGGAACTCTACGATATTTTGCGGCAGCTTGGGTATTCCGTTTTTCTCGATCAGTATGTCTTGTCTGCGGCTGCTCCATTGGCCTTGAGCCTCGGAGAGGAACTCGACGCGAGCGCTTCAGCTGTCATGGTGTGGTCAAATTCGTACGAAGATTCCGAGTGGTGCAAGAAGGAGTTCAATTACCTGGAGGGGCGCGAAAACCAGGCCCAAGGGTTCCGATATGTCATTGCGAAATTGGACGGAACAACGCTACCCGGGTTCGCGCAGAGCAAGATATTTGTGGATTTCTCCGAGCGGCGCGAGGGTCCAGGCGGCAGTGATATTCTTCGGATGCTTCACGGCTTAGCCGGAAAGCCTCTTCCCGAAAAAGCTGTGCGGCTGGCCGCCGAAGTAGATGAAGAAGTTAAGCGAGCGCGTTCTGCGATACAAGCTGCCCGATTGGACGGCGATGCAGATAGGCTGCTCGAATTGAGCAGCTCCGAGCATTTAGCATGGTCCAATAGCCCGATGCTCGGATGCGCCGTCGCGGACGCGCTGATCGCACTCAAACGCAACGACGAAGCTATTGAACTCTCCAGCAAGCTGTATGAAGGATTTCCCAAAACTCTGCGTCCTCGCCAGCTACAGGGGTTGGCATTTGCTCGCAAGGGCGACTGGCGGAAAGCGCAGGCTATTCTTGGCGAACTATATGCAGCCGGTGAGATCGATCCGGAGACCTTGGGCATCTACGCGCGTACTTGGATGGACCGTTACAACGCCACAAAAGACAAACGCTACCTTCTGAAGTCTCGGGACTTGTACCGCCAAGCGTTCGAAACAGCGAGCAAGGACTTCTATACCGGAATCAACGCAGCCACTAAAAGCATGCTCTTGGACGAACAGCAGACTGCGCAGCAAATTGCACAGCGCGTTGAGCAACTGGTTGGTACCAAGGCCGTCCCTGGCAAATATTGGGAGACGGCCACCGTTGCTGAAGTACAACTGCTCCAGGGACATTTCGTCGAGGCTGGCAAACTCTACCAAGCGGCGGTTGTGGCCGCTCCCGAAGAAATCGGTTCTCATCAAACAACCTATAACCAGGCGCTCATTATCTTGGATCACCTCAACGCTTCCGAGAATAACCGCACCACCGTGCTGGAGCCGTTCACTCACCTGGCAAATCCCGCCAGAATGGCGAAGGGGTGAGAGTTCCGAGCCCTGCAAAGTGCGAGATTGCTGTCGGCATCTCGCGTGACTGGAACCCTCCTTATCGATTGGGTACGTTCACTTCATGTGTTCTTCCGTCCGCTAGTCCGAATCCGCTTTGCGATTAACGTTTTCCGGTGCTTAGCGCCAGCTGCAGCGCTGCGGCACCCCTGGGGCTTCAAGTCGTTTTGTGTCCCCGAAGCCGACTTGAACGTAGGCGTCTGAGCAACGCACCTGTTCGATAACTTGAGTGTGTGTTTAAGTTGGATGGATGAACGGAGAACAACAGAAAGAGGCACGGAAACGGCGGACCCGAGCTGAGGTTCGGCAGTTAGTGGCGGAGTTTGTGAACAGCGGCATGCGGCGGAGCGAGTTTTGTCGGTAACCGCCATGATCTCACGAATGATCGGAACCTCTGTGTTTTCAGATGGGACGGAGTTTTCGGTAACCACAACTTGCCGGATGGTTGTTGCAAGATCGTATTCCTTCAATAGCACCGGCCAACTTCGCCTTCATACTCGCGCCGATACGCCGCATGGATCACTAACTCTTCCACTGGACGGGATTCTATGGCCGATGCGATTCCCTCGATATGGTTCGTCAGGAATTAGCGCTTGTTTGTTTCTCATAACGGCGAACTTCAACATAGGACCAAGCGAGGGCGTAGTGTCGGCGAAGAACCACCTCCGCTCATTACGATGTGACGTCGAGACATTCCCGCCCTCGCGCGCCACTAAAGATAATGCTTGTTGGGAATTTGTGACAGGACTGGGCGAGATGAATTTCGTTCCGAGATCCGTCACACGTCGTGAGCGGTTTGCTTTTCATACCAGCGAACAATCATCGAGATCGCAAGCCCTTTGACCATGCGTTCTGCGCTTTTCCTCTTATAAGATCGCTGCTCGCGCAGGCCCGCGAAATTTGCAGTGAATGGGATCAACACATCCTGTTCCGGACGGTGGGATTGATGTATCCACACAGCAAATATGTGCATGGCCGAAATTCTCAGAGCACGGAACTGCAACCTGGAACTTCGTCGTCGCGTGATGATTGTGCGGGTCCGTAGCAAAGCCCTCTTCAGTTGGTCCACCATTGCCCCGGTGCTAACGCGAATCACAACAAATTCTTTGCCACTCGCATGGGCTTCCACCTGTGAGGTCACTCCTTGTGCGGAATTGACAAGTAGAAGCCAGCCGCTGGGCTGCAGTTCATCAATCCCCTTCCGTGCCAGCTGAGCGCAGGAAGCACTGTAAATCGGGAGTCCGGCCACGATTTGATGCTTCCCGGCCGACCTGCCCCTCGTCACCCTAGACTGAGGCAATGCCTCACGAATGAGGGCGGAGTGGCGTTGCCCTAAATGGGCGCTCAGATGACTGTCGAGGTGTTCACTGATACTCTGGCGCAACTTTCGCGGGATGTTTTTCCATGGTTCTGATTGCATCTGCGTCTACCCCGTCACCTCCGAGGCGCGTGGAGACTACTCGTCGCGTCCCTTTGTGCGAAAACCTGCCTGCCATTTGCCGTGCGATTCTGAACCAGTGCCTGCGAGCAAGTCGTCGAAAGCCATGGTGATATTTGTGTCGATGTGCATCGGGTCGGCGATGTGAACCTTTCCGTCCTGTGAATAGCCGTAGATGACGATCGCGTGGCCGCTCGCCGCAGGGTCATCCAATGTGATACTCACTGCAATCGGATGGCCGTCATCAATTTCTTTCTGAACGTCAGCAAATTCCATTTCTGCAATTCCGCTAGTATCGTCGCGACAGTGTTTGTATTGTCCTAGTACGTCTGCGAGATTTTGCGGCTGGTTGCAACTATCAAACGGATCGGTCTTGCACCGACACTGCGTGCAACAATCCTTCGAGAGTTGCAGTATTTGATTTACCAATTCACACTGTCGCCCTGGGCAGTCTTGGTCCTCATAAAAGGCGCCAATCGCCACTGCGACTGCTGCCCAACACCATTCACCGCATTCCTGCTGGCTGATCGAGAATGGCAGGGGGTTGGATGACATGCGGTTCCCCTTTTTCCCTAGGGCTTAGTGAATGTAAGTGCAAAGCCGAACCCCACGGTATACGAACGCTTTACTTGACCTTGAATGGTGGTGATGTCGGAAGGTACAGGGTCTCCCTCCTTGAACCCTCCGGCTAGAGCACTCTTGGTGCCAATCTGTGGGCCGATAGACAAGAACATTGTGCGCCAGAAGGAAAAACTGACAGAAGGCAAGAACTCCGCTGAGGAACCACCGGCGGACTGACTTTGAAAATTGCCGGCAACGCCCAGACTGCCATGAAAAGCGTAAACGTGATTACCCCATTCAGCGAGACGCACATGCACCATACCAATGGGCATTGGATGAATACGGGAATCATTTAGGGACTGAAATTCGTTTACTGAAGGGTTGCCAGGCCCTCCGTTGCTTTTCACTATCGCAAATTCCTTTTGCTGGATAGTGCTAAATGCTACCCCGGCTGTGACAGCAAACGGAGTGGCACAAGTCACAGTCGTGAAAGGACCTTGAGCCTTAATAATGGGTGCCCCGCCATCCAGGGTGGGTGTGAGATCTGCGGCCAGAATGTTAACTGTTGTGTTGCCGGTTTGGTTGAAAAGATTGCCGCAGCGGACCGGCTTGGACGCGTGGAAGCTCGGGCTTATGTCTACTGCGTCAATCTCAGCGTTCGTCATGTTGCTGCGCAGGCCCATGTTACTGAAGATCCAATCCCAGTACTCGACGATCGCGAGCCTAGCTCTGAGGCGCTTCACGTTGTCGCTCGGCGACCCGTAGTTCTGGACCTCTTGAATGTCAGCGGCGACCTGCTTTGTCAGGATGTCGTATTGTTCCTTACAATGACCAATCCAGTCCGCCCAAGCTATAGCCCGCTTTTCCGACGGTCCAGCGGTCGGATCTGGGTTGCAAGCAGCGATCGAATTGGAATCAACCTTGGCCGCATCCGAAAAGCGCAGTGGGAAGAACGCCAGGTCATTCGCCAATTGCTGAAACTGGGACAACAACACCTGCCGTCGGTTGTCCGCTTGGTCTGTTGGGGTAAAGGCCGTGCCCGCCTGTATTGCGGCTTGTAGCTTGTCACGGAGGACCTTGTACCCATTGCGCACTGCTGCAGGCTGCTGTTCAGCACTGAGCAACAAGGTGGTACTCCGGAGTTGCGCGATTGCAGCGATGGCCGACTCTTGCGAGTTCAGAGCTCTGCCATATCCTCCCTTTCGGCCATCGAGGATTTGTCTGAGTTCCTGCTCTTGCTGATATAAGTCATGAAAGGTTTCAGAAATATTTTTGTTGACCGGGATTTGCTGAGGAATCTCGCCGCCCTGGGCGCCGGCGCCAAAGAGCGCCTTATTGAGATCTGGCCCTGCTACAACAGCGAGGCTGCTCTGCAGGAAAACGGCATTCTGAATTGGGTTATAAAATACTTCGACACATGCTGGTCCGACCAGATTCTGGCCTGTGTCGCTGACGCTGCCACTGGGATCGACAACAAACTGGTGGACTGGCAGCTTGCCGCAGTCCAGCTGATCGGGCGAAGCGGGATTTCCCTGTGAGGACGCGGGGTCGTGCGCGCCCGAGGAGTGTGCTTGCGCCTTCTTGTTTTTCTTGCCAACCTTTCCAGTATCCCCCGACGGCACGTCCTGGCCTGCTAGAGCGTGTGGCGCGTTGCCCAGGGCAACATCAATTCCCTTTTCCTGGGCCAGGCAAGAGGTTGCAGCAATAGCGCTAGCAACAGCAAACGTAACCGCTATCGCAAGGCGTTTCATTTGAATCTCTCCGTTCTTTTGGAAACAGCATTTCTCACAGGGCTTCAAGGTCCTCACACATTGCTTCCCATCTCTTTCAACAAGCGTTCTGCGTCATCAGCATTCTTCTTGGCTTGATCGGCAGAGGCCCTGGCGGTATCCCTTGCTTTGAATGCTGCAGCTGCGGCGGCGCTGGTCTTTGTGGCGTCAGTTCCGGCTGCCGTCACATCCGTGACCGCCTTCTGTGCATCCTCAACCGACCTCTTAGCGTCGTCGGCAGCCTGGATCGCCGCATTCGCCGTGGACTTAACTTTGTCGGCGCTACTCCGAGCAGCGTTTGCCTTGTCCGCGGGCGCCTTGCTAGCAAGGTCCTCAGCATTCTTGGCGGCTGCGGCGGCTCGATCGGCAGCGGTTTGCGCATCATGGGCAGCTGCCTTCGCTTCGCCTAGCGCCGACTGCGGGTCACTCTTCTTGCCTGCATCGCCGCCGTCTTTGGCCGCTTTTGCTCCAGCTCCAACGCCGGATGAGGTGGCGCTGCTGCCAAAGTAGAAGCTGATGACGCTTACGAAAATAGTTGCCAGGGTCGTAAAAATCTGCTTCGCAAAATCGTCAGCGTCTTTGCTACGCTTTGTGTAATAGGTAGCAGCGTATAGAGGCTTTGTTGTGTCATACACTGGGTTTTTGTCGGCATCCACAAGGGGGACACCGTTGGGGTCCCTCTTCTGCTCGTAAACCGGCTCGTTCTTTTCGTTCCTCTCTGGTTCATACACCACGACAAAATCCGCTTTGAGTTCTGTGAGTCTCGCATCGTTTATGTGCTTAACACTTCCAGATAGCGTTATTACATTGTTCACTTCGTTGTAGAGGAAACCTGCCAGGCAGACGAACACCAATACTAAGCTTAGAGCAAGGAGGGCACGTACAGAACCTTCCGGCAAAGCAAGGGCTTGCTGCGAATCGGATAGCCCCAGAACCTGATACACGATCACGAGGGCTGCCATCAAAACGACGATCAGGAAGAGACCCGTGAGAACCACCGCACTCAGGGCCATCGCTTCCTGTGTGTTGCCAAGTTCCTTGGGGTAGAAGCTGTAGACGCAGTATCCCGCTACGAGCAGGAACGCGATGGAGCCCATAAAGAGGTACGTGGTGGCTTTCATTGTCACCTCAGTCCGTCGTGATTTCGGAGATTATTCGAAAGGTAATCTGCTTTAGGCAGAAATACTCCTTGCCTCATGCAGATTGTTCAACGATTGGAACTCGGCCCCAGGGGAAGTGCGGCGGATACTGCCACAAAAGGAATGCCTGTCAACATGCAGATCGGTTTTGTTACGAAATCCGAACAATAAACCCACCCTATGGCGGTCTGGGTGGCGGGGGTTGGACATCGGTCAGAACACGGCACACGATCTTCAAAACCGGCAGCCACCCGCCCTGCCAGCCGGTATCACCACCCCGGCTTCGGCAGTGACAGGCAGTCGCTAACTGGTCCAGTCCTCCGATAAGGCGCCCCTTGTCGCCGATTCCCCCGAATGATGGATACGCTGAAGTTTTCTGGGGGAGATTATTTCCAAGCACGTGGCGAGTTCTACATCTTTCGCAACCACTTCGCCACGGCTCGCGGATCAAACCTGACGCAAGTGCCAATCCTGAACGACGGAACCTTCCTTCGATTTTCGGATCGACGGCCCTCTCAGAACATCAAGCACTCTTTTTCCCCGCCTTCACCTTCGCCCATCGCGCCCTCTGCACCGCCGCGATCTTCCTTCGTGAAACTGCGGAGAGTTTTCGCTTACTCCGGATTGGAACGATCTTGTCCGCTTTGCCCGCTTTCGCTTTGACTTTCGCCCAACGCGCTTTCTGGGCGGCTGCAATCCGCGCCCGAGCTGCAGCGGAGAGCCTTCGGCGACCGGTTCCTTTCACGTATGCCTTGCCGAACGCTGCGAGGGCAGCGCCGATGCCTCGAAGTTCCCTGGTCAACCGATCTTGTTCCTTCTTTAACAGACGGACTCCCGCAAAATCTTCTCCTATCGCTCGAACGGTGCCGCTGTTTTTTCGATTCAGACGGCCAGCGAACTAATAACCCTCTGCTTTTTCAATTGTTTCCGTTTTTTGGAACAAACTCTACTTTATGTTGACTCGCAGCTCGGCACGGAGCAGAATTTCAGCACTATTCCCCTACACTTGCGCAGCTGTTTTCAGCTGCAATGATCGATGTGTTAAGAACGCTGAAAGAGTCTACTCATCATCCGGCCCTGATTTTTTGCGGTGCGCTTATAAGGCACTGCGAGCATCGGTCAGCGTATCACCAAGGGTAACTAGGCCCAGTCTCGGTCATTCCCTCAGGCTCTACGGAAATCGGATACAGCATATTTGGAGTCACTTATGCGACGACTCAATGTTCTGATCAGTCTCGGAATTCTGTTCTCCCCTCATCTATTCGGGCAATGCGGAGTAGAACGGTGGCAAGTAAAGACTGGCACCGACAGTGACGCTGGGTCGGTGAATCTGAGTTCGAGCACGCCGAATACAATTGCGAGTTTGACCGCACTGGCTAAGCCGAGCACCATCCCACCAACCAGCAGAATTCAGCCGACCGAAACGACTCTGTGGTCACTGAACGCGACACTTACGGAATACAAGCTGGAGGGCGACTCAGACATTCACCTAGTGATAGTTGATGAGAACGGAAATTCGATGATTGCAGAGATTCCGGATCCTAACTGTGTGGGATCGGGAAGTTCGTTTGCGTCTGGTATTTCCAATGCCCGATCTCAGTTCACTTCTCAGTTCACACCCAGCTCAAGTTTTCAGACAGCGAATGTGCCCGTCCAGATTACAGGAATTGCGATGTTCGATTTTCTGCACGGCCAAACTGGCGTGGCTCCCAACGGAATCGAAATCCATCCTGTAACAAACATTGTGTTTAACGGGAACTCCAATCCGAATCCTGACTTCTCCATCACTACCACGCCAACATCCGTGCTGCTGAATGCAGGAACGAGTGCCAGCGTGTCTGTGTTGGTCACCGAATTGGCAGGATCTAATTCACCTGTGTCGCTCTCCCTCTCGGGTGCTCCCGCCGGAATCACTGCCACATTCAACCCCTCCACAGTTGCGGCAACCGGAACAGGAACGCTGATGCTAGCGGCAGATGCTTCAGTCTTGCCCGGAAACTATTCTCTTCTCGTGAACGGCTCGGGAGGGGGTAATTCCCACAGCGCCGCGATTAACGTGACAGTGGCAACCACTGCGCCGGGAGACTTTGCCGTGTCCACGGGAATAGGCATGTCCCCAGGAACTTCGGCATCTGCCACTGTTTGGACATCCGTTTCAGGTGGCTTCAACTCTGATATTTCATTGTCCGCTCCTAACCTTCCGACCGGCCTCTCCGCCGCGTTCAGCCCAACGACGATCAGTGCACCCGGGGCGGGATCTTCTACCATTTCACTCTCGACAGATCCTGCGACACCTCCAGGCACGTACGCAATCAATATCACTGCGAGTAGCGCCACGGCGACCCATAGTGCTGCATTGGGAATTGCAGTACTTGGAGCAACTAATTCCTTACGGAGGCTATCTCCAACCACGAGAGGTACTACGGGCGGGAAGGAGCTTCAGTCGCGAACTATTTCGACCACTGAACTCATGGATGACGATGACGCTCCAGTCTCCTTCGTGCCGACGGAGTCGTTTCTTGAAAGGGCTCGACGTCATCGAGGAGGAGTCCTTTGTGATCCGCGACAGCACCATATCTTTTTGGGTAAGGCGTGGACGAACACGCAAAACCTCGCGCGAAAAACGGCATTGTCTTCTCTCGACGTGGCACCCGGCCCTGGCTTGTGTCCAACGAGTCACCGACTCCCTCCAACGAATCAGACGGAGGCAACAGCATTTACGAACAATGCGAAATTGTCGGATCTTAGCATTCAGGCGCAGCTCGCACGCATGCTCAAGGATGGGCACCTGAAGGTTGCTCCGAACACAATTTACGTCGTCTTTTTGCCACCAGGGATCCAGTCCACGATGGGTTCAGCCGTGGGAGCAAACGACTACCTTGCGTACCACAGCCATTTCCATTCCGATTACGGGGAGGTCCACTATGTAGTAGTGCCGTTCTCTGAGAATGCGCAGCTTGAAAAACGCGCTGCCGCCCGCAGTATCCTCGAAACTTCGTTAAACCCAGAAGGGCAGTGGTAAGGGCCGGTTAACGTCGGCAAGCATCAAACGCCGCCGCAGTGACGCAGTTCCGCGGAGAACGTCTTAATCTCCGGAACGCTGGTTGGATGGTGCTGGGGGACAAATCAAGGAGGGTGCAATGGCAAAGCCAAGGCTTACAAAAGACCGCTCGTACGCCAAATTAGCTGTTCCGCCGAGGCCGCGACGGGGTAGAGCTCACATTTTTGTCGTAACCCATGCTGGCCACAGAACCAGCTTGGGCGGAAAAATGGGATTCGACTATCCGGTTACGCAAGAAGGCACGACCGCAAACTTTGTGGTCTATTACGACCCTGCATTGGGACCAAACGGAAAAAGCTGTGCAGACGGGGTGCTAGCAACTTGTGAAAATGATTACGCTCAGGCCTCTACGTGGTTTGGAGGAATTGCCTCACCTATGTTGCCGGTCAATATCATCATCGCGGCGCTCGATCCGTCGGGCCAGGGCGGCGGTGGTGCTTATCACTACGGCTGCAGTGCCGTCGATCTTTACTGTGATTTAAAGAGCGTGCCCAGCCTCGATATTGACTATACGCGCATGCTGCTGGTGGCCGAGCTTGTAGAAGTTTTTGAAGCCGCTCAAGGTGTCGGTTGGGACTGTGGCGCGAGCAATGGGGAAGGTCTTTCACGTAGCCTTGCGACGGCGCTCTACCCAGCAGAACTCGATGGGTACACCACAGCAGCAGCATGGCTCGATACGCCAGATCGTCCGGATTGGGTAAACAATACCAATCCCACCGATACGGATCCTGTTTCGAACGGGTGCTCGGTGCTGTTCTTAAGTTATTTGAATACACAGTTGGGATTCGGATGGGACCAGATAGTCCAGGCAGGTGCTCCAACTCTGGCGCAAGTCTACACTGCCTTAACTGGCAACCCGGATGGCTGGACCCCATTCCGACAGCAGCTGGATAACAACTTTCCTCTGGGCACTCCGTCAGGAGTAACAACCGACAATCCTTATCCGCTGCCATAATGCGTCTCCAGGTGCGAGTGGGACGGTCGTGTTCCGGTGCGTTCTGACGTACGCTGGTGCAGGCGACGTTGCTTAGCTTTGGCTGAATCTGATTCTTGTAGAAGTCATCCGTGAGCCAATCCGGCTGGCTGCTCGGATTCCCTTGCTCAGTTTCTGGATCATTCAAGCTTTCTTCTTCCCCGCCTTCACCTTCGCCAGTCGCGCCCTTTGCGCAGCGGCGATTCACTTTCGTGTAGCTGAGGACAGCATCCGTTTCTTACGAATGGGGACAATCTTCGGCTCTGCCCTGCGGTTTTTGACTCGAAACATCGT
>Ga0307479_10002595_pt1 | contig 16408 bp, 14 predicted proteins | sample atmos_gasesECM4C_FD_203743 | JGI IMG/M metagenome (GOLD analysis project Ga0307479, IMG submission 203743) | Hardwood forest soil microbial communities from Morgan-Monroe State Forest, Indiana, United States - atmos_gasesECM4C_515 | ecosystem: Environmental > Terrestrial > Soil > Temperate... | reverse complement strand
ACAAAGAACGCGCCGATGAGGCCAAGAAATTGTTGGAATTGGGCTTCCACGACTTTCAAGCGCGGGTTTTGTTTGCCGAAGGGCAGACGGTAGGCGACGCCAAAGTGTTTGGCGGCGACAAAAGCTATGTGCCGCTCATCGCGCCTGGCATCGTGCGGGTGATGCTGCCGCGGAATAATAGTCAACGTTTGCTGGCGCGGATCGTCTATACGGGACCGGTTCCGGCGCCGATCACGAAGGGACAGCCGATCGGAAAGCTCAAGGTCTGGCGGGGCGAAAACCTCGCTCTCGAAGTGCCGTTGCAGGCGGGCGATGATGTCGGGCGGGGTAGCATGTCGCAACGGGCAATGGACGGCGCTACCGAGCTCATGATCGGCGTGTTGCGCGCCGGAGTGAGTAAGCTCTAAACCGGGTCGGTGCGTGCGCGTTGCCGCCGCGGTGACTATATAGCTGGCGAACGTTGTCGCCCGCCTTCGATTGTCGTAGCAGAAAACCCAAGTAAAGCACTGATCTTAAAGGCATAGGCCTCCTGTCATTATACAAAGATGCACTGAGATTTTTGGCATGCGAGGCAGATTCATCACCTTTGAGGGCGGCGAGGGGACAGGCAAATCCACCCAGGCCGCGATGCTGGCGCTGCGTCTTGAGGCTGATGGCTTTGCCGTTCAGTTGACCCGGGAGCCCGGCGGCTCGCCAGGCGCAGAGATCATCCGCCATGTATTGCTGACGGGCGCGGCGAAGCCACTCGGAGCCGAGGTCGAGGCCATGCTGTTCGCGGCCGCGCGTGACGATCATGTGCGGTGCACGATCTTGCCAGCACTGCGATCCGGCAAATGGGTCGTTTGCGACCGATTTGCGGATTCGACCCGCGTCTACCAAGGCATTCTCGGTCAGGTCGATCAGAAACTGATCAACGTGCTTGAACGCGTATCGGTGGGAGAGCTTGCTCCCGATCTGACAGTGATACTCGATCTGCCAGTTCAGGTCGGCCTGGAGCGAGCCAAACGGCGCCGCGGCACCGCTCAGGCGGACCGCTTTGAAGGCGAGGGCGCCGAGTTCCACGAAAAGCTGCGCGACGCCTATCTCGCCATTGCGGCGCGCGAGCCGGATCGCTGCGTGGTGATCGACGCCAGCGCGTCCAAGGACGATGTGGCTAACGCGGTTTGGCGAGCGGTGCAGTCACGGCTGGAGCCAGAAGCCGCGCGGCGCGTTGACGAGCCCGCAACGGCGAAGATCTAGCTGGGCGGAAGACTATGGCCCGGCAGGACGACGATACCGACGAGCCCCCGCACCCGCGCGAGACTACGGTGCTGTTCGGTCACACCGCGGCCGAAGCGACGTTGCTTGCCGCCTATCGCGCGGGCCGTATGCCGCACGGCATCCTCATTGCCGGGCCGAAAGGGATTGGCAAGGCCACGCTCGCTTTTCGCACTGCGCGCTTCGTTCTTAGCCATCCCGATCCCAGCGGGAAGAATGTGCAAGACGCGGTCTCGCTCCAGGTCGATCCCGCAAGTCCAGTGGCCCGTCGCATCGCCGCACAGGCGCAGCCGGATCTTCTGGTCATCGAACGGACCGTCAACGAGCGGGGTGTGCTGCGTAACCAGATTGCGGTGGACGATATCCGCCGCACGGTGCCGTTTTTCGGTTCGACCGCCGGGGAGGGTGGTTGGCGAATCGCCATCATCGATGCCGTCGATGATCTTAACCGTTCGGGCGCCAATGCACTTTTGAAGGTGCTCGAGGAGCCGCCCAAGCGCGGGCTGCTCTTGCTCATTGCTCATTCCACTGCGCGCGTCCCGCCCACGTTGCGGTCGCGTTGTCGCATCATCTCGCTTCGCCCTTTGGTGCAGAAGGACGTCGCCGCCGCGGTTACCGCCGTGGCGGGGATTGAGCCCGACGACCCCGAGATTGCTGCTGCTGCTGCCGGTGCCGATGGCTCGGTGGCTCGCGCGCTGACTTTGCTCGACGAGGAGGCGTTGCTCCTTCGCCAACATGCGCTCGATCTCTTGGCGCGCCTGCCGGCAGTCAATCCCGCCGATTTGCACGCGCTCGGCGACGCATTGGCCGGAACCGATCCGCAGCCGTTGGCGGCGTTTCTCGACACCGTGAACGCCTGGCTCGCGCAGCGGCTTGACGGCGGCCGTGGTGACCTGGCGCGCCTTAACCGTCTCGCCGAGGCCTCCGAGCACATCAATGCCGCTGCGCGCGACGCCGAGACCTATAATCTTGAGCGCAAGCCCTTAGTCTTCAATGTTTTCGGCCTGCTTGCCGAGGCCACGCGCGGTTGATAACCAACCCTCATGACGAAGCAGCCGGCCGGCAAGCCGTACTACATCACCACCGCGATCGCCTATCCGAACGGTGCGCCGCATATCGGGCACGCCTACGAAGCGATCGCCACCGACGCTATCGCGCGATTCATGCGGCTCGACGGCCGCGACGTCTTCTTTCTCACCGGCACTGACGAGCACGGCATGAAGTTGCTGCAGACCGCGGCCAAGGAAAATTTGACCCCGCTCCAATTGGTCGAGCGCAACGTGCCGCGCTTTCAGGCGATGGTGAAGAAGTTCAATTGCTCCAACGATGAGTTCATCCGCACCACGGAAACGCGCCATTACCGCTCATCAGAAGCGATCTGGGAGCGCATGGAAGCCGCCGGCGACATTTATCTCGATAAATATTCGGGCTGGTATTCGGTGCGCGACGAGGCCTACTACGACGAAAGCGAGACCCGGGTCGACGACAAAGGCCAGCGGCTCGGCCCGCATGGCACGCCGGTCGAATGGGTGGAAGAAGAGAGCTACTTTTTCAGGCTTTCCAAATACGCGGAGAAGCTGCTCGATCTCTACCGCCGCGTTCCGGATTTCGTGCTGCCGCGGGAACGGTTCAATGAAGTGGCGAGCTTCGTACGCGGTGGGCTGCAGGACCTCTCGCTGTCGCGCACCACATTCGACTGGGGCATAAAAGTTCCGGGCAATCCGAAGCACATCATGTATGTGTGGGTCGACGCGCTGACGAATTACATCACCGCGGTCGGTTATCCCGATACGGAAAGCGAAAAATTTAAAAAGTATTGGCCGGCCGATCTGCATGTGATCGGCAAGGATATCGTGCGCTTTCACGCGGTGTACTGGCCGGCTTTTCTGATGTCGGCGGGTGTCGACGTGCCGCGGCGCATCTTCTCGCACGGTTTTCTATTCAACCGCGGCGAGAAAATGTCGAAGTCGGTCGGCAATGTCATCGATCCCTTCGCGCTGGCCGATGCCTACGGCGTCGACCCATTGCGCTATTTCCTGTTGCGTGAAGTGCCGTTCGGACAGGACGGCAATTACAGCCACGAGGCGATCGTGGCGCGCATCAACGCCGATCTCGCCAATGATCTCGGCAATCTAGCGCAGCGTTCGCTGTCGATGGTCGGGCGTGGTCTTGGCGGCGTGCTGCCGACTCCGGGTGCGTTGCAGGCCAGGGACCAAACGCTGCTTGCTGCCGCTGACGCCTTAATTGGTAAGGCACGCGAGGCGATGGCGACGCAGCAACTGCACCAGGTGCTCAACGCCATTTGGGCGGTCGTGGCGGAGGCGAACCGTTATTTTGCTGGCGAAGCGCCCTGGGCGCTCGCCAAGACCGATCCGGAGCGCCAAGGCACGGTGCTTTATGTGACCGCGGAGGTGTTGCGCCAGGTGTCGATCCTGATCCTGCCATTCATGCCGACCTCGGCCGGCAAATTGCTTGATCTTTTGGCGATTCCGCAAGGCGAGCGGCGCTTTGCGGATCTCGGCGGGGGGCGCCGCATCGCGGCGGGGACAAAACTTCCGGCACCGACGGCGGTTTTCCCGCGCTATGTCGAATCCGCGGGCGACGCGGCGCAATAGAACGCACATGCTGATCGACAGCCATTGCCATCTCGATTTTCCCGACTTCGCCGACGAACTCGATGCGGTGGTGGCACGCGCCCGCGTCGCCGGAATCGGGCGCCTGGTGACGATCTCGACGCGCGTGCGGCGGCAAGCGACGCTGCTCGCGATAGCCGAGCGTTTCCCGGAGATTTATTGCTCGATCGGCACGCATCCGCATTACGCGCACGAGGAAGTCGACATCGGTCTGGCCGAACTCGTAGCCGCCACTCGTGCTGAAAAAGTCGTCGCGATCGGCGAAGCCGGCCTCGACTATCATTATGACAATTCGCCGCGCGAGGCGCAGGAGCGGGGGTTTCGAACACATATCGCCGCGGCGCGCGAAACCGGTCTGCCGCTTGTCATCCATTCGCGAGAGGCCGACGACGACACCGCGCGCATTCTGGAAGAAGAAACGGGGAAGGGCGGGTTTGCCGCCGTGCTGCATTGTTTTACCGGCGGACGCGACCTCGCCCGTCGCGCCGTGGCGCTGGGTCACTTTATTTCTTTTACGGGCATCCTGACCTTCAAGAACTCGGAAGAGTTACGGTCTATCGCGGCGGAGCTGCCCGCGGACCGCATCTTGGTCGAGACCGATGCGCCCTATTTGGCGCCCGGAAAATATCGCGGCAAGCGCAATGAGCCGGCCTTTGTGGTCGAGACCGCAAAAGTCCTGGCCGATGTCCGCGGCGTTTCTTTCGATACGCTCGCCAATGAGAGCACAACCAACTTCTATCGGCTGTTCGCCAAGGTGCCGGCAGCGGCGCCCGCGCAGTCGGAAGGAAGCCAGCAAGCGCCGGCGGCGCCTCGATGACGCTGAATTTCACAATTCTCGGCTGCGGTTCTTCGGGTGGCGTGCCGCGGCCCGCTCTGGGCTGGGGCCATTGCGATCCGAACAATCCAAAAAACCGTCGGCGGCGGACATCGCTGTTGGTCGAGCGGCGCACGGCCGACCGCGTCACCCGCGTTCTCGTCGACACCTCGCCGGATTTGCGCGAGCAGCTCCTCGACGCCGACGTCGATTGGCTCGACGGCGTATTCTACACGCACGAACACGCCGACCACACCCACGGCATCGACGACCTGCGCTCGCTGTTCATCAAGCGCCGCCAGCGCGTCGACGTCTACCTTGACGAAAGTACCGCCGCGATGATGCGCAGCAGGTTCGGCTACTGCTTCCAATCGCCTCCGGGAAGCGGCTACCCGCCGATCGCGACCGAACACCGTCTGACCGACGGAGTGCCGGTCACGGTGACCGGGAAGGGTGGACCAATCTCGGTGCTGCCTTTCTTGCAGGAGCACGGCGACATTAATTCGCTGGGATTCCGGTTCGCAGGGCTCGCTTATTCCTGCGACCTCAGCGGCATTCCGGCATCGAGCCTTGAGGCTTTGGGCGCGCTCGACCTCTGGATCGTCGACGCCCTTCGCTACACCCCGCATCCAAGCCATTTTTCCGTTGCTGACGCGCTGCGCTGGATCGAGCGGATCAAACCGCAGCGCGCCGTCCTTACCAATCTCCACGCCGATCTCGATTACGACGCGCTGCGCGGCAAGCTGCCAGTCAATGTCGTGCCGGCATTCGACGGCATGAGGCTGACTATCGCCGAAGCCCGATAAACCTTGGGCTCAGTGCATCTGTTCCATAATATCTCTTATGCGAATTGACTATTCCACATGGAGCTTCACAAGGCCAGCCAACGCCCTATTCGCAATCACCAAATCCCGGGGACCAACCTCCAGCGCACGCGGCGCGCATAGTCGGCATAACCATCCAAGCGGGTCTGAAGGACGCGATCTTCATGGATCACGCGGTAAAAAAGGAATGGCACCGTAATGGCGATGAGAAACGCGGCCGCGAGCCAGTATGGCCCACTCGTAACCACATATTGTCCCCGGTCGGACTGGATGCGCACGACCGAGGAGAAAAAGCGATTGGTCATCATCGCCCAGAACACCAGCGCATACCCCGCAACGATGGTGAACAGCCCGAGTGCTTGCAGCCACAACGGCACGTTGTCGCTCCAATGCAAGCGGCCCCGATCAAGCCCCGCGACGATCCAATGTGTGAGCAGGACGACATTGAGAAGACGGAGCCCGAGCGGCGTCGGCCGCCCGCCCGGACGCATGCGTTCCTGGACCAGCCCGCGATCAAGCAGCGCGAAAGCGGCGACAAAAACCGCAACGAGGATCGCCCAATAAAGCCAAAAGGTCGCTATAGCGAGGCTACCGGCCGAACCGAACAGGGCGACGGCCGCTGCAATCAACAGGATAGTGGCGCGAAGATAGGCTGAAACGGGCATGGTGCCGCTCGCGGGGCTTTTTCAACTCTGATAGCGTCCGCGCACCTTTCGATCGACGGCGTGATCGCGAGGACTGTATCAGGAATTTTAGCGATGGACCCCTCACGCGACATCGGGCGCCTTCTTGAGATTATGGCGGCGCTACGCGCACCGGAAACCGGCTGTCCTTGGGATTTGGCGCAGAATTTTTCGACGATCGCGCCTTACACCCTGGAAGAAGCCTATGAAGTTGCCGACGCGATTGCACGCGGCGATCTCGCTGATCTCAAGGACGAGCTTGGCGACCTTTTGCTTCAAGTCATCTTCCATGCCCGTATGGCGGAAGAACATAGCGCCTTCGACTTTGGCGACGTGGTGCAGGCAATCACCGAGAAACTCATCCGCCGACACCCGCACGTTTTTGCCGACGAGACGTCGCCGACCCCGCGCGCTGTCGAAGGGCTATGGGAACGCATCAAAGCGGAGGAAAAGGCTACGAACAAAACCGGTCAGACCGGTGGTGCGCTCGCCGGGACCCCGGTCGCCCTCCCTGCTCTATCCCGCGCCCTCAAATTGCAGAACAAGGCAAGCAAAGTTGGATTTGACTGGAACGATCCGCGCGCGGTGCTGCGAAAAATTCGCGAGGAAGCCGATGAGATCGAAGCCGAGCTCGATCGCGCCGAAATGAACAAAGCCGCAACCGCTGGGGAGGTTGGCGATCTGTTGTTTGCCGTGGTTAACCTCGCGCGCCACCTCGATGCAGACCCGGAGGCGGTGCTGCGGCAAACCAACCTAAAATTCGAACGGCGTTTTGCGGCGATAGAGCGTGCGCTTGCGGCCCGCGGCAAAGCCCCGCAAGAGGCAAGCTTGGCCGAGATGGACGCGCTTTGGAATGAAGCGAAGGCCGCCGAATGAGCCTTCCGATTAATGCCCGCGCGTGACCGCCGGCGGAATAGCGAACCTGGCCCTGAGCCTCGCCGCCTTGTCCGGATCGGCACGAACGGTCATGGCGATAATGCCGTTTTCATCGATCGATTTCTGAAGGACTTCGGTATGGCGATGGAGCCAGCTGACTCCTGCCCCGTCGGCTGGATCGAGGCGAAGCTCGATGACTTCGCGGCCCGCCGCGAGTCGCGTCTCAATGACCTTCGCGAGTGTTTCAATTCCCTCCCCTGTGGCCGCCGAGACCAATACCGGACGATCTGCCGGCGCACGCCGTTCGGCAATGTTTGCGACACGTTCGCGCGCAGCGTTGTCGAGCCGGTCGATTTTATTCCACACCTCGATCAGCGACCGCTTGTGATTGGCCTCGTGCGGCTCGATGCCGAGCTCGTGCAGAATTTTTTCGACGTCGCGCAATTGCGCTTCGGCATCGTCATGAGAAACGTCGCGGACATGCAGAATCACGTCCGCCTCGACGACTTCTTCGAGCGTGGCGCGGAACGCAGCAATCAACATGGTCGGCAAATCGGAGATGAAACCGACCGTGTCGGACAGGATGACGCGCGCGCCGTGCGGCAGAGCGACCGCGCGCAGCGTCGGGTCGAGTGTCGCAAACAGCATATCCGTCGACAAAACACTCGCCTGCGTCATGCGATTGAACAACGTCGATTTGCCAGCATTGGTATAGCCGACCAAAGCGACAATCGGATAAGGCACGCGCCTTCGGCTAACCCGATGCAGCGCGCGGGTGCGCTTCACGGTCGCAAGCTCGCTTTCGATTTTCGCGAGCCGCTCATCGATCATGCGTCGGTCGGCCTCAAGCTGAGTCTCGCCGGGCCCGCCGAGGAAGCCAAAACCGCCACGCTGGCGCTCGAGGTGGGTCCAGGAACGAACCAACCTGCTTTTTTGGTAAGTTAAATGCGCATGCTCGACTTGGAGCGCACCTTCGCGGGTGCGGGCGCGGCGACCGAAAATCTCCAGGATCAAGCCGGTGCGATCCAGAACTTTTGCATTCCAGGCTTTTTCCAGATTGCGTTGTTGCACCGGCGACAATGCGCAATCCATGACCACGATGCCAGCGTCGAAGCTTTGGACGAGACCGGAAATCTCTTCGACCTTACCCTTGCCGAGGAAAGTTGCCGGCCGCAGCGCATTTAGCATGACGACGCCGGATTGTTCGACCTCGAGATCGATGGCGCGGGCAAGGCCAACCGCCTCGTCGAGCTTTGCAGCGGGCCCGCGCTCGCCCGCAAGCATCGCGACCCGGCGCAGGATCGGCTCGATGACCAATGCTCGGCCGGTGCTTGCCCCTTCTCCGCGCCTGTCCCTCGCCGCTCGAGCGGACTGTTGCGGCGCCAACGGGGGCGTGTCGCGATGGCGCGGCTCCAAACGAATCTATTCCCCGGGAGGCGCTTCCTCAGCGCCCTCGAACAGTTGCACCGGGTGGCCCGGCATGATCGTTGAAATGGCGTGCTTATAAACAAGCTGCGAATGCCCGTCGCGACGCAACAGCACGCAGAAATTATCGAACCAGGTGACGACGCCCTGGAGTTTCACGCCATTCACCAAGAAGATGGTGAGTGGAATTTTGTTTTTGCGAACGTGATTGAGAAAAGTGTCTTGAAGATTTTGTGCGCGGTCGGCTGCCATGGCCGTTGTCCCGTTCTTTGTGCCGCGAGCCCCTGCCCCACGGTATTTTCTTGGCCTTTTACAAGCGTTTTTATCTCTGCTTTCGTTCCTACAGAACCGGTCCAAACTGCTGGCCGGCGCGACTATTAGAGGGCCCGGCGGGCAGCGATGCAAGCCCAAGTTCAAGGCGGCCTTTTAGCTTTATCCGGCCTCGGCGTAACCGTGGTAGGCGCGCCGCAGCGCGATTGCCACCGGACCCGGCTTGCCATCCCCGATTAGCCGGCCATCCACCCGCACAACCGGCAGCACAATCTGGCTTGCCGACGTAATAAAAGCCTCACGCGCTCCGTAGGCTTCCTCCAGCGTAAACGGCCGTTCTTCGACGGTCAGGCCCTCCGCCTTTATGGCGTCGAACAAAACGGTACGGGTGATGCCTCGCAAGATCGCATTGTCCGCGTGCCGGGTAATCAATGCCCCGGCTGGCGTTACGATCCAGACATTGGCCGAAGAGGCCTCCATCACCATGCCGTGCGCATCGATGAACCAGGCGTCACGCGCGCCCTGCTCCAGCGCTGCCTGTCGCGCCAGCACGTTGGGCAATAGTCCGATCGTCTTGATGTCCACGCGGCCCCAGCGATTATCGGGCACCGTCACCACGGCTATTCCCTGTTCAGCGAGTGCCTCGTTGCGAACTTTGTTGAGTGCGCGCGCCGTGACCACCACGCTCGGCCGCACCTGCTGTGAGGGAAAAGCATGATCGCGGCGTGCGACGCCCCGTGTGATCTGCAGATAGACAATTCCGTAGCTGACGCGATTACGAGCAACCACCTCGCGCATGATGACGCCAAGCGCGCGCTCGGACAGTCGCATCCGAATGCGCAATTCGCCAAGCGATCGCTTAAGCCGTCCAAGATGTCGCCGCTCGTCGATGAGGCAGCCACCCCTCACCTCGCATACTTCATATACGCCATCGCCGAACTGATAGCCGCGATCCTCGATGTGAACTTTGGCGTCTGTGAACGGCAGATAACGGCCATTGACGTAAGCGATGCGGGACATGCGAGATCAGATGTCGAAGATCAGAGATGGAAAGTCAAATATCAGAAACATATTTAGATGTCTGATCTTTGACATTCGACATCTGATATCAATCTATTCCGAGCGCTTTCAGCTTGCGATGCAGCGCTGATCGCTCCATTCCGACGAATTCGGCCGTGCGTGAAATATTGCCGCCGAAACGGTTGATCTGAGCCAATAGATATTCCCGCTCGAACACCTCCCGCGCCTCGCGCAAGGCCAGACTCATCAGATGTTCGCCGCCATTGCCGTTTGGCATATTCGGGATCATCGAGCCGACATCCTGCGGCAGCATCGACGCGGTGATCACGGCCTGCGGCTCGCCGCCGGCAAGGATCATCAGCCGCTCCACGTTGTTGCGAAGCTGGCGCACATTTCCGGGCCAATCGTGCGACTGCAATACCGCCAACGCATCGGCGCCGACGGTGCGCTTGGGCAAGCCGGTCGTCTGTGAAATCTGAGTCATGAAAAATTCAACGAGCCCGGGAATATCCTCCCGCCGTTCGGCCAACCCCGGCACGCGAATGGGGACGACCGACAAGCGGTGATAGAGATCTTCGCGGAATTTGCCGCTGGCGATGTCCGCCTCGATGTTGCGGCTGGTCGACGACACGATCCGCACGTCCACAGTCACTTTCGTGCTGCCGCCGACCCGCTGGAAGGTTTGATCGACCAAGACACGCAAGATCTTATTCTGCGTTTCGCGTGGCATGTCGGCAATTTCATCGATGAACAAAGTGCCGCCATGCGCTTCCTCAAGCGCTCCGACTTTCCGACTCATCGTGCCGTTGCCGCCCTCAACTCCGAATAACTCGGGTTCCATATGCTCGGGCGTAATCGCGGCAGCGTTGATCACCACAAAAGGTGCGTTGGCGCGTGCCGAATGGGCGTGAATGGTTCGCGCCGCAAGTTCTTTGCCGCTGCCGGACGGGCCGACAATGAGAACACGGCTGTTTGTCGGCGCCACTTTCTCGATTGTCTGGCGCAACTGATTGACCGCCGGCGAATGTCCAACCAGTGTGGCGGCGAGAGGAGCGAATTGCTTGAGCTGCCGCACTTCACGCTTAAGCCGCGAATTCTCCAGCGCGCGTTCGGCTACCAGCAGCAGGCGATCGGCCTTGAACGGCTTTTCGATGAAATCATAGGCGCCGCGCTTGATCGCGGACACCGCGGTTTCGATATTGCCGTGGCCTGAAATCATGACGATCGGCAGTTCCGAATGCTGCTGCTTGAGGCTGTCGAGCAGCTGCAAACCGTCAAGCCGGCTGCCTTGGAGCCAAATATCGAGGAACACCAGATTGGGCCGGCGTGCCACCACGGCGGCAAGCGCCTCATCGCTGTCGCGGGCCGTGCGGGTGCCGTGGCCCTCGTCCTGCAGAATACCCGCGACCAGCTCGCGGATATCCGCCTCATCGTCGACGATCAGGATATCGGATGCCATGTTGCGCCCGTCGCCCTGTTGCTTTGCACTATTCTGCCGCCGCGCGTGCTTCGAGCGGCGGCTGCTCGGAAGCTATTTCGGAGACCCGCTCCGCGCCGAAGCGGAGTTGCATCCACGCACCGCGGGCGCCGGGGGTCTTCTCCGACGCGTCGCGAAGTTCAAGGCGTCCGCCATGCTCTTCCAGAATGCGGCCGACGATCGCGAGACCGAGACCGGTCCCCTTCTCACGCGTCGTCACGTAGGGTTCGAGCAGGCGGGCGCGATTCTCTTTCGGCAACCCGATACCGTTGTCGATCACATCAATGACGACGTCTTTGCCGTCGCGTTGCGCGCGCACGGCGATCCGGCCGCGCCCGAGCTCGGCGGGCGGCACCGCGCCGATCGCTTCGGTTGCATTCTTGATGATATTCGTGAGCGCCTGCGAGATCAGCCGCCGGTCAAAGCGGGCAGGCATCGACTCGGACTCGAGTTCCACGTCCAAGTCGATGTCGGGGTGAGCGACGCGCAGCAAAAACACGACCTGGCGTACGGTATCGGCCACATCTTCATCGGCGACCACCGCCTTCGGCATGCGTGCGAAGCGAGAGAACTCGTCCACCATGCGCTTGATGTCGTCGACCTGGCGCACGATCGTTTCCGTGCACTGCTCAAACACCGCCGGATCGTCGGAGATCGTCTTGCTGTATTTGCGGCGCAGCCGTTCGGCCGAAAGCTGAATCGGCGTCAGCGGGTTCTTGATCTCATGCGCAATGCGCCGGGCGATATCCGCCCACGCCGAGGAACGCTGCGCAAGCACCAGTTCGGTGATATCGTCGATTGTGATCACGTAACCATGCTCGGCCTCGGTAGCCTGCTCGCTGGTGACGCGCACGGAGTAGTTTCGCTCCTGCCCATCACGTGTCACCGTCAATTGTCTTTGAACAAGGCGCTGGTTGCCGGAGCGCGCCGCTTCGAAGATTTCCGCAAGTTCAGGCGCGACCTGCGCCAGCGGCAGACCCAGAACTTCGACCTCGGATCGCCCCGTCAGCCGCTCCGCGGAGCGATTGAGTATCGAGATACGTCCGTCGGCATTCACTCCGATTACGCCGGCACTGGCGCCGGCGAGCACCGCCTCGGTGAAACGGCGCCGGCTGTCGATTAGATCGCGCGCGCGCACGATATCTTCATGCTGCGTGCGCAGCTCCTGGGTCATCTTGTTGAATGTTTCCCCTAACCGCGCGAGATCGCCTTCCGAGCGGCGAACTGGAACTTGAATGTCCAGATTGCCCGTCGACACCACATTTGCGGCGCCGATCAGACGCCGGATGGGAGCAACCAGGCGGTTGGCAAAGTCCAAGCCGATCCACGCCGACGAGAGCAGCACGATCAGCGCGATGATCGCGAACATCAGCCCGAAGGCGATCTGGATGCCGAGACGGCGGGCCTCGAGATTGGCGAATTCGCCGACGCTTTCCTGCGTGGCGCGCAACTGCGCCACCACCCGTGGATCGAGGATGCGGGCGCCGTACAAATACGTGTCGTCGTAGCCCCGCAGCTTGACCACAGCGGCGAGATGATTGTCTTCCGGAATAAGCGCAACCCGAGGCTCGGTTTCATTGACTTCGGCGAGCAGATCGGGGGTCGGCAGCACGACTTTTTTGTCGACCGTCACGGCGGCCTTATCAACGGCCGATCCGTCGGATTTGAGGAGGATCGCCGCAGAGAGATTGCGTCCGGCGGCCTGCGCACTGATGATTTTCTGGAATTGATCGCGATCGGAATCGAAAATCGACCTGGCGCGACCGAGATCAAACGCCATCGCCAAAAGGTCGCCGCGTATAGCCTCGGCGTGCTCGCTCACATAAGCGTTGGCGACGATCATCGATTGTTCGATCATCGCGCGCGTGCGGGTCGAGAAAAACCGGTCGAGTCCGCGGTCGAGCGTGGTGCTGGCGACCACCGAGACCAGTACGGTCGGTACCGCCGCGATCACGGCAAACAGGCCGACGATTTGAACGTGGAGCCGCGACCCGGCCCGGCCGCGACGGCGAGCCTGCACGACCTTCCAGACCTCGCGCCCGATAATGGCGAGCAACAGGAGACCGGTAACGACGTTACCGAGCAGGAGCTCGACCACGACCTCATGGACCGGCGCGATCGGGGTTAAGCCAGCCAGCACCAGGAAGGTCGCGGTCGCCGATAAGAGCGCTACCCCGACGGCGCAAGCGCCAACGAGCCGCGACACGAACGGCACAGGCGTAATGCCCGCCGGGTCCAGCGCGGCTACTTGGTCGACCGTCGTCATGTCAAAAGGTGCCTGCCCCTGGGGTAAAAAGCGACCGGATGAGCGATGAAATGTCGCCCACCCAACCCCGAAGTGATGCTTTTATACAACAATGTTGCCCGATTACGACAATAACTGGGCAATCCGCGAATTGGCGGCGTAAATCTAGTCGCACCCCGATTGCAGGATTTAGCCGCTTCCAGTGCGGTAGATTTGGATGTCCAAATCGCGGATTTTCTTGCGCAAAGTGTTGCGGTTGACGCCAAGAAGATCAGCGGCGCGGATTTGATTGCCGCGGGTTGCGGTCAGCGCGGCGGAGACTAGCGGGCCTTCGACCTCGCGCAGAATGCGGTGATAAAGGCCGGGTGGAGGCAAATCGCCGTCGAAGCCGGCAAAATACCTTGCAAGATAGCGCTCGACCGCATTCGACAGATTTTCATCGCCGCTGCGGCTCTCTCCCGGCGCCGCCAAAGCCGGCTGCGATAATTCGGCATCGATGACGGCCGCGGTAATCGTCTCCTGCGGATAAAGCGCGGCCAGCCGGCGCGCCAGATTCTCCAATTCCCGGACATTGCCCGGCCAGCGATGCCGTTTGAGCCGATCGAGCGCGGCCTGGTCCATCTGCTTGGGCGGCAGGCCCTCGCGCTCCACTAGCGCGAAGAAATGCCGGATCAGATCCGGAATGTCTTCGCTGCGCTCGCGCAAAGGCGGCAGCCGCAGTGGCACGACATTGAGCCGGAAGAACAGATCTTCGCGGAACAGGCCTTGCTGGATGAGCTGGCGCAAATCCTTATTGGTCGCGGCGATGATGCGCACATCGGCTTTGATCGGCGTGCGGCCGCCGACGGTGGTGTACTCGCCTTGCTGTAGAACGCGCAGAAGCCGCGTCTGGGCTTCCATCGGCATGTCGCCGATCTCGTCGAGAAACAGGGTGCCGCCCTCGGCCTGCTCGAAGCGGCCTGAGCTGCGCGTATTGGCGCCGGTGAAGGCGCCCTTCTCATGACCGAACAGTTCGGATTCGATCAAATCGCGGGGGATCGCGGCCATGTTGATCGCGACGAATGGACCGTTGCGACGTTTGCCATAGTCATGCAAGGCGCGCGCAACAAGTTCTTTGCCGGTGCCGGATTCTCCCGAGATCATGACCGTCAAATCGGTCTGCATCAGCCGCGCCAACACGCGATAGATTTCCTGCATGGCCGGTGAACGGCCGACCAAAGGAATCGACTCGAAATCTTCGGATTTCGGCGCCGGCCGCGTTTTTTCCTTCGGCTCTGAGAGCGCCCGGCCGACTATCGTTATCAGTTCTTTGAGATCAAACGGTTTGGGCAGATACTCGTAGGCGCCGCGTTCCGACGCGCGAATAGCGGTCATGAAGGTGTTTTGGGCGCTCATGACGATGATCGGCAGGTCGGGTCGCGCCTTCTTGATACGCGGCAACAAATCGAAGGCGCTTTCGTCAGGCAAAAGTACATCGCTGATGATCAGGTCGCCGTCGCCCTGACTGATCCAGCGCCACAGCGTCGCGGCATTGCCTGTGGAGCGCACCTCGTAGCCGGCGCGCGACAGTGCCTGGTTAAGGACGGTCCGGATTGCCGCGTCGTCGTCCGCGACAAGAATGCTGCCTTCAGGCATCAATGATTCCCTTGCGCTGGTGCGCGGCCATCCGGCTGGCCGCCCTCGCCGCTTGGAGACGCGGCATATTTCGGCATCAGGATACGAAACACTGTGCGTCGCGGCTGCGACTCGCATTCGATAATGCCGCCATGATCGCCGACGATTTTCGCCACCAGCGCGAGCCCGAGCCCCGAGCCGGTCGGCTTGGTGGTAACGAAAGGATCGAATAGATGCGGCATCAATTCATCGGGCACGCCCGGTCCATTGTCCCTGACGCAGAATTCGAGCGGCAGGGAAATGCGCGCATTTGTTCCCGGCAGCGACAGGCGAACTCCGGGTCGAAACGCGGTCGACAGCGCAATTTCACCGGCGCTCCCAGTTTCGCCGATCGCTTCGGCGGCGTTCTTGACCAGGTTCAAGAAGATCTGAACGAGATGATCACGGTTGGCGAGGACCGGCGGCAACGACGGGTCATAATCCTCGACGAACTTGATATGCCGCGCGAAACCCGATTGCGCCAGGCGCTTCACATGATCGAGCACCACATGGATGTTGATCGGCTCGCGTTCGACCGGCCGTTCATCGCTGAACACTTCCATACGGTCGACAAGCTTAACGATGCGATCGGCCTCCTCGCAGATCAGCCGCGTCAGCGCACGATCCTCGTCGTTGGCCGATTGCTCCAGCAACTGGGCCGCGCCACGAATGCCTGAGAGTGGATTTTTGATCTCATGGGCGAGCATGGCGGCAAGCGCAATCACCGAACGCGCCGCACCACGATGCGTGAGCTGGCGGTCCATTTTGTCGGCGATCGTGCGCTCTTGCAGCATCACGACGACGTAATCCGGCTGCTCCGGCAACGGCGCAACATGCAAATCAACCAGCCGGTCGCCGGGGTTGCGCGGCGTGCCGAGGTCAACCTTGTATTCGTTCACGGCGGCGCCACGTTTGCGTACCTGCTCGACCAGCACCAGTAACGGGCTGCCGAACGGGACCAGTTCGCCCAGGAGGTGACGCCGTAGCAGCGGCAGCGAAACCTCGAAGAAGGCTTCCGCCGCGGCATTGGCGTCCACCACCTTGCCGTCAGCGGCGACAACGATAACGGGATGCGGCAAAGCGTTGAGGACAGCTTCCGCCGGCGTTGCTGCCAGCAAGGGCTCGACCGCGCTCATCTACTCGTACCCGGAGCGGCTAAGAGTCGAAATGCGGAGCAGGGAAAACCCATGCAGCCTCATCACGTTAGGCACATTCGCATATTAAAAACGCG
>Ga0307479_10002594_pt1 | contig 16410 bp, 17 predicted proteins | sample atmos_gasesECM4C_FD_203743 | JGI IMG/M metagenome (GOLD analysis project Ga0307479, IMG submission 203743) | Hardwood forest soil microbial communities from Morgan-Monroe State Forest, Indiana, United States - atmos_gasesECM4C_515 | ecosystem: Environmental > Terrestrial > Soil > Temperate... | reverse complement strand
GCGATCAAGCAGCGCCGCGGCTACCGAGCGCCCCAGCTCCGCAGCATTCTCGGATGGCCCTCTACGGTTCTCTCGGATCGATTCGGTTCCGTCTGCCGAGAGCACGCACGCGTCAATAATCAGGTTGCCCGAGTCCGCGCGAGCCCAGACGCCGATGGGCACCTGACATCCGCTCTCCAGTCCCGCCAGCACGGCGCGCTCGGCTTCCACTGCCACTTGCGATGGCCGATGATTCAACTTCCGCATCGCGGCAGCAATCGATTCCTCCTGCTTCCGCGTCTCGATGCCGATGGCGCCCTGCCCCGCCGCGGGCAGGCATATCTCCGGCGGCACGATCTCGCTGATCTGCTCCGCTTTTCCAAGCCGGTCGAGGCCGGCTTTGGCGAGGACAATCGCATCGTAATCGCCTTGCGTCAGCTTCGCCAGGCGCGTATCCACGTTGCCGCGCATATCCACCATTTCGAAATCGCTGCGATAATGCCGCAGTTGCGCCTGTCGGCGCAGACTGCTTGTGCCGATGCGGGCGCCGGACGACAATTGATCGAGCTTCAGTCCGCCACGCGAGATCAGGGCGTCGCGTACGTCTTCCCTTTCGCAGATCGCCGCGATCTCGAGGCCCACGGGAAGAGTTGTGGGCACGTCTTTCATGCTGTGGACCGCCAGATCGATGCGCTCTTCGAGGAGCGCGTCTTCAAGTTCCTTGGTGAAAACGCCCTTGCCACCGATCACGCGGAGAGAACTCTGGCGATCGCGGTCGCCGGAAGTGCGAATGATGACGAGTTCGGCGGCAACTCCGTGGCGGGCAAGGCCGGCGCGTACGAATTCCGCCTGCCAGCGGGCCAGCGCACTGCCGCGGGTCCCGATTCTAAGCGAATTCAAGGCTTGCCCTGATCGAGGCGGAAGAGATCTCGCAGCGCTTCGAGGTTTTGGAGTTTTCGGCGCAAATCGGGAACGGCTTTCACTTTTTCGGCAGGTTCGAGCAAGACGCGGTCGAGCAATTCCTCCATCAATCCAGCGATACGCCGTTTGTCCTCGGCCGAGAGATGAGCCATGTCGTTGAGCCTCTCCCGCAGGAAAGCCTCGCGTTCCGCTCCCAGCCGCGACCGCAATTCACGTAAAACAGCACCGGCCTCGACGCCTGCCTGCCAGGATTCAAACTTGGTTACGTGCTCCTCGACCAGGACTTCCACCTTGGGAATCTCGGCTTCTCGGGCGCGCTTATTTTGCTCCACGATCTCCTTTAGGTTATCGACGCCGTAAAGATAAACGTTGTACAGATCGGCGGCGCCTGGCGCGACGTTGCGAGGCACGCCCAGATCGATGAACAGTAGGGAGCGATTCGAACGTGCCCCCATAGCGCGCTCCACGATCTCGCGCGAAATCACAGCTTCGGGACTGCCTACCGAGCAAACCACCATATCCGGCCAGCTCAGCGCCGATTCCAGTGCGTCCCAGTCGAAGACCTCTGCCCCGAAACGCTCCGCTAGCTCGATAGCGCGCTGGCGCGAACGATTGGCGACGCCGAGGCGCGAGATGCCCCGGTCGCGCAAGTGCGCGACCACCTGCTCTCCTGTCGCGCCCGCGCCCAAGATCAGCGCCGAGTGCGATCGCAGGCTGCCGAAGATGCGCTCCGCCAGCTTGACGCCGGCGAAAGCCACAGACATTGGCCGCGCGCTGATTTGGGTTTCGGCGCGAACGCGCTTCCCGACCTCCAGCGCACCCTGAAACATGCGGTTGAGCACGGGGCCTGTGCCGCCATGATCCACCGCGATTCGATACGCTTCGCGTATCTGGCCGAGAATTTCTGCTTCGCCCAGCATCATGGAGTCAAGACCGGCGGCAACCCGGAAAAGATGCCGTACCGCCTCTCGATCATGGCGGCGATAGAGGCTGCCATTCAGGACCTCGAGTTCAATTTTGTGGAAGGTTGCCAGGAAGAGTTCCATCGCGCCGGCGCTGTCCTCGGCCGATAGCGCTGATTCCGGAGGTACTCCGTACAGTTCACTTCGATTGCACGTTGAGAGCACCAGCGTTTCGGAAAGGACACCCCGCGAACGCAACTCTTCGGATGCGATTCGCGCAGCTTCCTCCGTAAAGGCCACGCGTTCTCGCAACTCCACGGGAGCCGTGCGGTGATTCAAGCCTATAAGGACAATCTCCACCGGCTAAGTTCTCCGCCGCCCTGGAAGAATTGTGCTCAGCACACGCATCAGAAGAACCGATGAAAGTTCGAAAGGTTGAGATTGACCACACTATAGCTGAACAGCACAAGGACGAAGTTGAATACGCATAGGGCGGACGCTCGCGCACCACGCCAGGACCCCGTGCGGCCCAGCCACAGATAGCCTGCATACACGGCCAGAATCAGAACCGTAATGGTCTCTTTGGGATCGCCATTCCAGTAATGGCCCCAGATCCGATTGACCCATAGCAGCCCAAACGCGATCCCAACTAGAAGCGATACCAGCCCCACGATTACGCTGCTGCGGCTCATCCGTTCCAGAGACTCCAGCGCCGGAAAACGCCAAACGATGCTTCCGAGGTGCCGGCTTCGCAGCAAGCCGTTTTGGACCAAATAAATCAAGCTGAGCACAAATGACAGCGCGAAAGCCGCGTATCCCAGCACATCTAAGGTGATATGCAACGCCAGAAGCGGCCCTTGGGCGGGCTGGGGTGCCGGAACTGATGCTCTGGTACCTTGCGCCAGTAAAAAGACAGCAATAACGAAGGGCAGGACAAATGCGCCTACCGACCGATCTCTATGGAATAGCTCCAATCCTAGATAGGTGATCGCCAGCAGCCAGGCAAATAAAGATAGCGAGCCGTACAGATCATCGTAAGGTACCGTGTGTGCCAAACGGGAGCGTTCCATCAGCGCCAGATAATGGCACGCCAACCCTGAGATCAGCAGGAGCGTACCCAAGCGGCCAAACACGCGGCGCGCCGTCGCGAGAAATGCGATGTAGCCGCCGAGACTTGCGGCGTACAACACGGTAGTCAGAAGAACCAGGTGATTCCTCATGGGGAAGGGTAACCGGCTCATTATACTGCGGATTGCCGCGCTGTGAAAAAGCTCTATTGCGCAAATTGCGCCTGGCGCTATAGCGATTTGCCGCTCGCAACAGTTCTATTTACAAGGGTTTAGCCTATGGAACAACCTTGTTAGCGACTTCGAGCGTCCTTGGTAACGTCGGTTACCACTGCGTTGTACTTGTCCATCACGCCGTTCACCAGGCCAACCGTTTGGTCGACATCCGGCTTCTCCGGCTTGAGCGCGGTTTTTATCTGGGCAACGCCCTTCTCGATGTCGTCGTAGGACTGCTGGGATCGCATTTTAATAAGGCTTTAGACGCTGGGCAGCTTGCCCTCAAAAGCCCCGAATGATTTGCGGGCCTTGGCAAGCTCTCCAGCCTTCAAGGCCGGGCCCACCTCGCGGAGGTTGGCTCGAACCATGCGCAAGCGGGCTACCTCGTCATACAGTGGATTAAGGGGAGCCGCTTTTTCGACCATAGCGATTGCTTCGTCGTATTTGGTGAGCATCATTTGGGCGTCGGCGAGCAACGCCGCCGAGTCAGGCTGAGGCGCCTTGAGTCCGTCGGCGATTTTGGCCTGCCAGTGATGTTCCAATTCGTCATACATGCCCTTGTCGCGGGTGTTGATGTACATCTCGATACCATTCCAGGCGGAGTCGTAGTCCTCGAACGCGGCTCTCGCCTTTTCGACATCTCCTTTCTTCAAGGCCGCGATCGTGTTTACCAGGGTCGGCCTCACAGCCTTGATGCCGGACACTTCGAAGCGCTCCTGACCCGCATAGCTGGCGCCGCTCACAATCGCAAGCAAGCCGAGGCAGATGAGAGAAGCAAGTTTCCTGATGGACGCAACTCCTTTCTTATCCGTTTCATTTTGCGGTTGCCGTTGGCGGCTTATTGTACGTCCGCTGCCTCCCGGCAAGGCAAGCGACCCTTTTTACTGTGGCCAGGTGGCTGCAGGATCGAGGTTCACGATGGGTTGCGCACCGCCTGTCGGAACCTGCGGGCGCAGATACGGTCGCGCAGCCGTTTTGTGGCATGAGTAGCAATCCTCAAGCAGCATCTTGTACTGCATGGCAAACTGCTTGCCGTCCTTCATGTCGATGATGGTCTTCAACTTGGTCAAACTGCCTTTATCAATGCCGTCAAAAATATTGGCCATGTCCACGGGGTTGCCATCAGCACCCTTCGGAGAAGGATTCACCCGCACTTCCCATCGCATGCGGTTGCGCATTTCACCCAGATAGTAGTTGGCTAAGGGCCAGTTCTTCTTATCGCCGGCGAACCAGAGGTTAGCGGCAAACATGGCGACATCAACCATGGGGTGAGAATTCGGCGGCGTTATATCTCTCAGGTGCGTCACGTCCGCCACCAACGTTGCTTGAGTAACTGGCGGAACATTCTGTTGCGCTCTAGCAGCGGAGTGCTCCCAAGCGGAAACGAAAAGACCACCTAGGATTGCGCCCAGCACTAGCAAGCCTGCGCTGCGCAACCGATAAGGCTTTACCATGTCGGAGTTCTCCTTCCATTGGGGATAGGCGACCGAGCCTATGGCTAAAAGGCGGCGTCATTATAGCCCCAGAGGATAATTGAGGCGATCAATTGGGTTGCGAACGTGAAGAGCACAACCACTTGGCAACCGGAGGTCTTCTTGGCCAAATCACCGCGAGCCAAGCTATTAACGCTCACTACCTCGTCCGGTGCGGCCCATGGGCGAATTTGTTATCATGCGAAGGAAACAGTAAGCCCGAAGTAAATGTGGCAATCGCTAAAAGTTAGCTGAATGGAAGCGAAACCAACTCAGGTTATTTCCGCGCCCGAAAACGCCAGCCGCACTGCGCTCTTCTTGGCGGCCTGCCGGCGCGAGCCGGTGCCACGGCTACCGGTCTGGATGATGCGCCAAGCCGGGCGCTATTTGCCGGAATACCGAGCGCTGCGCGAGAAGTACAGCTTCTTGGAAGTAGCGAAGACTCCGGAGCTTGCAGCCGAAGTTTCCCTGCAGCCCTACCGGCGCCTGGGCGTCGATGCCGTAATCATGTTCTCGGACATTCTGATTCCCGCGGAGGCCATGGGCGCGCCAATCGAATTAGGCGATGCGGGCCCCGTGATCACGTCGCCGGTTCGCAGTGCCGTTCAGGTACGGGCTCTCGCCGAGTTCGATCCCGAACGCGAAACGCGCTTCGTCGGCGATGCCATTCGCCTGCTCTGTCAGGCTTTGGGTCCCGACGTTCCCGTCCTCGGATTCGCTGCCGCGCCCTGGACGCTTGCCTGCTACCTCATTCAGGGCGCTTCCCGCGACGGCTTTCCGGCCGCAAAAGCTATGCTCTGGAACGAGCCGCGTCTCTTCCGCGAACTGCTCGACAAAATTGCCCGCGCGACAGCCGCATATCTCAAGGCACAGATCTCCGCGGGTGCGGCTGCTGTGCAGCTCTTCGACACCTGGGCTGGCGAACTGGATGCAACCGCATACCGCGATTTTGAGCTTCCGGCAACACAACTGCTGATCGAAGAGCTCACCCCCGGTGATACGCCCGTGATTCTCTTTTCGAAAGCCTCGAATCACCTGCTCAGCTCTCTTGTTCGAACGGGCGCAACTGTGCTTAGCGTCGATTGGCGAATGGATTTGGCGCAACTCCGCGAGAACTTCGGAGACCGCGTCGCCATTCAGGGTAATATCGATCCGAGCGTGCTTTTCGCTTCGCCAACAGCGATTGCCGGCGCGGTTGATCACGCCGTCTCTCAAACAAAGGGGCGCGGACACATCCTGAACCTTGGACACGGAATTCTGCCCGACACTCCGGTGGAAAATGCGCTGGCCTTTATCCGCGCCGGGCAATCGGTGCTGCTCGCATGAGCGATTTGCACAATTCCGAACTCAATCTCGAACTCGAACGCGAGCGATTCACCATTTCGCCCGAGTTTCTCGCGCGCTATAACCGCCCTGGGCCGCGCTATACCAGTTACCCGACTGCGCCGGTCTGGCGCGACGATTTCCGGGCGGCTGACCTCGAGCGCGCCTACGAACAGGCTGATGCCGCGCGCACGCCGGTTTCGATGTACATGCACCTGCCCTTTTGCGAGAGCCTATGCCTGTTTTGCGCCTGCAATGTGGTCATTACGAAGGATCACAGCGTGGCGCCTCCGTATCTCGAAACACTGAAGCGCGAGATCGAACACGTCAGCGAAAGAGTGTCCCCTTCACGTCAGGTTGTGCAATTTCATTGGGGTGGCGGAACCCCCACCTACCTGACGCCCGAGCAGATGGAAGATCTATTCGGCTTCACCGCGGAGAAGTTTTCGTTTGCCCCCGACGCCGAAATCGGTATCGAAGTCGATCCGCGAGTCACCAACGGGCGGCATTTAGAGACGCTGCGCGGGCTCGGCTTCAACCGCCTGAGTATGGGGATTCAGGACTTCGATCCCGAGGTGCAGCGAGCGGTAAAGCGCGTGCAGCCGCTGGAGATGACCTCCGAATTGATTGCCCACTCCCGCGCGCTTGGTTTTGAGAGCATCAACGTCGATTTGATTTACGGATTGCCTTACCAAACGGCGGGCCGCTTCGCGCATACGGTAGACGAAGTGCTGGCGCTAGCGCCGGATCGGATCGCTTTATTCAGCTATGCCCACGTACCTTGGATTCGCAAACAGCAAGGTTCGCTGGCCGCGTCTCTGCCGGAGGGCATGGAGAAATTCCGGATATTCTCCACGGCCGTCGAGAAATTCCTCCATGCGGGCTATCAGTACATCGGCATGGACCATTTCGCCAAACCTGGCGATGAACTGGCGGTGGCTCAAAAAAAGCGCACACTGCACCGCAATTTCCAAGGTTATACGACCAAGGCCGGCGCCGATCTGTACGGAATGGGCGTCAGCGCGATCAGCGCGATTGGTTCCACTTACGGCCAAAACTACCGCGAGCTGCCCCGTTACACGGAAGCCATCGACCGGGGAGGCAACGCCACCATGCGCGGCTACCGGCTCAGTGAAGATGACCGCTTGCGGCGCGCCCTGATCACGCGCCTGCTTTGCCACGCCGTCATTCGCAAGGACGACATCAGCAAGGAATTCGGTATCGACTTCGATAACTACTTCGCCCCGGAAATTGCGCGGCTGCATTCATTCGTTGAAGACCGGCTCATCGAGTTGGCTCCCGACGAAATTCGCGTGACTTTTCTGGGACGGATCTTCATCCGCAATCTCGCCATGATCTTCGATCCTTACCTCGAGAAGCAGCATCTGGCCGAACAACCTCTCTTCTCGAAGACGCTTTAGTTCCCCCGCGTCTAGTGCCTGCCCTCTCCCAGATTCCAGTCATCGGCGGCGGAATTTCCGGGCTGGCGTGCGCGTGGCGCTTGAAACAACTCGGTCTGCCGGTGCTCCTCCTGGAGCGAAGTCCGCGCTTCGGCGGCGTCATCGATACCGTCGATCAAGATAGCTTCCGCTTCGATATTGGCCCGCAGAGCTTTATGAATACGCAAGCGGTCTCCGAGCTGATCGGTGAGCTTGGCTTGCGCGACGAACTTCTCGAGGCCGACCCGCGCGCTCCGCGATACATCCTGCAACATGGTCGCTTGGTGCCGGCGCCCCTGAGCCCACCGCAGCTCTTGCTCACGCCACTACTGAGCGTCGCAACCAAGCTGCGCATTTTGTCGGAGGCATTTCGGCGCACTCGTCCTCCCGATGCGGACGAATCTATCGCCGCATTTGTCAGGCGCAAATTCGGCCCGGACCTGCTCGCGAATTTGGTGGCTCCCTTCGTTTCGGGAGTCTGGGCCGGCGATCCGGAAAAGCTGAGCCTGGCGAGCTCTTTTCCCAGCGTGCGCCAACTCGAGGAGCGGTATGGCAGCGTCATCCGCGGGCAAATGAAGCAGCGTCGCAAAAGTGGCAGCGGGCGGTCTTCGCTTTGTAATTTTCCGGGTGGGATAAAACGTCTAGTCGACACCCTTGCCGCAAAACTAGGGGATTCGGCGCTAAAGGGCGCAGAGATCGTCAGCATTCGCGGTTCGTTCAGCTCGAAACCGCGGACTTTCGAACTGACGTATCAGCTCGGCGGCGCAACGCAATCACTGAGTAGCACTGCGCTAGTTCTTGCCACTCCCGCCGACGACACCGCGCGCCTGCTAAACGGCATCGCCTCCGGATTCGGCGACTTACTCGGACGAATTGAATATGCAGGTGTCGCCCAGGTTTCCACGGGCTACGGGCTGGAGCAAATCAACTACTGGAATGCCGAAAAAGGTCTGGAGGGGTTTGGCTTTCTTGTTCCCCGCACCGAAGGACTGCGGCTGCTCGGAACTGTTTGGAACTCGTCGCTATTTACAGAACGCGCCCCGACGGGAATGGCTACTTTCACAAGCTTTTTAGGCGGAATGACCGATCCCGAAATCGTTTCGAAAACGCCCGACCAAATCGCCGCCATCGCGAATTCGGAGCTCACTTCGATTCTAGGCATAACCGGCGAACCTGCCGGCCAGCACGTCTCGCGCTGGCAACGCGCCTTGCCGCAATACAACATCGGCCATCAGGGGGTAGTCTCCGCCGTCCGAGATCTGACTGCTCGCTCGCCCGGGATCTTTCTCACCGGCAACTATTTCGCAGGGCCGTCAATTGGGGCATGCATCGAAAATGCCAATGAAGTTGCCCGCAACGTTGCGCGCTTCTGCTCCGCCGCGTAACAAGTCCATCACTGCCGAGACTAAGGCTCATTCCCTCGATGGGCCAGACGATACTTCCGCCGAACCAGCGCTTCCCGATAGCGCCGGCGGTCTTCAGGCGTTTTGCAAATCACCGGAGCTACCGGCTTTGGTTGATGGTTCTCGTCGAGAGCGACGAAGGTTACATAGGCGCTCGTGGTGTGCTTCCTTTCCCCCGTCAAAATATCCTCCGAAAATACTTTCACTCCGATCTCCATCGAAGTATGGAAGGCGCGGTTCAGACTTGCCTTCAACATGATTACCTCGCCGACGCGGATCGGATTCCGAAAATCGATGTGGTCGACCGAGGCGGTCACCGCCATGGAACGGCAGTGCCGGTGCGCAGTAATGGCCGCCGCGATATCTACAAGGTGCATGACCCGGCCCCCCAGGATATTGCCAAAAACGTTGGCGTCCTGAGGAAGCACTACCTCCGTCATTTCCGTGCGTGAAGCGCTTACGGGCTTGCCCGCCAAATCCAGCGAAACTCTATTGCCGGCTCTCTTCGGCACCTTTCCTCCATGCCTCCCGCTATTTTTCGCGCGAAATTTTGCTTTCAGCACTGCTTCTTTCGGCCAGCCCGATTTAGCCGCCTCCACCCCTATTTTGCCGCTTCAACAATGACCGGCTATAATACGCGCTTGCGAGCACCCGCCCAACTCAAGCTATGACGCAACCCGCAAAAAAATCGCGCCGTCTCTTACTCGAGGAATTCCTCGCCGCAAATCCAAAGGACGCTTTCGCGCGTTATGGATTGGCAATGGAATGTGCCAACCAGGACGATGCTGCAGCGGCCGTAGCGAATTTCGAGAAGTTACTAGCCGAAAACCCAAATTACGTTGCCGGCTACTTCCAATACGGCCAGCTTCTGGCAAAGCTCTCACGAACAGCCGACGCCAGGCGCACTCTCACCCACGGTATTGAAGCCGCTCGCCGGACCGGTGATCAGCACGCCGGCTCAGAAATGGAAGCCGCGCTCGCGCAGTTGCCGGCGTCATAACCCGGCGTCATAATCCCCCTCGAAATTCCGCAGATGCGGCCCGCGCCGCCGCATGGTGCTACAATTTCTGTAGCCGTAATGACCACCGAGCGCATCCCCCTTTTCCCCCTCACCGTTGTCCTCTTACCCGGTATGACTTTGCCGCTGCACATTTTTGAGCAGCGGTATAAGCTCATGATGAAGACGGTGATCGACGACGAGATCCCATTCGGCGTTGTACTTGCTCGCGAAAGCGGAATAGCCACCGTCGGCTGCACGGCCCACGTCCGCCGCGTCGCTCGTACTTATCCCGACGGGCGCATGGATGTCATCACTCTGGGCGAATCGGCATATCTTGTCCGCGCGGTCCATAAAGACAAAGAGTATCTGGAAGCGACCGTGGACATGATGCCGGAGGACCTTCAGCCCGGGCCCGCCGCCACGGCGGCGGAACTCATCACCTTGTTCATCGATTGCCATCTGTTGCTGCATGGCAGTCCTCCCGGGGAAGTCAATATCGATGACCAAGCGGACGGTCTGCTCGCTTATCGCATTGCCTGCGAGCTCCCCCTTGAACTCGAAACTTTGCAGGAACTGCTGGAAATGCGCGTGGAAGCGGAACGGCGCTTAAAGCTGATTAGCCGTCTGAACCAGCTCTTGCCGCAATTGATTCAAATTCAGCAGATCAGGTCAAAATCCGCAACGAGCCATGGACCGAACTGAAATTGGCTCAAAGTAGGTAAATGGTCGGAGGAACGGCTCCAAGCGCGATTTTGCCATTCGGCTATAATGTAAGAGTCACACCGGCGCGATCGTGTGTCAAACGCATTCCGATAAGAAGGGGACCATATGGCGACTGAATCCGCAGCAGCAAAAGCATCCACGATTGGCGAGTGGCGCCGCGCGGCTGGGCCCGGGGGAGCTGCGGACCGTGGCGTCAAGGACGAGATGCGCTGCAACCTGCTGCGGAAACTCGAAACGCACGAGACCCTGTTCCCCGGCATTCGCGGCTACGAAGAGACGGTGCTTCCGCAGATCGCTAACGCCATCCTGGCCCGGCACAACTTCATCCTTCTCGGCCTTCGCGGGCAGGCAAAAAGCCGAATTCTTCGTGGATTGGTCAATTTCCTGCAGCCGGAGATTCCCTATATCGCAGGATGCGAAATTCATGACCACCCGCTGCATCCCATTTGCCGGTCCTGCCGCGAGATTGTCCTCGACCAAGGCGACAACACGCCGATTGCGTGGCTTAGTCGCGAAGACCGCTTCGTCGAAAAATTGGCTACGCCCGACGTGACCATCGCCGACATTATTGGAGACGTGGATCCCATCAAAGCGGCGCGGGGAGGACGCGATCTTTCCGATGAACTCACCGTGCATTACGGATTGCTGCCTCGCGCCAACCGCGGCATTTTTGCCATTAACGAATTGCCAGACCTGGCCGGGAAGATTCAAGTCGGGCTTTTCAACATCATGCAGGAAGGCGACGTTCAGATTAAGGGCTACCCGATTCGCTTGCCGCTGGATGTCTTGCTTGTTTTCACTGCCAATCCCGAAGACTACACCGCACGCGGAAAAATCATCACTCCGCTTAAAGATCGCGTTGGCAGCGAAATTCGCACCCATTACCCTGCGACCGTGGAAGAGGGCATGGCCATTACGGCGCAGGAAGCCTGGATGCAGCGAAACTCCGGCCACAAGCTCGTCACCCCGGACTACATCTGCGAAGTCGTGGAGCAAATCGCCTTTCTGGCGCGCGAAGACAAACGCATCGACCGCCGCTCCGGCGTCAGCCAACGCTTGCCAATTGCCTGCGTGGAGGCCGTCGCCAGTAATGCTGAGCAACGTGCGGCGCGAAACAGCGAATCCCACGTTTCGGCGCGAGTGGCCGATATTTACGCTGCCATTCCAGCCATCACCGGAAAAATGGAATTGGAATACGAGGGCGAGTTGAAGGGAGCGGAGGCGATTGCCCGAGAACTCATCCGCTCGGCAATCGGCAAGGTTTACACGAAGTACATTGCCGACGCCAATCTGCAGCCGGTGGTGCAATGGTTCGAAAATGGCGGCGAGCTTAAGGTGGCTGAAAATGCGCCTGCTTCCGAGCAGGTCGCCGCGCTGCGCCGCGTGCACGGCCTGTTCGATCATCTCGAACGCCTCGGCACCAACGGCAAGGCCGATCCGGCGCTTGCCGCCGCGGCTGCTGAATTCATCCTCGAGGGGCTCTGGTCCCACAAGCGCATCAGCCGCAACGAAGAGCGTGGCTTCTATGCCGAGCGCCCCAAACCCGCGGAGCCACGCGAGCAATTCAACCGGCCGCCCCGGCGCCAGTACAACTGAGAGAATTTCGTGAAATACATCCGCTATTCACGCTACACCGGCGAGCCCGCAGACGCTGTTGATATGGAAGAATTGATCAAGCGGCTGGGTGACTTCTTCCTGCAGAGCGGATTCGAGTCGCAATATTACGGCGTCTCCGAATTTGACCCGGAAAAAACGATGGAGGCGCTGCGACAGGCCATCATGCGCGCGCTTTCCGAAGGCGACCTGCTGCCCGAAGACTTACTCGACCAATTGACCAAAGAAGGCTCGGCCAAGTCAGAACAGGAGTTGAAGGAACTAATAGATCGCCTGATCGAAAGAATGATGGAAGAGGGCTACATCAACGGGCCGCCGCCGCAGGTAACGCCGCCGCCGGACAAGACCCAGCGCGGGCAGGTGGGCGCTGGCCGCGATACTCAGAACCAGGCCCGCTTTGAAATCACCGACAAGACCATCGATTTTCTTGGCTTCCGCACGCTGAAAGACTTGTTGGGCTCGCTCGGCAAGAGCAGCTTTGGACGCCACGACACTCGCGAACTGGCCACCGGCGTCGAATCCGGCGGCATTTCGCGGAAATATGAATTCGGCGATACGATGAATCTGGATATCAGTTCCACGTTATTTAACGCCGTGCGCCGCGAAGGCGCCAAGGTACCCATCGTCCTCGATTACCCGGACCTTATGGTCCATCAGTGCGAATATCAGAGCTCCTGCGCCACGGTCTTGATGCTGGATTGCAGTCATAGCATGATCCTCTACGGCGAGGATCGCTTCACGCCGGCGAAACGCGTCGCCCTGGCGCTCTCCCATCTGATCCGCACGCAGTATCCCGGCGATTCCTTGCACCTCGTGCTTTTTCACGACAGCGCTGAGGAAGTCCCGCTGGGCGAACTGGCACGCGTGCAAGTAGGTCCCTATTACACAAACACGCGCGAAGGCCTTCGGTTAGCGCAGCGCATCCTCTCGCAGCAAAAGAAAGACATGCGCCAGATTGTCATGATTACAGATGGCAAGCCGTCCGCGTTGACGCTGGAAGACGGTCGCATCTATAAGAATGCTTTTGGTCTGGATCCGCTCGTCGTGACCCAAACCCTCGAAGAAGTTGCCAAGTGCCGCAAGTCCGGTATCATCATCAATACTTTCATGCTCGCAAGCGACTACAGCTTGGTGCACTTCGTTCAGAAGGTGGCCGAGATTTGTCGTGGTAAGGCGTACTTCACCACGCCTTATACTCTGGGCCAATATCTGCTCATGGATTATATGTCCAAGAAGACCCGCCACATCCACTGATCGGCAATTGCCCCCAAACGATGGCTAAAGTTCACGCCGGAAATAAAGCGCCCAATTTCGAACTGACGGACCTCGAGGGCCAACGACTCTCTCTCCACGAAGCCTTGAAGCGCGGCCCAGTGGTCGCCGCGTTTTTCAAAGCCAGTTGTCCGGTTTGCCAGTTCACCTTTCCTTTTCTCGAGCGCCTATTCAAAGCCTACGAATCTGATCGAACCACTTTCTGGGCTATTTCTCAGGATGACGCTCGTGATACGCGCGACTTCTGCACCGAATATGGCGTCACCTTCCCTGCCCTCATCGATGACGACGGCTATCCCACCTCTAATGAGTACGGCATCACGAACGTGCCCACTTTCTATTTGATTGCTCCCGATGGCTCGGTACAGATCGATAGTGTTGGTTTTGGTAAGCAGGCCCTGGAGAAAATCTCGGGGGAACTCGCGCGCTATCTCGGCCGGCCTATTGCGCCTGTCTTCAAACTGGACGAGATCATCCCCGATTCAAAACCGGGCTGACACTCCAAAAACTAGGCCCGGTCGGGCCCACACTTGTAGCTGAGGGCGTACCACCGGCGATGTCTTCGGCGGGAGAGCTGAGGCCTTTTCTGGTTTCTGCTTATTCGGGGGTCTCTCCCAGTTCCTGAATCGGTTTCTTGTGTCTCGGGGGCTTCCGGCGCTTGTCGGGGATCACGCGTTCCGTCGGCGGAGTCCCCGCGGCCAACCGGGCGCGGCGTCGCGCCTCCTTTGCTGCACTAAACTTCATCTTGCGCTTCTTGCTCGGCATGGCCGCCTCGCTGTCTCCAAATCTTAACTCTGTCTGTGCCCCAGTTGCTTTCTTTCGCCCCGCTTCCGCTTTGGCCTCGGGATAAATCACTCGGCCATTTTCAATTCGCGCAAACGGCGTCAGGCTGTGAACGTCGCGCCGGCTGCCGCTGAGGATATGCTCCACTGGAATCCCACGTGCGACGAGTGCGTCCGCCAGGAGAGAGCGATGACACCGCCAGGGCACTGCCTCCGCGCACATCGCTGCGCAGCGTTTACCCTCGCATAACTCGAGAAGCCGCCGCAGGGCTTCCTCAAATTCCGCGGTCTGCAAGTAATCCGCGTATCCGCGAAAACCAGCGTTCCGCCAGCCGGTGTTTAAGGAATCGTGGCGCGGATGGCGCAAGCCGCCGAGCTCTTTAAGATGCACGTAGCCAATACCCTTATCCTCAAGCGATTTGGCTAGCGCTTCACTATTGAACTGCGGATTTCGTCGCGAACGAGGAATGGTTCGAATATCGACGAGCCGTTCGACTCCATTTCGCCGCAGCAATTCGATAAATTCGTCGATCGGACGCGTGGAATGGCCGATCGTCAGAATCGGCAGCGCTCCGCCGCTGCCAGACCTCAAGTCGCCCGGCGATTGTTGCGCGCGAGCCAATCAGCTTACTCCTCCAAATAGGCTGTAAAGCAGAATGACAAAAACGATCATCGTCAGAACAAGGTAAAGGCGGTCTCCTTCGAGTGCAAAGGCGATCATGGAAAAAAGCACACGCGACACCGGAGTGGCAATCAACAGCAATAAGCCGCATTGAATGATGGCGCGGCCGTCGCCGTGTAAAGCACCCCCGCCGACTTCCTTTAAACTCCGCAGGCTCGCTCGTTCAGGGCCAAAGTTTTGATAGTTCACCGTCACCCGTCCATACCGCACGGCATACAAAACCCCGCCGATCAAAACCACGAGCCCCGAAATGATCACCCCGGCTTGCAAAAGAGTTCCTAGTATTCTCTCCACGCGCTCGTCATTCCACTTGGATAGAAACCCGTTCGTTCGGGATACATTCGACTCCGCCATTTAAAAGCTCCCCGCTATGCCGCCATAGATCATCTCCACGCCAAGAGCCGCGATAACCAACGCAAAAATTGCTCTCAACCAGCTCGTCTTCGCGCGAACCAACAACCGTGTGCCAATCGCCGAACCCGCCAGCACTCCCAGAACCACCGGCATCGCCAAACCAGGAGCGATGAACCCGCGCCGCAGATAGATTCCTGCACTGGCCGCCGCCGTCACGCCAATCATGAAGTTGCTGGTGGTTGTGGATACCTTGAACGGCATGCCCATCACTTGATCCATCGCCAGGACCTTGAAAGCCCCGGACCCGATACCCAATAGGCCAGAAAGCGTGCCAGCCCCGAACATCATCCCAAAGCCTGTCCGGATGTGGTGTACCTGATATTCTTCAGGTCCGTGAGCGGTTGGATACGACGAATTCAGTTTCAGGCGAACTGCGAGATTATCCGCCCGACCGCTGGTCTTTACTGAGTGCCTCCTCAACACAGAAAGGGCTGCTGAAATGATCAGTACGCTGCCGAAGACGATCGCGATGATGCCTGTGGATAGCCTTGTCGTGAGATAAGCGCCGAACAAAGCTCCGAGCGTGGTAGCAATCTCCAGGAACATCCCGATGCGAATGTTGGAAAATCCTTCGCGCACGTAAGCGGCCGCCGCGCCGGAAGAGGTTGCGATAACCGAGATCAGGGAAGCGCCGATGGCGTAGTGGACATTCACGTGAAAGGCCACCACAAGTAGCGGCACGATCACGACGCCGCCGCCCAAACCGGTCAGCGCGCCGAGCAGGCCGGCCACAGTCGACCCTGCGAGAACCAGCGGAAGAAAAACGAGTGTTGTCACGCGAATAGGATGGAACCGGGCGTCATCAGAGCCAATTCAGCGGCGAGCCAGCCAGGAAAACAGGGCTAGCCTCCCTTGGCCAGCAAGATCGCAAAGAGAACCACATCGAGCAACGCCATTACCGCCACCGCCAATTCCAAGACGAACGATCGCGCTTCATTGAACTCGGCCACCATGAAATCGTAGAGTTCGCCCATGGTCCGCAGCTTCTCATCTACGAGGTTACGATATTCGTTCAAGCCCAGCCGTGCTGCGGCGATGCGATAGACTCTTGCGTAGTAGACGTCGCTCACAAACTTGATGGCGTTGTCGACCCGTTCGGTCAGCTCCATCACGTCTAGCCGAATGGTATTAAATCTCTCCGCCTCGCGCGGCAAGCTCCAGCGCTGCAGGAGAAGATTCCGCTTGGTTTCGAGAGCATCAT
>Ga0307479_10002593_pt1 | contig 16410 bp, 15 predicted proteins | sample atmos_gasesECM4C_FD_203743 | JGI IMG/M metagenome (GOLD analysis project Ga0307479, IMG submission 203743) | Hardwood forest soil microbial communities from Morgan-Monroe State Forest, Indiana, United States - atmos_gasesECM4C_515 | ecosystem: Environmental > Terrestrial > Soil > Temperate... | reverse complement strand
GAGAGATTGTCAACGAATAATTCGATCCAAGCTTGTTCGCCATGATGACCGTGATGGTAGCGCCCAAAGACCCTGGACTGAGGAACGCGCCGTTTCCTCGAGGTAACCTTGCCCAACCTATAGCGGCGGGGATGACCAGACTGATTGGTTAGGACGATGCAGTCGAGCCCGCACATATATTTTGCCGGAACACTCGACAGCAAATTTCGGACGAGTTTCAGAACATAACGGGGCGGTACGAAGTCATTGTAAAATTCACGGATGACAGTACCCGTTGCTGCCTCGGATTGGGCGACTTGCTCCACTAGCTTGCTCCCCGACTCTGACAATACTATGCGAAGCGCGCGGGCATTCAATACAATATCCTCATGACCGATCCCCTTCTCATCGCCGGCCGCTGTTTCCGCTCCCGCCTGATCGTCGGCACGGGAAAATACAAATCCTTCCAGGAAACCGCGCGCGCCCTCGAGGCCAGCGGAGCCGACATGGTCACCGTCGCCGTCCGCCGGGTCAACCTCGACCGCAGCAAGGAGTCGCTGCTCGACTACATCGATCCCAAGAAATATTTCCTGTTGCCGAACACCGCCGGTTGCTACACCGCCGATGAAGCTGTCCGCGCCGCGCGTCTGGGCCGCGAAGTCGGCCTCTCGGACTGGGTCAAGCTCGAAGTGATCGGCGATCAGGCCACGCTCTACCCGGACGTGCAAGCCACGCTGGAAGCGACCCGCGTTCTCGTCAACGAGGGCTTCACGGTTCTCCCTTACACGTCCGACGACATCGTCTTCGCCAAGCGTTTGATCGACGCCGGCGCCGCCGCAGTGATGCCGCTCGGCGCACCCATCGGCAGCGGCATGGGCATTCAGAATCAAACACACATCCGCATCCTGCGCGAGATGATCACCGCCGTGCCGCTTATCGTGGACGCTGGCGTAGGCACCGCCTCCGATGCCGCCATTGCTATGGAACTCGGGGCTGACGCGGTCCTGATGAATACCGGAATCGCCAACGCGCAAGATCCCGTGCTCATGGCCGAAGCCATGCGCCACGGCGTGCTGGCTGGGCGCCAAGCGTACCTCTCAGGCCGGATGATCAAGAAGCTCTACGCCACCGCCAGTTCTCCGCTCGAAGGCGTGATTCGTTAGACTATATTGACAAATTGTGTAGGACTGAATCTCGGACCCGGTCGCCGAGCGCTGCTCGGCTCTTCGTTGACACGAATTCTTTCTCACAAGGTACCCGATGAAGACCTCCATCGCCCCCATGCTCTCGGTTCGTCGCGGTTCCAAGGCAATCGAGTTCTACAAGGCAGCATTCGCGGCCACCGAATTGTTCCGCATGGATAGCGAGACCGGAGAGGTGGTAGCTCGGCTGTCCGTCGAGGGCGCGGAATTCTGGGTCGCTGACGAGTCTCCCGAACACTTTAACTTCAGCCCGGAGTCGCTGGGTGGCGGCTCTGTTCGCATGGTGATGATCGTCGACGATCCGGACGCCTCTTTTGCCAGGGCCGTCGCCGCCGGAGCCACAATCGTAGTGCCGGTAGAAAATAATTACGGATGGCGGTTAGGAAGGGTCGTGGATCCGTTCGGGCACCATTGGGAGATCGGAAAGCCGGTGTCGGAAGGCACTTAATCTGCAGCCCCAAAAATAAAAGGGCGGCCGCAGCCGCCCCGCATAAGTGGCAAAACTTCCTACAGCATCTTCACGCTGCTCACGTGAATGGAATCTTTCCCCATGCTCCCGGTGACCGACACATGATGGCCCTCGTGACCCTTCAAGGCGTCCTGGTTGTCGACCGCCAAAACCTTGGAGTCGCCGTCGGTTACGACGACCAACTTCTCGCCCGCGGCTGCGCATTTCTTGGTGCAGGCCTCGCCACCGGCGTTGGCGCCCTTCGCGCCGCACTTCGCATCGGTGATCCAGCCGTTGACGGTGGTCGTCTTTCCCATATCGTCAAACGCCAAAGCCGTCAGGGCAAACACAAAACAAATCGCAAGACAAAGCACTAGCACTTTTCTCATGGCCGGTCTTCTCCTTATTTGATGTTCCGCTCGCGTCCCCAAGCCGCAGGAGTGGCAGGACTCTAATCGCAGATCCGGCAGAACTCAATGCGCCGGCCGCCGATTAACGTCCCGAACTATACCACAGAGGAATGCCCGGAATGTCACACACGCGCGCTCACCCGGCAGTCACACTCAGCGCTGGCTTATTTTTTCGCGGAATGATTCACCGGTGGAACTACATTCGCCGGAGTCTGCGGCACGTACACCAGTTCCCCCGGCCGCGCATAATGCAACTGCTCGCGCGCTTCTTTCTCAATGGCTTCCTGGTCGGTCTGCAATCCCTGAATCTGCCGGATGTACAAATCGTTTTCCTTCTTCTCGATCGCAATCCGCTTCTGCAGCGATTCATACTCAGTCCGCTTCTGCTTGTACACAATCATCCCATTCGCGCCAAACATCACGTGGACGAACAATAAGCCTGCGAGTACCGCCACCGTGATCGTCGCCAGCCGCCGCCGCAGGGCATACACCCGCATAAAAGCGGGACGCCCTCTCTCAACCCACGACGCGGCCAGCGCCTCGGCCCGCGGCGCCTTCTCCGCCATCACCCGCAATCCATCCTGCGCGCTCGGAAAACCCCGGATGTTTGTCAGATTCTTCACTCGAAAATCCATTGCTTGGCCGCCGTGCTCAGCTTCTCCAGACCTCGTTTACTCCGCGCCTCGGAATACACACGCACCACGGGCTCGGTCCCGGAAAGCCGGTAGCATACCCACGAGCCGTCTTCGAAAACCAGCTTCAACCCGTCCTTGCGGACCACCTCGCTGACCTTGTGCCCACAGAACTCCCGAGGATCGGACTTCAACTTCTCAGTGAACTTCTCCTTCACCTCGGGCGTCAAGCGGAAGTTCTCCCGCTGCGGATAATAGGAACCAACTTGGTTACTTAGCGCTTTCAATTGCTCGACCAGCGACTTCCCACGCTTCGCCACCATCTCGCAGCACAGCAGTCCGGCCAGCACTCCATCTTTTTCCGGGACGTGGTGCCGAATCGAAAGCCCCGCGCTCTCTTCTCCGCCGATCGCGATCTTATCCTGCATGATCAATTCGCCGATATACTTGAAGCCCACCGGCGTCTCGTAGAGTTCCACCCCGCGTTCTTTCGCGATTGCGTTGATCAGGTTCGTCGTCGCCACCGACTTCGCCACCCCGTTCTTCCATCCGCGACTCTCCACCAGATAGTCGAACAGCAGCGCAATCACGTAGTTCGGCTGGAGGAAAGTTCCATCCGAATCGACGATCCCGAAGCGATCGGCGTCACCATCGGTCGCAATGCCAATCTTCGCGCCGGTTTCCCGCATGTTTTTACGCAGATCTTCCAGCAAGTGATCGTCCGGCTCCGGCGCATGCCCTCCAAAGAGCACGTCGCGATAATCATGGACTGTCACAACCTTCACCCCAGCCTCGCGCAAAAACTCATCAGAATATCCCCGCGCTGCACCCCACATGGGATCAAAACAAACCTGGATATCAGCCTTGCGAATCGCATCCAGATCAACAGTCTCTCCCAGCCGCTTCAAATAGCCGGGCTTCACATCCAGTGATTCCCGCGCCTCCCCGTCGCCGTTCCTCTTTACTGTTGCTCCTGACCCTGCCCCGGCTCGGTCTCCGGCCTCAATCGCCGCTTCGATTTTCTTCGTAACCTCCGGCAGCGCCGGACATCCATCCGGCGTCGAAAACTTAATCCCGTTGTACTGCGGCGGATTATGTGACGCCGTAAAATTGATGACCCCATCCGCCTCGGCCTGGACAACGGCATAAGCAAACGCCGGAGTGGGCGCGGGTTCTGAGACCATCACGGGCGTGATCCCGTGAGCCTCCAGAATCTCCGCCGCCATGGCGCAAAAAGTCTCACCCAGAAATCGCGGATCGCGTCCCACGATCACCCGCGCTCCTTCTGGCTTCTGCCCCGCCACATAGAGTGCAATCCCCCCAACCGCGCGACGCACGTTCGCAAAGGTAAACTCCTCCGCCATCACCGCCCGCCATCCTGATGTCCCAAACTTAATCTGCGTCGTCATGGTCTTGCTCCTGGATTAAGGTGCTACTCTCTCGAAAGTCGGTTGGCTGACGGCTAACTGCCAACTGCGGAAGGCTGATTTTATATGACCGACAAACGACTCGTCCTGACCACCGCAGGCTCAGAAGAGGAAGCTCAGAAAATTGCCCGCCATCTTGTGGAGCACCGGCTGGCCGCGTGCGTGAATATTGTCTCGCGCGTCGAATCTGTATACCGCTGGCAAGGCAAAGTAGAATCTGCCCAGGAATGGCTCCTGATCGTCAAAACTTCGGCGGAACGATTCCCGGCTGTTCGCGAGGCTATCCTCCAGCTCCATTCCTATGACCTGCCGGAGTGTATCGCCATTTCCATCGAGGACGGCAGCCCGCCTTATCTGAAGTGGCTGGAGGACTCTGTGATGTGAGCGGAGCCGCCGCTAAAGAAAAAAGGCAGCGGGATTTTTCCCGCCGCCCTCGAGAATGAAACTTGAACTGCCCTCAGACCCGCCTCAACGGTGCCCCATGCGAGGAGCCGCCGCACGCCGGTCGACTCTTGCGTCATGCCGGTCAACTCTCGCTTCCTTGCGGTCCTTGCCTACCTCCTGCTTGTCGTGACGCATATCGCTCATATCGTTGCGAAGGTCTCTCCGGTCCTGCGCCGCGGCGGCGGTATTGCCGCTCTTCTCGTCACGCCGCATGTCGGCAAGGTCCTGCTTCATGCCATTACGGTCGTTGCGCGCGTCTTGCTTGTCCTGCCGTGCGTCGTGCTGGTCGATACGGGCATCACGATGGTCCTGCCGCGCGTCTCTCTGATCCTGACCCGCATCGTTTGGCGTTGCCGTTTGTGCAAATCCAATCAATGACGACATCAGGAACAACATCACTGTCAAAATCGTTCGTCGCATCATGCACCTCCTTGAGAGTAGGAATTTCAGACGAAGGGGCGATGCAATCTGGCCCAATGATAATGATAAAGATAAAGAACACGGCGGCGCTGGAAGAGTCGCCTCCAAAAGCATCGGCGATACCTTAGAGAAGACGGGAATTTTACCTACTGAATGGACCTTAGACGAACCTTCTATATCGCAGCCAGACCTGCTTCCAGGTCTTCGAGAATGTCTCGCAAGTCTTCGATCCCCACCGAAATGCGCACCATACCGTCTGTGATCCCGATCGCCTTGCGACCCTTCTCTCCCAGCGCCGCATGCGTCATCGTAGCCGGATGCGAGATCAACGTCTCCACCCCTCCCAGCGATTCCCCCAACGAACACACGCGCAACTTCTTTAACATCTGGTTGGCGTTCTTCAGCGACCCGGTCTCAAATGTGATCATCGACCCATAACCGCTCATCTGCCGCCTGGCCAGCTCATGTTGCGCTAGCTCGTCCTCCGAATGGCCCGCCAGCCCCGGATAAAAAACCTTCTTCACCTTCTTATGCTTCGCCAGAAAATCTGCCACCACCCGGCCGTTGCGGTCGTGGATCTCCATGCGCGCCGCCAATGTCTTCACCCCGCGCAGCACCAGCCAGCATTCAAAAGGAGAAAGAATTGCGCCCGCCGCTTTCTGCAGAAACGCCAGCTTCTCCGCCTGGTCCGGCCTGCTGCAAACCACCACCCCACCGAGACCATCGCTGTGGCCGTTCAGGAATTTCGTGGTCGAGTGCACCACCATGCTCGCGCCCAGGGAGAGAGGCCGCTGGAAGTAGGGTGACATGAACGTGTTGTCCACCACCAAATCAGCTTTCTTGCGCCGGCAAATCTCGCTGATTGCTTCCAGATCGCTCAAGCGCATCAGCGGATTCGTCGGAGTCTCCACGTAGACCATGCGAGTGTTTTTCCGAATCGCACGCTCAACGTTCTCCGCATCCGACGTATCGACATAGGAAAACTCCAGCCCGAAGCCGCTCAGCACCTGATTGAAGAGCCGCGGCGTTCCCCCATACAAATCATTCCCGCACACCACGTGATCGCCCGACTTCAGCATCGTCGCGATCGCGTTAATCGCCGCCATCCCGCTGGCAAACACTCGCGCCGCCACTCCGCCCTCCAGCGACGCCAGATTCTCCTCCAGCCGGTCTCGCGTAGGATTCGACACCCGCGAATACTCGTACCCTTTGTTTTCCCCAATCCCCTGCTGCACATAAGTGGAGCTCAGATAAATAGGAACGTTGACCGCACCAGTCAAAGGATCCGGCTGCTGCCCGTCGTGAATTGCGCGCGTTGCAAATCCAGCTTGCTTATTTTTCTTCATCGTTTCCCTGCAACCGAGCGCTTTTCTTAGCGTCCTTCGCGGCCTTTCTTAGCGACCTTAGCGGTTAAAGCTTATTCTTCGCGGAAGCACCTAAACTCCGCCCTCAAAAATCTTCTTCGACAAATATCGCTCCGCCGAATCCGGAATGATAGTCGCCACCCGCTTCCCCGCGCCCAATCTCATTGCCACTTCTAGAGCCGCAAACACCACCGCTCCGCCACTCGATCCTGCCAGTGCGCCTTCCAGCGCGGCCAGCCGCTTCACCATCTCGAACGCATCATCGTCGGTCACTGCAATCACTTCATCGCACACGGCGGGATCAAACGTCTCCGGAATGAAGTTATTCCCGATCCCTTCCACTTTGTGCGGGCCGGCGGCTCCGCCGCCAAGCACCGAGCCTTGCGTAGTCACAGCCACCGCCAGCACTCCCGGCACATGCTCCTTCATGTAGCGAGCGACTCCAGTAAAGGTTCCGCACGTGCCGCACCCCAGAACCACCGCATCCACCTTCCCGCCCATCTGCTCGAAGATCTCCACGGCCGTAGTTTCATAGTGAAAATCGGGATTCGCCGGATTCTCAAACTGCCCCGCCATGAACGCGCTCTTATCGCGGGCCACCAGTTCTTTGGCGCGCCGGATCGCTCCCTGCATCCCTTCTTCATCCGGGGTGCGATCCACCTCCGCTCCCAGCGCCCGCATGATGATGACTTTTTCCTGCGAGAAATTTTCCGGCACAAACAACTTCACCTTATATCCGCGATTCACTCCAATCAGCGCCAGCCCGATTCCCGTATTCCCCGCCGTCGCTTCGACGATCGTCCCGCCGGGCGCAAGCTTCCCTTCCTGCTCCGCGCGCCGGATAATCCCAATGGCCGCGCGGTCCTTCACGCTTCCACCCGGATTCAGATATTCAAGTTTCGCGAAAATGTCAGCCGACCCGCTGGGTACGAGCCGCCGCAACCGCAACATGGGCGTTCCGCCGACCAGATCCGTAATGTCGTCGGCAACCCCGAGATGGGAACCTTCTAAAGTTTTCTGATGCACGTTACAGGGTAAGGGCAGAGTCCAGAATCGTCAATGGAACCATCGGTTTGGTTTCTAAAATCTCCCTGTTAAACACATTTTAAACACATTGTTGAACGACGCGACCCTAGTCGTGATGCCGGGGACCACTGAGGATGCGGGCTTTAGCCCCTCTCCAGACGTACTAGAAACCGGAAACCGGAAACTAGAAACTAGAAACTCCAGAGGCGCTACTTCGCGCCCGCACCCGCCTGCTGCGTTCCCGCATAGTACCCGCTCTTGGTTCTCACCACCATCTTGCTGTGTCCCTTGGCCTTCGCTTCCACTTTAATCTGCCGGAACCCGCCTGTGGACCTTGGATTCGTCGCCTTGTATCCAATCGTGTACTGATTTCGGATATCGTGCGCCACCTGCCGGCTGATCTCATCCACTTCGTCCAGCGTCTTGGGAAAAAACGCCAGCCCCCCGGTCCGCTGCGCAATAATCTCCAGCGCCCGCTTGGCGCGTTTCGGATGCTCCTCATCCCCCAAGATTCCGATCGCATACACCGACGGACCGTTTTCCTCCTGCAGTTGTTTTACCGCCTGCTCCAAAGTTTCGCGGCTGGCATTGTCTTCTCCATCCGTCACCACAAACAATACTTTTCGTTCCAGGCGCGCATTCCTCTTCAAATGCTCAGCCGACGCCACCACCGCCTCATACAGCGCCGTTCCACCCTTGGCGTCAATCTTTTCCAGCGCTTCTTTCAACTTCAGCAGGTCGTTGGTGAAATCCTGATCCAGGTAATATTCGTCGTTGAAGTTCACCACGAAAACTTCGTCCTGGGGATTGCTCGATCGCACCAGATTCAGCGCCGCCTGATTCACCTTGGCGCGCTTCTCCCGCATCGATCCGGAATTATCGATCACGATCCCCATCGCCACCGGAATGTCTTCGTGGCGAAAGGAAATAATGGCCTGCGGTTTTCCATCCTCTAGTACCGTGAATGCGTTCTTGTCCAGATCGGTCACAATGCGCTGCTTATCGTCCACGACAGTGGCGTGCAACAACACTTCATCCACGTCCTTGCGGATGACAAAGGTTCCATTGTCGTCGGAGGGTTTTTGCTGCTGGCTGGGATTCTGACCAGCCGAGGGCGCAGCTGGTATCGGCTGCGATTGGGTTGTAGAACTCTGAGTGGACTGCGATTGAATCGGCGAAGCGTCCAACTCCGCGCGCCCCACCAGGGGTTGCGCCAGCACCGCGATCACGGCCACCAGCGCGCATCTCAAAACGTTGGAGTAGATCGCGCCCTTATTCTTCGGGCGCGTAATATCCAGTCCTGGCATACACTCGCAGCGGCGGCAATCCTTTCGGCGGAAGTAACTTCACTTTGATCTTACGCCATTTGCCGTCCCGCGAGCCGTTGTGCGGACGATATCCCAGCACATACTGGTTGCGCAGTTCGACCCCGATCTTCGTCGCTACGTCCGCCAGGTCGTTAGGATTTTCCACGGTAAACGCCCGCCCGCCCGACAGTTCCGCAATCTCGCCCAAAAGCGCCGGACCTAGGCGCTCTTCTTCCGTCGGGAAATACCGGTCGTAAATTCCGATGGCGTAAACCATCACGTCCGCTTCCTTCACCAACGCCTTGATTTCGTTTTCCGTATACCGGCTGTGATTATCGCCTCCGTCGGAAATGATGAGCAGCGCCTTCTTGGCATACTTCGCCTGCCTCATTTTAGTGACGCCCATGTAGATGGCATCGAGCAGCGCGGTTCGTTTTCGCGGTACGGTAAAAACCAGCTTGCCTTGAATTTCGTCCACCGAACTGGTGAAATCGCTGACCACCTCCGGTTCGTCCGAAAACGTGATCATGAAGAATTCATCCTGTGGATTCGCGGTCTTAAAAAACTCGATCACCGCGTCCTTCGCCCGGTCCATCTTACTGCTCATGCTTCCACTCGAATCGAAGATCACTCCCAGAGAAACCGGCGCGTCCTCACTCGAGAACGACTTGATCTCCTGCCCTGACCCGCCTTCATAAAGCTGAAAGTTTTCTTTCTCCAGCCCGGTCACCAGCCGGTTCATAGGATCGGTAATCGTCACCGGCACCAGAACCAGATCCACCGCCACTTTGAAGGGGCGCACGTGCGCATTCAAACCCGGCGTGACGATCGTCTGTTTAGCTACTTCCTCGGTCTTGGCTGTTTCGATGGTCCGGGGCATCACATGAACATCGTTCACATCGGTCTGCCCCGCCGCAGGCATGGCTCCGCCTGTACACACCCACACCCCGGCCAGCAGCCATAACAAGAAGACAGAAAAGAATGAATCGGAGCCCCGGCGCAAAACCGTCCACAATAGGACACCACTCGCATTCAAGGGTCGACAACCGGACTTCCCAGCTCGGGCCTCGGGGCAGGATAACCGGCGCTCATCCGTGATGGACATAAGCACCTCGATTGGCCGCGATAGTATCACAGCTTTCCTCAAACGGCTGCGGAATTTTTGTCAAATCTCAGTGACAAGCCCAGAATGGATGCCCGTTTCGGGGCGGCTCGCTCCGCTCCGCGGCCACGAACCCGCAATCCGTCACCACTTGCTACAATCAGAGCTTTCCATGGCTGACATTCTTCCCTTCCGCGCATTTCGTTATGTTTCGGATCCCCCACGAGTGTCCCTCCCTCAGGTTGTCACCCAACCTTACGATAAGATCACTCCTGGGCTGCAGGATCGCTATTACGCGGCCAGCCCACACAACCTCGTCCGAATCATCCTCGGTCGCCGCGAGCCAGGTGACAATCCAGCAAATAATGTATATTCCCGCGCGGCGTCCTATTTTCGCGACTGGCGGCAGCAAGGCATTCTCTGCCAGGACGCAGTCCCTTCGGTTTACGGATACTCCCAGCGCTTCACCCTCCCCGGTTCAAAAGCGGAACTGGAGCGCCGCGGCTTCATTGCCCTTGGCCGAATCGAGGACTATTCCTCCGGAGTCGTCTTCCGCCACGAACAAACCCTGGCCAAGCCCAAGGCCGACCGCCTCGACCTGCTCCGCGCCACCCGCGCCCATTTTGGCCAGCTTTTCATGCTCTACGAGGATTCCGGCCAGGTTGAATCCCTGTTGACCACCCCGGGTGATCCGGAAATGGCCGTCACCGACGAATATGGAGTCGTCCACAGCGTGTGGCCAGTCTCCGATCCTCAAGTCATCCAGTCCGTCCGCTCAGCCATGAGTGACAAGAAACTCATCATCGCCGACGGCCACCATCGCTACGAGACCGCACTCACGTATCGCAACGAGTGCCGACAAAATGAGTGCCGGGGTCGGGATAATGAAAGCCGAGAACAGGAAGGCCGATCCTCCCATCCATCCTTGGCGGCGGAGCCCAGCCTCGCCCCCTACGAGTTCGTGATGATGACCTTCGTGAACATGAACAGCCCGGCTCTCCACATCCTGCCCACGCACCGGGTGGTTCACAGCCTGCCATCGTTTTCAGAGGACGCCTTCCGCAACTCCGCCCGCGCATTTTTCGACATCGAAGATATTGACTGCTCGCTCGACGCTTCCCGCGCTACGGCTATGCTTCGCGAGTGCGGACGCGCTGGTACCACCATCCTGGCCGTCACTCGCCAGCGCGCCTACCTTCTGCACCACCCCAACCCAAGGTTCGCCGAAGCATTCAAGGGAGTATCCATTCGCCAACAATCGCTCGACGTCGTACAACTGCATAAAGTCTTGTTGGAAAATGTCTTGCACCTCACGGAAGAGTCCATCCACAATCAGCAAAACATTTCCTATGTCCGCGACGCCGCCGAAGCCCTGGCGCAAGTCCAGGGTGACAGTCCTCGCGCCGATATCGTTTTCCTCATGAATCCTTGCCGGACTGGCCAGGTCCGCGACATCGCCTTCGCCGGAGAGGTCATGCCCCAGAAATCCACCGACTTCTACCCCAAACTCCTCAGCGGATTGACGGTCTATGCCCTCGACTAAAGCCCATGTCGGAGATGGACAAAGCCCCCGCTCTTGCTCATGTGGGGCCCCCCCCTTCGACAAGCTCAGGGCAAGCTCCCGGCTGTCCAGTCGGGCGAAGCCCGGCAGCCACCAGCAGTCCCGAGCGTTCTCTGTTCAGTCAGATGCCCACCGCGCCGTGATGTTACATTTCCTCTTCGGAATCTTATTTCTCTCCTCTCTCCCGCTCTCTGCCGCTCCCGAAAAGCATCTCTCCGTCTACTCCACCGCCGCCAACTACTCCCTGCCCATCGTGCAGCGCCAGGGCCGCGATTACGTCGGGCTACTTGAACTCCTCGAACCCCTCGGCAAGGTCAGTGCCAAGGTGGAAGGCCCCCGCTGGCGCCTGCATTTCAACAATATTCTGGGAGAATTCATCGCCGATAAAACCCGCGCCCGCATTCAAGGTCGCGACGCCGATCTCTCCGCAAAGTTCCTCCTTGAAAACGGACGCGGCCTCGTCCCGCTCGCCTCTCTCAATTCCCTGCTGCCCCGTTTTCTCGGCGGCCCTGCCACCCTGCGCGAGGATTCTGGACGCCTCTTCATCGGCAACATCGCCACTCACTTTACCGCCTCCATTGCACCGGACGACTCCTCGCACCTCGTCCTTCAGTTCACAGCGCCCGTTAACCCCTCGGTCGCCAGCGAACCCGGCAAGCTGCGCATGACCTTCACCCACGAACCCGTAACCGCGCCGGCAGCTCCCACCCTTACCTTCTCCAGCAAGACGATTCCCTCCGCCACGTATTCCGAAAGCAACGGCGCCGCCGAAATCACCGTCGCCACCAGCATCCCTCTCATGGCCAGCTTCAGCAACGACGGCCGCACCGTCTCGCTCGCGCCCGCAAAATCTCAACCTGCCGCTGCCGCGGGATCCGCTCCCCAAATGCCTTCCCCGCAAAACAATGCGCCAAGTCAACCGCCGTCGGCGACTCCGGCCGCCCCTCGCCGCTACTTCGCAGTCGTAGACGCCAGCCACGGCGGCAACGACCGCGGCGAAGCCCTCAGCACCACCCTTGCGGAAAAGGACATTACGCTCGCCTTCGCCCGCCGCCTCCGCCAGGAACTCGAAAGCCGCGGCATTGCCACCCTCGTTTTACGCGATTCCGATTCCAACCTTTCGCTCGACGAGCGCGCTTTCTTTGCCAACACTACCCACGCCGCCGTCTACATCGCTCTGCACGCCGCTTCCAGCGGACACGGCGTTCGCCTCTACACCGCAATTCTTCCCTACACCGACGCTGACGACCGCGGTCCGTTCCGCCTCTGGCCCAACGCTCAGTCGTCCTCTCTCCCACTAAGTCAGAACACCGCGGCCAGCATCGCCGACGCTTTGAAGAAGATTCAGGTTCCCGTCCGCATTCTGACGGCCCCGCTTCGTCCGCTGAACAACATCGTCACCGCCGCCATCGCAGTCGAGGTCGCCCCGCCCGCCGCCGACGTCTCAGCCCTCACCTCGACCGACTATCAGCAACTCATCGCCGGCGCCGTCGCCAACGGAATCCTCGCCATCCGCTCCCAACTCGCATCCGCCCCATAAACTGAGTAATTTAGTAATCGGGTAATTTGGTAATTTGAACGCCAAAGGCCGTAAACTTACAAAATTACTCAATTACAAAATTACGAAATCTGAATGATTCCCCGCCACTTCTTCATCACGCTTTCCGTGCTCCTGGCAGCCGTACTGGCGATGAGTATCTACGCCTGGCACATGCGCGGACGAGCCGCCGCCGCACCTGCCGCCTCCGTCGATACCCGCCCCGTGGTCGCTCCCGTCGCGGGAGCCACCGAGCGCGTCACCCTCTTCGTCGCCTATGACGACATCGGCATCCTCCGCGCCCAATCCGCTCAAATCCCCATGCCTTCCGTCCGCCAGCAACGCGCCGAAGAATTACTCCGCGCTCTCCTCGCCCTCTATCTGGACAAATCTTCGCCTCATCCGCTCCCGCCCGGCTCGGACATTCGCAGCGTCTACCTCGTCGATCCCGGTCTCGCCGTTATCGACGTCAACGCCGCTTTCGCCGACGGTCACCGCTCCGGCGTCCTCGCCGAAGAACTCACCGTCGCGTCGCTCATCCAGACGCTCTCCGCCAACATTCCCGGGATTTTGAAAGTGAAGATTCTGGTGGAAGGCAAGCAGCGCGAGACCCTGGCAGGCCACGCCGATCTCTCCAACTTCTTCGACGTCTCCGCCATCAATCAGCTGACGTCGCAACTGCAGTCGACCCAGTAAGTCCCAAAGACTTATTTCTGCCCCGGCGCCAAATACCAGGGCGTGACGGTCTCATCACCCTTCATGAAAGTCGTCAGCAACGCCGCGTCTTTATACTTCCCTGGGGCTGAAGCATGCACTCCGTCGGGGCCCACATCGCTGCAACTCCATTCCAGCCCACCGCTGGGTAGCCGGTCACTATCGTTGGCCAGCATGCCGTTGGCCCAGTCATACGTGCCCCATGACAGCCACGGCGCCATGACCGGACCGATGTTTGGGTTGTAATTCAAATTCGCCGCGCCATTGATCTGATCCGCGATCACCGTCTGTATGGCAAAGCCCGTCTCGTACGCATACGGCTCGGGCAGGATCAAAGGATTGTTCGTGGCGTACCCTGCATAGTGCATGCTCTCCAGATAGGCCAGCTTCAGGTTCGGAAAATAAATCTGCATGTTCTCGAGCGCGGCGATCACGTCGCTTTCCTGCTGCGCCATGTCCAGCGGATAAGTTCCCTTGGGTTGGCTGTGCGGATCGTGCAACCAGACCGCCACAACTTGATTGGCGTTCACGTTCTGGTAGGGAAGGTAGAAATTAAGAATGGTCTGCCATGACCCGTCCGAAAACTTCGCATAGTTGGGCGAGTCTGTGCCATCGATCGCGCCATTCACAATCACCAGGTGCGGATTCAACGTGGGATCCACCTGCTCGGTGAGCTGGTACTGCGTGAACAGAGTCCGTGAAATCGAAACTCCAATCGACAGCAGCACGTACTTGCCGTTGGGATCGTAGTTCCCATTGGCGTCGAGCGGAACGATGCCATTGGCCAGCGCCAGTCCGTCGGCCTCATGATCGGCGGGCCGGTCGTTGCTGCCATTGGGATACAGCCCGCCCTCGCTACCCATGTAGCTGCCCGATCCCAGGTCGGGCAGATTCACTTCCGGCAGGGCGGTTCCCGCCTGGTTCCAGGTTGTGTTGTTGCAAGCCGACGAGGAGGTCACCACCGGAACTGTAAGCGCCGCGGTCGCCGACAACTGCGGCACGCCTGAGTCCGTCACCTGCGCCGTGAAGCTGTAGTTCCCCACAGACGCCACGTTCAGCGGCCCACTCAACGCTCCCGATGAATACAAGGTAAGCCCTGTGGGCAGCACCCCGGAGGCCAAACTCCACGTGTAGGGAGGCGTGCCGCCCGCAGCCCCCAGATTTGCCAGGTAGGAAAATCCCTTGGATCCCGTCGGCAGCGTCGGAAACGAAGACACGGCCAGCGTCGGCGGCGCAACCCCGCTTCCCGCCACGCTGATCGTCTGCGCAGGAACCACGTCATATACCAGCGAAATCGCATTCTGATAGTTCAGCACCTGGCTCGGCGTAAACGTCACTTGAAACGAAAACGATTGCTTCGGTTTGATCGTGACCAACGATGTATAACCCGTCTCGCCGAACGGAGGAAGCACGGTCACGCTCGTCAGCTTTAACGCGGTTGTGCCTGAATTCGTCACGCTAACGGTTTGCGACACCGTGCTGCCCAACGCAGTCGCTGGAAAATTCACGACGTTGGGACTGATTCCTGCGATCGCCCCTGTGGTGGTGCCCGTCCCCGACAGAGTTACAACCTGCACCTGCGGCACGCCCTGAATGGTGAACGCAATCTGACCCGACACCGCTCCAGCGGCGCTCGGCTTGAACCGCACCGCCCAGATCCCCGCCTGCCCTTTGTGCAAAGTCCGCGTCCAGCCGTACTCCAGAACAAACACGTTAAAAGGAGTAATCGAAAAATTCGTGACGGTCAGCAACGTACTGCCGGTGTTCGTGATTGTAATTTCCGTGACTCCGGTCTGCATCCCGACTACAGTGCTCTTGAACGCGATAGAACTGGGGCTGATGGTGAACGATTGCGCCGCTGCCGCCGGCGGACTGCACAGGGCAATCAAGCAGCACAGCGCAAAAAAGGCAGGGACAGAGCGGAGAAGCCAGTGGCGGCTCATAGTCAGACCGCCTTTTTATAGCATGGAAAGAAGAAGAGCGGGTATCCCCCGAAAGTGGCATTGCAACTGGTGGGATACGAGTGGGAATCGCCCCTCCGCCCTACCCCACCTTCTCCGCCACCCACCTCGAAATCGCCGTGACCCACTTCCGCGGAGCAAACCGCACCGACTCCGCCACCAGCCAATTCTGCACCCCGGAAATCACCACCGTCTTTCCCTCCATCAAACCTCGATACCCATCCAGTGCCACCGTCTCAACATTCATTGCCCCAATTTTTTTGAACAGCCTCGAGTCCTCCATTCCCGCGCGCTTCTGAAATCCCGTGTCCGTCGCTCCCGGACAAAAACAACTCACCACCACTCCCGAGCCCGCCACTTCATTCGCCAGCGCCTCGGAAAATGACAAAACATAAGCTTTGCTCGCGTAATACACCGCCATCAGCGGCCCCGGCTGAAACGCCGCCGTGGATGCCACATTCATAATCTTCCCTCGCCCCCGCGCTAGCATCCCCGGAAGAAACAATCGCGTCAGATGCGTTAGCGCAGTAATGTTCAATTGAATCTGCCCAAGAATTTCGTCTTCCTGCATCCCGGCGAACTCGCCAAACCCTCCGAACCCCGCGTTGTTTACCAGAACATCCACCACCACCGCCTCGCCCTGCAACTGATCGAACAGAAACCGGCTCGACGGGACCGCACTCAAATCCAGCGCAATCGGTTTCACCGTAATCCCGTACTGCTCCCGCAGTTCCGCAGCCACCCGATTTAACTTATCGCCGCTGCGCGCGACCAGCACCAGGTTGTACCCATCCCGCGCAAACAACTTTGCCAGCTCATATCCAATCCCGCCCGAAGCTCCCGTGATCAGCGCAGTCTGAGTTTTCGAGTTCATTC
>Ga0307479_10002592_pt1 | contig 16417 bp, 14 predicted proteins | sample atmos_gasesECM4C_FD_203743 | JGI IMG/M metagenome (GOLD analysis project Ga0307479, IMG submission 203743) | Hardwood forest soil microbial communities from Morgan-Monroe State Forest, Indiana, United States - atmos_gasesECM4C_515 | ecosystem: Environmental > Terrestrial > Soil > Temperate... | reverse complement strand
CTCCCTACTCGCGAAGGGGAGCGACAATGAATTGATTTACAATCTTTGTCGGTAAATTCAACCTCGGAATCACGTTTTTTCTATGCCTGGCACAACGAGCACACCCGTAAGCACACAATCCTTTTTGGATAAGACAAAATCGCGCGAGCTTCGCGTCGGCATCATTGGACTGGGATATGTCGGCCTGCCTCTGACTCTGCTCTTCAGCGAGCAAAAGTTTCGCGTCACCGGCTTCGACGTTGACCAGAAAAAAGTAGATACGCTTACTAAGGGTGGATCGTACATTTACCGCATCCTCCCCGAAGAGATCGCCGCTGCCAGGTCCGCCGGCTTCGCGGCAACCACGAACTACGCCCAACTGTCCGACCTCGATGCAGTTATCATTTGCGTTCCCACGCCGCTTAACGAGCATCATGAGCCGGATCTGAGCTACATCGAAAATACGGCTCACGCGATTGCGCCCAACCTACGCGCTGGCCAATTAGTAATTCTGGAGAGCACAACCTATCCAGGGACCACCGAGGAAATCCTGGTTCCCATTCTGGAAAAGGAAAACAAGTTTGGATTGAAAGCTGCCCGGGCCGGCTCAACCGAAAAAAATACGTTTCATGCGGCGTTCTCGCCGGAGCGCGAGGACCCGGGAAATACGCAGGTAGCCCGGCGTGACATTCCCAAAGTAATCGGCGGATTGGAGCCTTTAGCGACACAGTATGCGGGAGCGCTTTACAACTCGATCTTCAATCGGGTAGTTCCTGTTTCCTCGCCTGCGGCGGCGGAGATGACGAAGCTGCTGGAAAATATTTATCGCTGCGTCAATATCGCGCTGGTGAATGAGCTGAAGCTGCTGTGCCTGCGAATGGGAATCGACATTTTCGAGGTTATCCGCGCTGCTTCAACTAAGCCTTTCGGTTTTCAAGCGTTCTACCCTGGTCCGGGGCTCGGCGGACACTGCATCCCCATCGATCCGTTTTATCTCTCGTGGAAGGCAAAGGAATTCGATTTTCGTACGCGGTTTATCGAATTGGCCGGTGAAGTCAACCTTGCCATGCCTTATCACGTAGTCTCGAGCGTGGCGCAAGGGTTGAACAAGCACAAACAGGCAATTAATGGGTCCAAGGTGCTGGTGCTCGGTTTGGCTTATAAGAAGGACATTGACGACCTGCGCGAATCGCCCTCACTCACCATTATTGAGCTGCTCCAGCAGCAAGGAGCGGCGGTCAGTTACAACGATCCGTTCTTCCCCACGGTTGGCCGCGGCCGGAAGTATGACCTGCAAATGACTAGCACTCCGCTAACGAAGATCGAAGAGTTTGACTGTGTAGTGATCGTTACTGATCACTCCAGCTATGACTACAAGGACATCGTGAAGCGAGCCAGGCTGGTGGTGGACACGCGGAATGCAACTGATGGCATTGATGCAAACAACATTCTTCGCTGCTGACTCAAGTGTTACTGACAAGCCCAGCCATCCGAGGCTGGGCTTTTTGTTTTTGGCGGCAGACAGTTTCCTTCATTGTGAAAATGTTTGCCACCGGGGTTGGGACAACTTGTCACAGCCTCAAAGATTAGGAAGGGCGATTTCAAACTCTCATCGAAATTCGTAATACTTTGAAAAATAAGCACTTTACATAACATTACAAATGTTTTCCACAGCCGCATGCTTGTACGATTTTTCGTTGGCCGTGAATGTGCAAACAAGTGCAATGTCCAGAAATTCAGGCCCAGTCTGAACCCCAACTGGCTCATCTCAGGGAGTTCATTTTTCAATGGCAACTGCGTTTGCAAGCAACGGACACATTGGTGCCCTCTTGGGAGTTCCGCCCGAGACGGTGGTCTTCGGCAGCACGGATCGCATGCAGTCCTTGCAGCGCAAGTTGCGCGTCATGGCCCAGGCCAACGTTCCGGTGCTGGTCACGGGTGAAAATGGAACCGGCAAAGAGATTCTGGCGCGGATGATTCACCACCAGTCTCCCTGGAGTGATGGGCCGTTTGTGAAGGTCAATTGTCCCGCGATTCCTGGAACACTGCTTGAAAGTGAATTGTTCGGGTATGAGCGGGGCGCGTTCACGGGCGCTTATGGGTCAAAACCAGGCCGCGTCGAGATGGCTCACCGGGGCACGTTGTTTCTCGATGAAATCGGAGAAATGGATCTTGGCATACAGGCCAAGTTGCTTCAGCTCCTGCAGGATGGCCAGTTCTGCCGCATTGGCGCTCAGGAGGATAAGAAGGTCGAAGTGCGCGTGATCTGCGCGACCAACAGAGACCTGGAAGCAGAAATCGCTGCAGGCCGTTTCCGGCAGGACCTTTTCTATCGCATCAACGTTGTTCAAATTCAGGTACCACCGCTGCGACACCGCGCTCAAGATATTCCGGCGCTTGCCCTTTACTTCCTCGATCTCTACGCTCAAAAGTTTTCCGTTCGGCCAAAGGCGGTCCCATCTGCGCTGATGGAGATGCTTCAGAAGTACACCTGGCCGGGTAACATTCGCCAACTCGAAAATCTGATGAAGCGATACGTGATTCTGGGCAACGAGGAAGCGATTACGTCAGAGTTGGTTTCCCAAAGCGGAAATTGCTTCGATCCGGTGATTCCGTCGGACGGCAGGATATCGCTAAAGCAGGCGACGCGAGAAGCAGTTCGCGAACTGGAGCGGCGCATCATCGTGAAGGTGCTGCACACACATAACTGGAATCGAAAAAAAGCTGCCAAGGCCATGAGCATCAGCTATCGGGCGCTGCTCTACAAGATTCAGGATACCGGCATCATCTCCAACCGCGCCGAGCAAGCGGAGCGGCTGGAACAACCCGTAGTGAACTGATTGTCTCAAAAAAGGAATGATATCCAGGCGGCCAATAACTGGCCGCCTTATTGTTTGCAGGTCTTGTCGATAATCGCGACCGCCCGCTCGCAGTCCAGACGGCTCACGTCTTTATGCGTGACCAGGCGAACGGTGGAATCATTCACCGAGCTGCCCATCAGGTTCTGCTGATGCAGCCGTCGCAGCATCTCACCGGAAGTCATTCCTGTTGCGCTGATATCGAAGATGACGATATTGGTCTTCACTTTTTCGGGGTAAACCGTTAGTCCTTGTATCCGCGTCAGGGCTTCGGCGAGGAATTTCGCGTTGGCATGATCTTCATGGAGGCGCTTCGGCATCTCCTCTATTGCGATCAAGCCGGCTGCAGCGAGAACGCCCGCCTGCCTCATGCCGCCTCCAAGAGCTTTGCGCACTGAGCGTGCTTGATCGATGAAGCTGCGGCTGCCCACAAGCATTGAGCCCACAGGAGCAGCCAGTCCCTTAGAGAGACAGAACATCACCGAATCAAACTTGCGCGTGATCTGAGCTACTGACTGTCCTAGCGCGACCGCAGCATTGAAGATGCGAGCCCCGTCGAGATGAACCGGGATTCGGCGCTCATGTGCCGAGTCGCAGATCTCCTCCATAGTTTCGACAGGAGTGACAGTGCCCCCGCCCATGTTATGCGTGTTCTCCAATTCGATCAGCCCAGTCTGCGCACGCGCGTAACCAGGGGCGGGAATCTTCTTCTTGATGTGGCTCCAGCTCAGAATACCGCCATCGCCGTGAACAGTGCGCAATGTGCAGCCGGAGAACAATGCCGGCATGCCCATTTCCCAGTCCAGGATGTGCGCTCGCTCCTCGCAGATGATTTCCTGGCCCGGCCGGGTGTGCACCTTGATCGCGATCTGATTTCCCATCGTGCCGGTAGGGACGAACAACGCAGCTTCGCGTTCAAAAATGCGGGCTGCAGTGGCCTCAAGGCGATTGACAGTTGGATCCTCTCCGTAAACGTCATCTCCCACTTCCGCTTCCGCCATCGCCTTGCGCATTTCGGGCGTGGGGCGTGTGACCGTGTCGCTGCGCAAATCGATCACAGCACTTAAATTCGAAGCGGCCTCGCGCTCCTCCAGTACTTGCGACAAAACCTTACTCATTTCTCTCCTTCATGCGGTTCGCTCAACCGCGATGAATCTCTCAAACACTTCATTCGACAACAGCCTTCCACGAGCCGTAAGACGCAGGCAATCGCCACGCGATTCAAGAAGTCCCTGTGCTTTAAGTTCTTGAAGCTCCGGCGCCAAACCATTAACAGTCTCAGCTTCGATGCTGGAAAGATCGATACCGGAATTCAGGCGCAAACCAAGGAACATCGATTCTTCCATCGCCTGCTGCCGATTGACTCGTTCAACTGACGGCAGTACCGAGCCGGTGATATAGGTGTCGAGTTCATCCGTGTTGCTGAAGCGCATCGACTCGAAGTTGGACGATGAATCTGCGGCCGGGAGCATGGAGTGCGCGTCAACTCCGAAGCCGAGATAAGGCTGCCGTGTCCAATACTTGAGATTGTGCCTGGATTCTTTCCCCCGGCAGGAAAAATTGGAGATCTCGTATTGCATTAAACCCTCTCGATCGAGGAATTCAATGGCTTCAAGGTATAAATCGGCAGCGAGATCCGAATCGGGAACCTGATGCGCGTGGTAGCGGCTGCCACCCGCGATCAGTTCGCGTCCAAGCCGAGAGTTTTCATCAATCTCAAGTATGTATACGCTGGCATGAGGCGTTTGCAGCCGCGCCAGTTCCTCTAACGACAAACGCCAACTCTCGCTCGTCTGGTGCGGAAGTCCGGCGATAAGGTCCACATTAATATTGGTGATTCCGCTCTCACGCAGGCGAGCAATGTCGTTGCGCGCCTGTTCGGCGGTGTGCAGCCGGCCAACCGACCGAATCTCCTGATCGACAAATGACTGTGTTCCCAGGCTTACTCGGTTCGTTCCAACGCTTAGTAACGCTTCGAGAATCTCGGGACGAGCGGTCCCGGGTGCGCACTCGACAGTTACTTCAGCGTCTTTATGGACATCAAATTCGTCATGGAGAGTTCTGAAGATTTGCTTGAGCTGAGCGGGGTCGAGCGTGGTTGGAGTTCCTCCGCCTAGATAGATGGAATCCACGCTTCGATCGAATTCAGCTCCGAGGTTGATGGCAAGAGCTTCAGCATTTGTGATCTCCTGCCCCAATCGGGCGACGTAACCGCTCATCTTTTGTCGAGAGAACACGCCAGAAGCGAAGTTGCAGAAGCTGCATTTTGAACGACAAAAAGGGACCGAGATGTAGATGCCAATAGGCATTCGGGAATAGGAAAATACGAAGTCTGGGTTTCAATTATAGAGACAACCCGCTTAGCTGCTAAGCTTCTCGGGACTTGAATTACTTGGGAATTCAACAACTATGGTAAAGCGCGCGGTTATTACAGGTATCGGAATCGTAAGTCCAAACGGAATCGGCAAGGATGCCTTTTGCCGCGCAATTCTGGCAGGCAAGAGCGGAGTCAAAAGGATTACTCGATTTGATGCTGGAAACCTTCCCGTGCAGATCGCGGGCGAAGTTGCGGACTTCGACGAATCTGCCTGGATCGACGCGCGGGAACGCAAGCACGTTTCTCGGGCAGTTCCCCTGGCAATCGCTGCTTCTCATGAAGCATTGGAAAGCGCAGGACTCGACCCGCGGTCGATGTCTCTTAGCGCGCAGCGTGAAATCGGCGTAACCCTGGGGAGCGGAGGGGGAGCGCAGGAGTTCAGCGAAGAACAGTATCGCCATTACTTCCAGGGAACCGTGAAGCAGGCCAGTCTGTTCAGCATTCCCAGCGGAACCATGGGAACACTGTCGAGCGAAGTCAGTATGCGCTTTGGATTCCGGGGATTCAGTCATGTCGTCACTACCGGATGCACTTCATCCACAGATGCGATTGGTTACGCGTTGCGGCAGATTCAATATGGATCTCTTCCGGTGATACTCACTGGAGGAGTCGATACTCCAATTGCTCCTGGCATTATGAAAGGCTTTTGTCTGATGAAGATCATGACGCCGTCCTGGAATGAAGATCCTGAGCGTGGCTCGCGACCATTCTCGCGCGACCGCGATGGCTTCGTGGTGGCCGAAGGTTCGTGGATGTTTGTGCTGGAAGAATATGAACACGCCCGTGCCCGGGGAGCGCATGTCTATGCAGAGGTCGCCGGGTACGGTTCTACTTGCGAGGCCTTCCATCGCGTGCGCCTGGCCGAATGCGGAGAAGAGCCCGCGCGCGCGATCCAGCTCGCAATGCAAGACGCTGGGGTGCCGTGCGACGCCATCGATTACGTCAATCTTCACGGAACTTCGACGCAGCTCAACGATCGCATCGAGACCCGGGCGCTAAAGCTGGCTTTGGGTGAACGCGCCTCCGCCGTTCCGATGTCTGCCCTTAAGTCCCAAATCGGCCATCCACAAGGCGCCTCCGGAGCCGCCGGAGTAGCAGCCACTCTGATCGCCATGCATCACAGCTTGATTCCACCAACGATAAATCTCGAGAATCCCGATCGAGAATGCGACCTTGATTATGTCTCGCAGGCGGGACGCGCTCATGAGGTGGAACACGCGGTGTGCAACTGCATCGCCTTCGGGTCTAAGAACTCCGCGCTGGTGCTGAAGAAAATCGGGTGATCGGGCCATCGGGTGATCCGGCGAAGTAAGAGGAGGCAGTCGGCGTTCGGCAATCGGCACTCGGCCAATGAGAGTTTTTCAATTGCACGAAAACCGCTGCTGGCCGAACGCTACTAGCCGAAAGCCGAGAGCCTGGTTGTTACTTCATCCGATCATCCGATCACCCGATTTAGAATCATTCCTATGAATCTCGATCTAATTCAGTCTGCCTTGCGCGAGCGTAAGTTCGACGGTTGGCTTTTCTACGACCATCATCATCGCGACCCTATCGCTTATCGCGTACTCGGGTTGCGATCGGACTTGATGGTCACTCGCCGCTGGTTCTACCTGGTTCCTGCAACTGGCGAGCCCCAGAAGCTGGTTCACCGCATCGAATCCGGACATCTCGACAGCATTCCTGGAGCAAAGCGCAGCTACTCGTCCTGGCAGGAGCTTCAACAGAACCTGAAAGAAATGGCGTCGCCTTACCACAATGTGGCCATGCAGTACTCTCCGCAGAATGCGATTCCCTATGTGGGACTGGTAGATGCCGGGACCGTGGAACTGGTGCGCAGCTTTGGAGTCAATGTGCTCAGCTCTGGCGACCTCGTCAGTCAGTTTGAGGCGGTGCTCGACGAAAGGCAGATTGCCAGCCACTATGCGGCCCGTGACGCCATCGATCGAATCACGGTCGAAGCATTCAAGGTAATTGGTCAGCGCGTGCGCGACGGCGGCACGCATGAGTTCGAGATGGCGCAATGGATTATGGAAGCTTTCCGGCGCGAGAATCTGCTTTCACAAGATAGTCCCATCGTCGCCGTGAATTCCCACAGCGGCGACCCGCATTTTGAGCCGCGCGCTGATCGCTCCGCTCCAATGAAAGAAGGCGATTTTGTGCTGCTGGACATTTGGGCTAAGACCAAAGACGCTAACGCCTGCTTCTATGACATTACCTGGACTGGTTTTATTGGCCCGAGTCCCGGGGACCGCCATCGCGAGATCTTTAGCATCGTTCGCGACGCCCGCAAAATCGGATGCGACACGGTGGGCAAAGCATTCGCCGAAGGGCGCAAGATCGCCGGATGGGAGGTGGACAAAGCTGTGCGGGATTTCATTCTCGAGAAGGGTTACGCCGACCAGTTTATCCATCGCACTGGACATAACATCAGCTCAGCTATCCACGGCAACGGCGCGAACATTGACAACCTCGAGACGAAAGATGAGCGCGAGATCCTACCCAATACCTGCTTCTCCATTGAACCCGGAATCTATCTCCCGGAGTTTGGCGTGCGAAGCGAGGTGAATGTTCTCACTCGGCCCGGCAAAGCCGAGGTCACGGGACGTCAGCAGGAAGAGTTGGTGCTGGTTTAGCGACAAAGCTGCGAAGCTACGTAGCTTCCCTACCTTCCGGGCCCTACGTTGTCTTTGGAATTCGGATCCCAGGTGAGCTCCACTCCAGAACCCTCTTTTACCTTGCCGGAAAGCCCGGTAGCTTCTTCTGGAGGCAGCCCGGCCAGCTCGCGCTTGCGGTTCTGGATCTCGCGCAGCTCGCGCAGGATTTCGGCTTCCTGCTTGACATATTCTTCTTCGCCGATTCTGCCTTCCTCGAGTTCGATCTGAAGCTGCAAAAGGCGTTCTTTAATTGGAGCGTCGTCGGTGTATTGCTCTTCGGCTACCTTCACCAATGTCCGAAGAATGGACTTGAAGCCGGTGAAGGGAAGCATCAGTAGATCATCGACAAATAACATAGGAGTTTTCCGAATCGGGTGATCCGATGATCGGGTCATCGGGTGAAGTAAAACCAAAACCTGATGATTTCGCGAAGTTCTTACTCCGCCCGATCACCAGATCGCCCGATCACCCGACGTTTTCAGCTTGCTGTTCCTCTCTCCAACTTTAGACGGATATTCACGAAGTTATAAGGCGGCCACGGGCCTGTGTATTTGAAGTTCAGCCGGTCGCCGAACTTTTGCGCCACGGCATTCACGGCCGCATCGAATTCTGATTCCTTATCTTTTTGGATGAGGAAAGCGGCGTTCATGATCATCTTGTCGCCAATGACTTTGTTGTCGCGTGAGGCCACGCACACGGCTCGCAGTCCATCGTAGATTTCGCGAACAACTTCGGCGGCTCGCTCGGCCAGAGCCTTATCGATCATGCGGCCTAACTGCATGCGGGCAAAGTAGGTGGACTGCAGGTGCTTGCGCGTGAGCTCGTGCTGAAAACGGTGGATTTCCTCATTTTCCCGCTTCAATTCCTCGACGATGCGATCACGGTCCCAAGTGACTTTCAGGCCAAATTCGAGCTTGTTGGCCATTTGCTTGAGCACGTCTTTCAGCGACGGATAAATGCTCTTCAACACCTCGCGGATGTCGCCGTCAGTACGGAAGACAGTTCCAAAACTCATAGGAATAATGGTGTTGGCCTTCATCACCGTCTCGATCACGTGCTCATGCGCAAGTGCGTTCTCGCGCGTGGGATCGAAAATGAACACAGGGGTCTTGCTCACGACGGCGGCCACATCGCCCTCGTGAACGGTGTACACGTTCTCGCCGCTGCCGCCAATGCCGATCTTGCCAAAGCTGACCGGCTCCCGCGCCTCGATTACGCCATAAACATAACGGCCTTCCTGATGTTGCTGCGACCGCCCGTCAATTTGCGCGACGGACGCTCCGGGAACGTCGACCGGTTCGAGGCTGTGAACCTCCTTGCGGGTTTCCTTCTTTGTTTTCAGCGGAGCGACGACCACTTTCTTCTTCGCTGTTTTGGTAGGGCTCATACTCTTCCCTCAAAAGTTGATCGATCGTAGTAAAAAACTCTTCAATATCGATGGGCTTGTACAAAATAGCGATGCCATTCTTGCGGGCTTCCTCGGCAGTCTCTTTGCTGGCATAACCGGTGAGCAGGGCCGCCTTTACGTTCGCCTTCTTGCTGCGGCCATAGTCGATCACCTCAAATCCTGTGTGCTCCTGTTCCAGAGAATAATCGCACAGCAGGAGATCGAAATCACGGCGCCTGAGAGCTGCGAGCGCCTCAACCGAAGAGATGGCAGTTTCGACATCGTAGCCTTTCTTAGACAATATCAGACCATAAGTCGTGAGCACCGCACGCTCGTCGTCCACTACCAGAATCGACGCTTTGTGTTCAGCAGACATCGGCAATTTCTACAGTGAATCCTTCACCACTGAGGCACAGAGACCACTGAGAACTGCGGCTCCAGCCTCGCCTTTTCAAAGTGCATCGTTTGTAATCTCGAACCTGGATCGATCACCAACAAACTCCATTCTTCTCCGTGCCTCAGTGGTGAAACCATTTCATCGCACGGCCGGCAAATCGATTTTGAAAATCGTGCCTCTGCCGACCTTGCTGCGCACGGAGATCTTGCCTCCATGATTACCAATAATGCCGCGAACGATCCATAAGCCCAAGCCGGTGCCTTTTTCGCCTTTAGTGGTCACGAAGGGCTCAAAAATCGAGCTAATCAATTCCTTGGGAATGCCCGTACCTGTATCGGCAACCATAATCCTGATATTTCCCAGGGGAAACTCCTTGCTGGTCCGCACGTGACGAGTGCGCAATCGCAGCTTGCCGCCATCTGGCATGCTGTCTTTCGCATTGATGACCAGATTTGAGAGCACTTGGCGCAATTGGTCGGCAGCAGCCACCGCGTCGGGCAATTCGCCGAGTGCGGTGCTAACCTCTACATTGCTCCGCTGCAACTGCCGGTTGAGCAGCAGAATCGTATCTTCGATCAGTGTGTTCACATTGATCGGCTTTACCTGCTCGTTATTGCGATAGAGCCCGAGCATCTGACGCACGATGCGCGCCACCCGCTCAGTTTCCGATTTGAGAATTTCGTACACCGGCTGAGCATCGCTCTTTACCGCATCCGAGAGCAGATAGATGGCGTTCTTGATGGCTTCCATCGGGTTGTTTACTTCGTGAGCGATGGTCGCGGCCAAACGTCCGGCGGCGGCAAACTTCTCGATCTCCAACATGCGCCGCTCGACCTTCAACTGCTCCACGCGCCGCAAGGCTGTCAGATCTCGCAACACCGTGACGGTGAAAGCGACCTGACCGCGTTCATCGTAGATCTTGCCTGAGCGCGTATCGTAGTCGATCTCCTGTTTCGTTAGGGGATCGACCAATTTGAGGTTGCCGCTTTCTTTGTCGGCAAACCCGAAAGTGAATGCTGTGACGTATGCGTCAAGTTGCGCCTGATTCTTCAGGCGAATCTCATCCGGCACTCTTTCTTTGCGTTCGCCAAGACCAAAGAGGTTCTGCGCGAGGGGATCGAGCAAGACCACCTTCGCGAATCCGTCGCATACAACGATGGGATCACCGACGCTCTCGATAATTACGTTTAGGCGGTCGCGATCCTGCCGCACCAGCTCTTCTGCAGCCCGCAGCTTATCGTAGTTGCTGCGCAATTCCTGGTCGGCCCGGCGCAGATCAGTAACGTCGCGCATCACGGTTACTATGCCGAGCGGCATCCCATCGCGGCCGAAGGTGGGCGTACAAACCGCCTCAAAAAGCATCTCTTCGCCCTCGATGGCGTCAATGAGCGTGAGATCGCGCGATGCTTCCACACCCGAGACTGCGATCGACGAGAGCGCGGCTGAGAACAGCAGGTTGTTCATCTCGACCGCTCGTGCCAGACCTTCTGTGAGGCCCTCGTTGATGGTGCTGTCGGGTACCTTGAAGAAGCGTTCGGCGGCGCGGTTCTGCACCATCACGCGATAATGATTGTCGGTCAGGATGACGGGATCGCTCATCGATTGCATAACGGTTTGCAATTGGGCGATAGTGACGTCCATGTCCGTCATGCGGTTGTAATAGTGCTCGACCTTGAACAACCGCGAAAGATAGCGGTTCGCCATCTCAATCAGATTATTCAGAAGGATCAGGTCGGGAGCTTCCCGCGAAGGCAGTTCAACCGCCACTAGAGCCGCGTAGGCCCGCATATTGCAGGTTCCGCAAACCTGGCTTTCCAGGCTCATCTTGCGGCGGTGCAAGGCGTTGTCCACGGCGAGGCATTCGCTGCGGCGCTCACGCTCCGCCTCCCAACAAGGCGTAGTGTTCCTGTAAAGAATGGGATGACAGTACAACGAGCGATGGTGCAGCGAAGAGTCTTTCACCACACTTGCACGTTGGGAATGAAGCACGTCCACTACTGGATTTTCGGCGGCAAACAGGGAGCTGCGAAAGCGCTCCAGATAATTCTTTGAGCAGTTGAGCGAAGCGGAAGGCAGGATTTCCCCGCTTTCAAAATCCACGGCGACGATGAAAGTTCGCTCGAACCCGAGACCTACCAACTCTTCCAGCAGGATCGGATAAACCTCTTCCGAACGTTCTGCCTGCAGTAGCCGGAGCGAGGCGGGAGCGCGGCGCGGAGAAACCCGCAGCTTGCGTTTGGCCGGCTCCGGCTTCTGGAGACGAAGTTCAGGCGTTGCCATTGGGGAACCCTACAGGCGTAGCCTTACCGCCGGCCTCCACGACGGCGTGGACGGCGAACCGGCGCCGGCGCCTCCTCTTCTTCCTCTTCCTCGGCGAACTGGGGCGCGGCTGAAGCTCCGCCACCCGCAAGCTGCGGACGGCTGACGATGGGCACGAGTCCAACAGCGTCGGCGTACTTCAGGTAGGTGTCGATGGAAGCCACAACTACGCGCGCTTCGACCGTGATCAGGTCGATGCCCACGAGTGAAATGCGCACCCATGCGTCAATGACGATGCCTTTGTCCAGTACGCGATCAAGAACGTCAATCAGGCTTGATCCACCGGATACTCTTTCAACAGCCATCTGAGGGCCTCCTCAAATCTCTCAGCTTTGCAGCAAAGTTCACTTCTTACGGGCTCTCTGCTTGGGACGCACAGTCGTTTTCCTCGTCGGAATCGAACTGGGGGGAAGAGCCCGAGCCGGTTGGGTGCGCGGAACCGCCTGAGTCAGGTTTGGATCGAACCTCCACCAGTTCATTCCGATCTGCTCGGCCTTATCCACCGAACAAATGAGCAGACGAATGCGCACGGTCAATAATTCGACATTGGCCAGCGATACGCGAATATCCCCCGCGATCACCAAGCCCTTGTCGAGGATGCGATCCAGGATGTCAACCAGATTGGTGGTGCCGGAAACAGTCGGAATGCGTTCCATCCGTCGGGACGAGACCTTTCTCTCTTACTGCGAGTACATTCAATCTACGGATACGTCTTACTGTACGCCCAAACGCCGGGCAGGAACTTCAATGCCGCGCCTGGTTCCGAAAGTCTAACGGAAAACACGCCTCCGCGGATGCCGCTGGGGGAGGGCATCCGCATATCGTTGAAGTTTTACAGAATTTTCAAGATACAGCAGCTTCGATGCAGACCTGCCGAACGGAGTTGCTTCCCCAAAAAAGAAAATCCGATACCGTTTTCGCGCTTCGACCACAAGCCTTGAAATCGGCGATAAGCGCTCAGCCCAAAACCCAACTTCGGCACAGGTTGTAAAAACTAACATAGATGTTCGCCGTGAGGCAATGAACGGCGATTGGGGGATTTCCTGACTGTCTCACTCACAGGCACTCCATATCCACTACTCTGAAAATTCCCTGCAGCAGGGAATTTCGCAGCGAATTTTCTTGCTGTAAGCGTTGAATTCTGCAGATTCTCCCCAAAATCGGCAGATTTCTAGCCCGAAGCAGGGAACGGTGCAGGGATTCACGGGAATTTCCTACTTAACCATTTCTCATAATGGGGCTTAGCAGGCGTCTTGCCCGTCAACGCACCAACCGCAGCAGGGAAAAGGCAGGGAATCCGGTTCGCGACTGTGGGTTGGCCTTTTTAGAGCAACGCAGACTGTGCATACCCCGCCGAAAAACAGAGGGGATGGCGACTCCCTCAACCCTGCTCCCTCCTCTCTAAGGAAGCATTCCGTTAGGCTGGTCTTCTGTTATTTCTAGCGCGATGTCCAGTGATTTCTGTTCCCCTGATTCGAAGCGCAGGGGCAAAGCTTGTTGATAAGAGTGGCTCGCGAGAACAACAAACCTTCCGCAGCCGTCCAGATAGAACCAGGGCTTGTAGCCGGCGGCGTCCACTTCCAGAAACAAATCCATCGCCGGGGGAACGAGTATCCGAAAAGTTCCAGAGACTTCTTGGGTAAAGTAATCGTGAAGGTAATGAGGCTCGGCAGGCGCGCCTGGGCCCAGTTGTTCCGCAAACCTTAATCGCGCAACTACCGGTCTGTGCGTCGTCACATCTTCCACGGTCCCACTTATGATTCCCCACTTTGCCCCCAGTCTCAGCACTACCTGAGCAGTAGGCGCTTCAGGAGTGAGTTTGACTCCCATTGGTTCCTTGAGCCGGACTCCTCCTCTCACAGAAACGGCTTCTCCATCTCCATACGCATCGTCTTCTTTGGAGGGGCCGAACCAGTAGCTTGTAAATCTCAGATGTCTGAATTCAAACCTACCGTGTTGATCCGTCTCGACGCTCACTTCGGTGGGGTTTTTGCCGGGCCGCGCCCCCGTCAGAAGAACCTTGCCGCCGGGTACGGGCTTCCCATTCGGATAAAGAAGAATTCCTGCTATTCGCCCCTGCGGAGCAGTCGGCAGAGTACCTTGGGCTGAAACCAGCAGTGCTAACAAGAACGGCAAAGCAGCAAATGTATTTCTCATAACGGGAATGTTGACCCAAGATGCACAAGTCGCCCCAAGATTACTTCCAGTTTAGGAGTGTCCGACAAGGTCTTCAAGAAGCGACTTAGATTTCAATCTTCGGGTTCGGGCATGTTAGCCGATGCGATTCGAGGAGGAGGTCCGCTGGGGTTCGGCATCCGCACCGCAGGCGGCTCGTCCGAGTCCGGCTTGCAGCACTTTTTGTACTTCTTGCCGCTGCCACAGGGACACGGATCGTTGCGACCGATGCGTTGGTACATGCTTCACATTCTATTCCCGAAGAATGAATCTATAGAGTTCCGAGATCAGGGCCAATCTGCGCCATTGACCAAAGCGCGAGTATAGCCGCAGAAATAATTCAGGCCGCCAGAAGAGAAGCCGATGACTCTTCGCTCTGTTTCCGCTCTGATGGTGCTTGCGTTTTTAGCAGCGCCGGGAAGAGTGTTTGGGTTGAATGCCCGCTTTGGGGCCGGCGAGAAAGAGCCTTTCAATGCCCTTGCGCTGAAGGACTTAAACACTGAAACCACCGAAAGACATGATGTTATGTATGTCCGCAAATCCCGATTGCCGCAAGAATTCGCCGAGGTGCTGCTTTGTTATAATTTTTTGTAACCTCGCCAGTGTGGCGCTATCGTCTAGGGGTTAGGACGGAAGATTCTCAATCTTCAAACCCGGGTTCGATTCCCGGTAGCGCTACCATTACTTTTCGCTCATCCACAGGTTGAACAAGAACATACCTCACAACGCCGAATCCTCGTCACGCTCAATCACGCCTGATAGCGACGAAGAGGGTTTACAGCTGGGCATACACGCATTTCGAAAGATCGAGCAGATCCGTGTAACTGAGGCCGTTCAATGGAATCGCGGCCACTTGTTTCGATTGTCTGCCCAATTTGGCTATCGGTGGTTTCGACCTGAACCGTATTCGCATCCACGTCAACTATTAAGACCAAATCGGATGAACTCAAAACTGGTCGGGGGCGGGCGACGGCACATGCAAGTCCAGCACCGTCATACCCTGCTTCTTGTCGATATTGGTGAAGTAATGGACGGTATTTTCGGGCACCAGGATATAAGTGCCCTTCTTCACGTGATGGGTGACCCCGCCATCCACTCCGTCGCCCACCAGGTTGGACGAATTCCGGCATTTGGGATTGATCAGCGTCCCGCCCAATATCAGATCGGCCTCACCGTCCACCACGTAGAAGAACTCCGCCATGCGGACGTGCAGCGAGGGGGGCGTGGCCGAGCGGCGATATTCCACTGCCGCGTGGTGCAGCAGGCCGGCGCTCAGCACCACCTGGGCCGCAATCGCCTGGTCGGGCTTGATGATATTTTTGACCGCGCCGACGCGGTCGGCGACTTCGGCATCGTCTGACAGCATGCGGTTCTGCGCCTCGCCGGTCGGCGGCGGCATCACCGCAAGCTTTGAGCACATCTGGCCCTGCGTCGACTCCTGCGCGGCAGCGGCACTCAGCAAGGCTAAAATCATTAGTGAAGATTTCATCTCTACCCTCCTGCTTACTGTGGTTGGGAAATCCGCAAGCGCGGACACGCCGTAAGTAGTCACGCTTAGTGTTATGTCATGAGCCTCAATCCTTCTTCTTCAGGATCATTACGCACTTCGCAGGGCGTGTCGAAGTACATAGTCGCATGGTGTTCAGCAGTGTATGCAGGCCAATGCGGGATGCCACTGTGATTAGGATTCCCAGTTCGGGCAAAGCTTACCCAGGCAGTGCTGATCTGCTTCGATAGCGCGAATGCTTCAGCAGCACCACCGCTGTAGTGGTCGCACAGTTCCGCGTTGTCGAAGGTGAAGGCGATTTCGCAAGCGTGAAACGGGCCGGGACGGTCATCCAAAACTGGAGTCCTCCAGGAAAAGACGTAAGAGTATGCGTGGGCTGCGCCCAAAGCAGCCTTCCGGAGGGCCTGTGCGAACGCCGGGCGGCGCGTTTGTGAGGAGGCAGCGATGGTGGCGTATAGATCAAATGGAGTCGCCTTCGGATAATCGCGCCGGAACGCCTCGATAATCGGCTTGCTGTTCTCGCCGAACGCCTCGCCAGCCAGCCGATTCACTTCCACCATCTCCATTGCACTAGCATCGGGGCGGTCTAACCCATTCACGAACTCGTGAAGATTAGTGCCAGTAATCAACGGTACGCCTGCTGAGATTTCTGGAGCTCCTGGATCGAATGGGTGACGAGGAAGTATGTGGCCATCCACTGTCGGCCCCCAATCGTATTCACCGTAGACTCTACGAATGGAAGGTTTGGGCCGAGGCATTTTCTT
>Ga0307479_10002591_pt1 | contig 16419 bp, 16 predicted proteins | sample atmos_gasesECM4C_FD_203743 | JGI IMG/M metagenome (GOLD analysis project Ga0307479, IMG submission 203743) | Hardwood forest soil microbial communities from Morgan-Monroe State Forest, Indiana, United States - atmos_gasesECM4C_515 | ecosystem: Environmental > Terrestrial > Soil > Temperate... | reverse complement strand
TGGAGGCTGTAGAGAATCGCGAGAGTGTGGGGTTTTCCTAGTACTTCGAGCAGTCTTCCATAAGGACAGTTCAGCGACGCTTCCTCACGCAGACTTCCGACCACGTCGAGCCACCACCGAAGAAGTTTGACGCAGTTCGCAAAAAGCTTTCTTTAGGACACTATTTTTCAGTGCCCGTTTCTAGGAGATTTCGTACATTCGGACATTCTATCTTTTCTTGGGCTTGGCGAATTCTACAAGTCCATCTCTGAATCGGACGCTGGCGTGGCTACCATTGCAGAATGGCTTATTGACCGAAGCCCCGCAGCGACACAATGTCACCCTATTTCGAATCTCGTAGGGAGTACCATTATGCGACTCCACTCTGATTCCTCCCTGAACGTAAAGTGGGCCGCTAACGCCGAGTGCGGGGTCTTCCACAACGCCTATCGACGGCTTAAGGTTGGGCTCGATCTCCTCTCCTGTCTTCTTCTCGTGTAGGACTAGCCTTCCTGAGGGGCAATGCATTGCTTCGCGTACGACAAGCTTGTGCACTTCCGGATCGTCGGACTGTTCCATCAATCCCCAGATCTTGCCGCCGGGATCACAGAATCGCGCGAAGGCGCACAGGTTCTCAGCATCACTCAGCGTCATTTTCGGACCGTCAAATACATCAGCCTGTCGCTCGTAGGGTTGCCGTGTGGCAGTTTCTCTCCCATCGAAACTAACGTTGGTATGTGAGCCGTCGCAGAATGGTTTGCTCTTCGACTGTCCGCAACGGCATAGCTTGTATTCTCCATCAGTCTTGAAGGTCTTCGCTCTCTTCCAGTCCCATGACAGACCCTCCGCGTTCGGCTGGATTATTTCCATCGTAAGCGGGATTCCCGCTGATACAATGTAGGGTCCGTCCTTCGATATCACAATCTTCCTGCTACCAGTTACCGCAGTTTTAGCTGGCATAACTCGCACAAAATGCTTCCCTAAGGGCAGTATTAATACTGTTCACAGAACAGTTAGACAGTGACTACCCAGTTGGAAAGTGACATCACTTTCCGTGATGCAATGACTTTCCGGTTCTTCCCTTGGGCGACATCACCCAGAATAAGGATGCCGATTAAGACTTTAGAATGTAGCGAGCCGGGAAAGATACATCACATGACCACTACCGTAACAAGAACGAAATCATCGTCAACTATGACTGACGTTCAATCACCCAAAGAGCTCGTCTTCGGTCTAAGCATCACACCATACAGTAGCAACGTAGACAATATTTTCAAACTCGCAAAAACGGCAGACGAGCTCGGCCTAGACATTATTGGCATTCAAGATCACCCCTATAACGGAAGCTTCCTCGACACCTGGACACTGATCAGCACCCTAGCAGCGTCGACAAAACGGATACGCTATTTTCCCGACGTGAGCGACCTTCCAATGAGGCAACCGGCAATCTTGGCAAAGACCGCTGCCACGCTTGACCTCATAACAAGAGGACGGATAGAACTAGGATTAGGGACTGGCGCGTTCTGGGATGCGATCCAGTCGTGGGGCGGAAGTAGAAGAACTCCCCGAGAAGCGGTTGCGGCCTACAAAGAAGCATTACAGGTCATACATCTCATTTGGAACTACGGCAAAGGTCGCAGTCGAGTAAGCTTTCCCGGAAAATACTATCATCTAGAACACGCCCAGGCCGGGCCCAGCCCATATCACAAAATGAGCATCTGGACCGGCGCAATGGGGCCCCGCATGATGAATGTTATTGGCCAACTTACCGACGGCTGGGTAGTCCCGCTCAGCACAAACATGTCCGGAGACGAGATCAAAATCCGGCAAAAAATGATCGATGAATCAGCGAGGAAACATGGTAGATCGCCCCAGTCGATTAGACGAATTGCTCAGGTTGTCGGCGCAATTGATGAACGAGAACGATCAGAGAAGTCTGAGAAGAAACCCTTCTTCTTGCATGACAGGAGCCCGTTCGTCGGCTCTGTCTCCCACTGGGTCGACTGGCTAACCTCTTCGTATAAGGAGCTAGGTCTGGACACGTTCATCTTCTGGCCCTCCGTCGAAGGCGACGAGGAGAACCAGGTTCGGATCTTTGCTCAGCAGATTGTTCCAAAGATTCGCGCATCATTGAAGGAGTTCAAATGATCGTTTGTAGTGAATTCGACCCGTCGGTTGTACTTCACTTCAAGATCATCCAAGTTGGATAATCGCATCTTGGGGCTTCGAGAGTCCCTGATACCCATTCGACGTCACAAGAACATCCTGCTCTAGGTTGCATGTGCCGAACTTGCTGGTCACGGATGGTTCGATAGTGAAGACCATGTCCCGCTGAACTGTCTTTTCTCCCTGCTTGCCATACCTGTTCGGCCATCTAGGACCCAGAAGAGGACCAATCTCGTGGGTGCTCCTTCCTAGAACGTGTCCTAGCGCGTGTTTGTATTCTGGATAGCGTCTCTTGACGATCAAGCCTCTTCCGGCCTGGTCAACTTTGTAGCCAGGAACTCCAGGCTTGAGAATCGCAAGGGCGGCATCGTTAGCATCTCGGGCGACCTTGAACATCTGTTGCACTCCTTTGGGTACTTGTCCCGATCCGACGAAATAGTTTCTCTGTATGTCGCTGCAATACCCGTCATATTTCACGCCAAAGTCCAGTTTGACAAAATCACCGTCCTTGATCTTAGTACCATAGTAGCCCACGTGAGCCATAGGCGCGTTGCCGACCACTACGGAGGGACATCGATCATACGCCCATGCAGAATCCAATTTTCTCTCAGTCAGAAGCTTGTGCGCGAACTCGTGAACATACTTGTCAGTCTTGCCCGGCTTAATCGCATCCTCAATCTGGTCGTAGACCTTTTCACACTCAGCAATCGACTTCTTCACCAGTTCGACCTCTGCTTGTATCAGCCTCGCCCGTAGAGCAATCGCGAGATCCTCTCCCGAGACGAGCCGCTTCGAGTAATCCTTCAACGCGGTCTTGAGATAACGTTCCATACCCGACGTGAGTCCGTCAGCCGCGCCCTCATCATAGCTGGTGTTGACCGCGATCTTCTTCGGTTTCCTCTTCCTGACAAACTCGTTCAGTTTGGGCGCGGCGCCTTCGCTGCCGTAGCCGACTATTTCGTCGTAGAATTTCTGTTGTCTAACTGTCTCCTCTTCGAGACTTCCAACAATCGCGGTCTTCTTGCCATCCTTCTCTACGATTGCAGCTGAACGCCAAGTCAAGTCGTTGAATCTGAGATCCTGGACCAACGGGTCCTCGTTTCCTTCCCTGCTGAAGGTTAGCCACATGTCCACCCCTTGTGCGTCCATTGTTTCCTTGACGAACTTGAGTTTCTTCTTCAGAAACTCGACCTTAAGCGGAGATCCGGAAAGCTTCATGCGTGGCCGATATTAGTGAGCGAACTTATCATTTTGCCCGTAATACCCTTCTCCCCGACTGGTTCAAAACTGTCGTAGCGCCGCGCTCATCTGGGCAAGGCGTGGGGCTGGGCGGTCTTCACCAAGCAATCTCTGTCAATTTCCTAAAAGTAGACTCGTCCCCAACGATCGAGAGCAAGTATTCAGCAACGTCAGCTCTGCTTATTCGAAATGCGTGATGAAGCGGCGTTCCGATCGAGCTTCGGTAGTGGCCCCTTCCAGACCCATTCGTGAGCATCGGTACTCCTACGATGGTCCAATCAATCTCAGACTGGATAGCAGGTTCGTCATCCTTGTCATGTCGCGATAAGCGAATCCAAACACTGGTTTGACGAAGAGTTTCATCATGATGCCAGCGTACCATGGAAAGTCTGGGTGCGGGTCGATTCCTTGGGAAGCAGCGAGGACTATGAGACGTCTCGGTCCGAACTCTTCCATGGTTCTCGCAACGTTGAGTACACCCTCCGAGTAGATCTTCGTATCTCTGGACCGTCCACCAAAACCGAGAGTTGAGATTACCGCTTCCGCGCCTCTTACCGCCGCCATTACGCTCTCTAGGTTGAATACGTCGCCTTGGATCACTCGAATGCCCGGAAATATCCCTCTTATCGCTTCGGGATGGCGAGCTAGGGCAGTGACTTCGTAACCTTTTGCTAACGCTTTCTCAACCACTTTAAGACCGGTGCCGCGTGTACCCCCGAATACGGACAATTTCATCGTTGATGCTTCCGAGGCCAAACTTGTCTCTGGAATGAAAACTAATCGGTCACACTTTGCGAGACTGTGCCATTGCACAGAAACTTTCGGATTCGATCTTCAGTTGAATATTGATGAGGGATTTAGCGGATCAGCCTGGCTGAATTGAGAATGAACACAAGCTCTGAGACTACGTGAATGCCAGCGGCGAATAGCGGATTGAGGAGGCCTTGGAAGGCGAGGCCTAGGCCAATTCCGTCCACGATCAGTGTTCCGTAGAAGTTCTGCATGATCACGCCATAAGCCTGCTTGCTTGTCTTGACGATAGTCGGAATTCTTCCAAGATCGTTCGTCATGAGGACAATATCTGCTTCTTCGATTGCGATGTCTGTCCCGGCACCCATTCCAACTCCGACGTTCGCGAGAGCCAGGGCTGGAGCATCGTTCACACCATCCCCTACCATCGCGATCCTTCGCCCTGAGCTTGATAGTTTTTCGATGTAGGAGACCTTGTCGGTGGGCAGAAGCTCTGCGTGAACCTCATCAATTCCGACCTGTTCACCGACACTCTTTGAAGCGACCTTATTGTCACCTGTGAGCATTACAGTCGACAAACCCATTCTTCCCAACTCCAGCACAGCTTCTCGGCTCTCTTCCCGGACCTTGTCGGAGATTCCAATCACTCCGCAGACTCGTCCTCCGTGAGCAACTATGACAGTAGTTTTTCCTTCCGAGACCTTGCTCGTGATGGTTGCATCGAGATCGTTCGATAGTGAGACGTGTTGTTCGTTCATGAGAACGCTGTTTCCGACAAGGACCTGTTCACCACCATACCATGACACAATTCCCTTCCCGGCCAAGTAGTCCGATGATACGCATGACTCCGTGCTTATTCCAAGTGCCTCGGCCTTTGCAATTATCGCGTGCGCGAGTGGATGTTTGGAGAATCTCTCCGCGGCCGAGGCGTAGGTCAGGACCTGCTGCTGTGAGCATCCGTCAAGTCCTACAATATCAGTAACTTCAGGATCGCCTAGCGTGAGCGTTCCTGTCTTGTCGATCACGACAGTATCGACCTTGCTCATCTCCTGAACATAGACCCCGCCTTTCACAATGACCCCTCTCTTTGCCAAACCTCCCATTACGGCAACAATCGCCAGAGGCGTGCCCGCAGCAACACCACATGCACCAGCAACAACAATAACCGATATGGTTGAGATCAGGTTCCTGGTCACGACAAAAGTAATCACCGCAAAGACAATCGTAAACTCGACAAGCCAGGCCGCGAGCTTGTCAGATATCCGCTGAATCGGCGCCTTCCTGCTCTCAGCCTCCTCAACCAGCCTGATAATCTGGCCGAAGACAGTCTCGTTACCTACCTTCTCGGTCCGCACCTCGAACACGCCCGACTGGTCAACAGACCCAGCGAACACCCTACTGCCAACCAACTTCTCAACGGCAACAGCTTCTCCTGTTATGGCAGACTGGTTGACGAATCCCGAACCCTTGACGAGGTTTCCGTCAACCGGAATACGTTCTCCATCTCTAACAATTACAATCTCACCTGGCTGAATCGATTCTACAGCAGTCTCGATCTCTCTCCCGTCCCGTCTTACCAGGGCCCTTCTCGGAATCGACCTTTCCAGTTTGACGATTGTCGCCCTTCCCTTGTCAACAGCGTAAGCTTCTATGAATTCTGAGAGAAGAACGAAAAACGTCACCACGACCGCGGCAGTAAACTGGCCCACTAGGAGCGAAGCAACTATCGCTACGGTCATCGAGACCTCCATGTTAATCGCACGATGTCGGAGGGAGTGGAATGTTTCCACAAAGACAGGATAGCCGCCGACAAGGGTGGCTCCAACGGCTACGAAATCAATGGGTGAGAAGCTACGCCAGAATCCTAGATAGCTGAAAAGCGCCGCGAGGCCCATCAGGGAGAGCCGAATCTCGTCTTCTCTATTCTTGGGCCGTTCGCGGACAAGCGGACCTTTCATCCCTTCGAGCACAGGGAGTTCATTTCTCGAAGTGCTCATCTGCTATTGCGACTCACTTGCTGAACTGAGAGACAATTTTCATGACAGCCCATTATATGCGTACCGTCCGGTTCTCTACTCAGAACTCGGCCGGCAACCCGTTAACACGTAGTCCAGATCGAATTCATACTCTCAGCCTCGCTTATACGATAGAAGATCGCCTTCCTGCTCATGGGTCAGACCGTTGAGATCGAAGTTCGAGAATTAAGACCGGAGCTATTGCAAGACTATCTACAATTCTTCGACAAGGCTTTTTCCGATTTTCCTCAATGGGGCGACTGCTACTGCGGCTTCTACGATACTCCAGGAAGTGAGTGGGACGCGACCACTGGTCCGGAACATAGGGCCGCTCGGTCGACGCTGATCAGCACCGGCAAAGCTCAGGGACTGCTCGCCTACATTGACAACAAACCCGTGGGCTGGTGTAATGCTCAGCCCCGAGCCAACTTTGTAAACATGCGATCGTACAGAATCGCGTTGACGGACCCGGGAGAACGAGTGGGGTCCATAATGTGCTTCGTCGTAGCTCCTGATTACAGAGGGAGCGGTGTGTGCACGGCACTCCTACGTGCCGCATGCGAGAAGTTTCGCCGAGATGGGCTACAGATAGCTGAAGGGTATCCGACGACTAGTCCTCAGAAAAGATTTGGAGAGATTCCCTGGGCAGAGGCGAACTACAAAGGACCATTAAACGTGTACTTGAAGAATGGATTCACGATTCATAGGCAACTCGAACTATTCGCAATCGTAAGAAAGCAGCTCTGACTTTTAGGTTTGCGTGACGCTTCACCCATTTTCAGCGCCATTTGTGGAGAAGTAATTCCGCTTCGTCTACCAGCTCCTTAATGATCGCCGCCACTGGCTTGACGTTTTTTACTCCGCTGACTGATTCTCCGGCCCAGTGTGGCATGGCCTTGATGGTTCCGGTAGTCTCACTGGTCATGGTGAAAGACTCTAGGGGTTTCACGGGGACCATTTCGCCGGTCGAGATGAGCTTCTTGTATCCTACGATATCGCCTTTGAAATTCTGAGCTTCTTCGATGCTGGAGCGAAGCACTCTATGAGGTGCGTTGGGCCAGCCTTCCGAGAACGCCTCGGTAACAACGGTGTCCTCCGGCTCGCCCGCAATCAACGCCTTCACATATTCAGGATGCGCCCCCGCCTCTGTAGCCGCAATGAAACGCGTCCCAACTCTTACTCCAGAAGCTCCCGCAGCCAGGACCGCGGCCAAGGCTCGGCCGCTACCTATCCCACCAGCTGCGAGCACTGGGACCTTGACAGAGTCCAAGACCTGACTCAGCAAAGTCAGAAGACTAACCTTTCCACGAACGTGTCCACCTGCTTCGACTCCTTGCGCGACTATCATGTCGCAGCCAGCCTCAGCGGCCGCGATCGCTTCCTCGTTCGAGCCGACTTGCCAGGAAGCCAATGCACCTCCCTTGTGTACAAGATCAACAAGTGAAGCGTCCGGTCGACGATAGAAGAACTCGACAACCTTCACAAGTTTCGACGCCGCCTCCACCTGTTCTCGAATCTCGTCAAGATCGGAGACGAAGGCTTCTGGAATCAGAAAATTGGCTCCAAACACGCCAGACGTACGAACTCGCATATCTTCAAACACAAGGGCCATCTGGTTGGGATCGAAAGATCCCGCGTAAACCATCCCTAGTCCTCCTGCGTCTGCGACTGCTGTTGCCAGTTGTGGACGAGCTAGACCGCCGATAGCGGCTTGTTGAATTGGTACCTTGCATCCGGTAAGATCCGTAAATCTCGTACTGATCATTGGGTCGCTTTCCACTAGGATGCGCTCTCTATCTTAGGATTTGTACGAGCAAAAGCCGGACCTCCTATTGTTCGGTCGCCGCCTACCCAGAGAAACAATTCGCCCAAATGATCCTTGCTCCTTCGCACGATATCGCTGTCAGAGACCATGCTGAAGACTATGACCGGAGAAACGATTCTCTGGCATGGCCAACCAAATTACCCTCGTTGGTACATTTTTCCTGTTCTCTACGTTGCTGCTTTCTTTTCTTGGATCTACCTTGATCCGTCTCGATTCAATAGCACTCTAACTTCGGCCGGGAACCTTCATGGGGGAATGTTCATCACCGGTCTTCTCGTACTTTTCTGGCTTCGCATGGTTTTCAAGTACGGCGGAGTCCACTACTATGTTACTACCAGAAGAGTCGTGCGAAAACAAGACCTTCCGATTCTGAGGACCGTCAAGGAAATCCCTCTGGAGGAAATTGCAGCCGTCAAGTCAAAGCGCCGCTTGGGCATGGGTTTCATTGTTTTCATGTCATCTAAGGGCGTATCCCCTAGATTTCGACAATCTTAGCGATGACGCTAACAGTTTGCAACATTTGGTAGAGACAGCGAGGCAAAGAAAGACTTGCTGAGGAAATGGTGTTATGCAGAATCTGCTTAGCTTCGACCGTTACCGGACAACTGGTGGGTTTGCGACCAGCTCCATTTTGCGAGCCAACTCAACTAGTATGTCCACTCGTCTCTCCAAGTTCGGATATGGGCTTAGAAGCCCGCGCCCGTTACCTCCCACGAATAGTCCTGCGAGATTACTCGTCGGCATACTCGTTGACAATGAGTTCGCCTTAACAATCGCGGTTGCGAGTGCTAGAGGTTTTCCTGTGACTTCAACGGACGCTTTGTCGGCCCAGAGTTCGCGTTCCCTGTGAACTGCTGCTTCCACAAGCCGTAGCGCGGGATCGAACGGGAAAGCCATTCTCGCCAGCTTCGCGAGACCTTTGGCCGCGGAGTCCCCGTTTTTGATATGTGACAATTCATGAGCAAGGACAGCGTCTGTCTCGTCGGAAGACAGGGACTCTGCGAGCTTCGGAGACATTGCAACTACTCCTTGTCCGCTCAGGCTGATCGAGAAAGCACTACCGGACAGCGCCTCTCGCAGCGAGACTCCCGACACTCCCATCTTCCCAGAGAGAGCGCCGAAACCGGTGGCGATCCCGGAAAGTGAAATGGGCGCAGCCGTCATTCTCTCCAGCATTCGTGAGAAAGTATACCGGCGCGCAACGAACGTCATCATAGTAGCAAATCCAAGTGATGCTAGTAAAGAGGTCCCGAGTACTGTTCGAATTGTCAACTGAGGATGAGCCCAATAGTTCTCTAGCATCATGCTGCACACCAAGAGACTCGTTCCTAGAAACGACCAGAAGAAGACCGATGACAGTAGCATCGGCTGCAATAGGCGGGATCGTCTTGACGGATTGTAACCCTGAGAAGAATAGAGAGCATAACATGCAAGTTCGACAGCAGCGACTCCCCCTAAGATCCCTAGGGTGGTAGGCGCAAGGAAGAAGACGCGATAGAGGTCTAGGTCGATCGTTGTTTTGATCCCTTCCGGATCTTCTCTTCTAGACGCTTCAGCTCATCCTTGGGGATATCATCCACATATTCGGATAGAGTAGAAATGACTGTCGGGCCGAAAGCAGTCAGGAGTCGGTCAACAACTCCCTTGACAACTCTACCTTTCATTTTCTCTTCGGAGTGCATCATGTAGATGTAGCGAGAGCCGCCTCTTCCAATCGCCTCATCCCTCGCAAGCATTCCCTTCTTGTAGAGCCGGTCGAGAGTCGTGCTGATAGTCGAGTACGCGAGTCCTCTGGACGGCTGGAGATCCTTAGCCACCTGTCGAGCCGACGCCCTGCCCTGACGTAGGACGCTTCCGAGAACCGCTGCTTCTAAATCGCCGAGCTCCATTGACAGAACTGGGTTGGCCTATCACGGATATAAGTTTCTATCCTTGTCGGAACTCTCTGGCGGTAACTCGCGCTCAGGCGAGAACGGATTTATGTAGAGTCTCCTAGTTGTTCGAACATCATTCGAGCCGGATTTGATTGAATAGTTTCCGAGCTATGTCTTCATGACTGCGCCCGAGCCAGCCTCGACAACTAGCCCATCAAAGTCGAACGGCCTACTTCTCGACAGATACTCCAGAACCTTTCTGCTTCTTCTCTCCGGAATCAACCTTGTACTAGGTGTCATATTCTACATCGTTCCTTCCTCCGTTATTCCCAATTGGCCTTGGCCGGTGAAGGATCTCGCCGTTAGATTCTTGGGTGCAATATTTCTGGCCATAGCCTTCGGCTGCTGGTCCGCAGTTCACGCTGAACTGTGGCAGAGAGCCAAGATACTCGTGCTCGTCGGCGGGACCTTCTTCGGCATAACAGGCATCGTCTCCCTTGTTAGAGGAATCACTGTCAGCAGTGACGCCTCGATCTGGGTATGGACGGGATATTTCCTAATCGCCTCGGCAGGTTGCCTACTTCTGCTGCAACGACATAGATGGCATCGTAGACAAGCGGAGACTCCCACATCGACAATACCTAGAGGCACCCGATTATTTTTCGGAATACAGACAAGTGTTGTTGGAATTTTCGGAATCATGATGCTGCTCGTGCCCGGCTTGGCGCAGCAAGAGTTCTGGCCGTGGAAAGTGTATGTGTCTACTCTGCAGACGTTCGCGGCATTGTTTCTGGCAACGTGCCTAGCGACTGGATGGGCAACTCAACAGAAGGACCCTGAAAGAATCAAAGTACTATTGCCTCTGGACGCAGTTTTCCCATCTCTAGCCTTATTGGGGGTAGGGATCGGCTGGAATACCATTCTTGCTGAGAGTCCCAGCTGGCTAGTGACAGGTGTCTGGGTTGGACTGTACTCTTTCGTAGCGGCTGGATCGACAGTCCTCTACTTTACGTTGACAAAGCAACGGCGCTAGAAACTAGTACACTGAGACTCGGTCATTACTCGTCCATGATCGGTTCTAGAGCCTTGCTACAAGAAGTGCTACCGCGATAGCAAGTAAACCAGCTGCGGGCAAGGTAACTAGCCACGGCAATACCATGCTGCGCAGTGTTCTTTTGATTTCCTCCGTGCGGCCGCCGATTCCTGCGGTAGACCCTGCGTGAACATGGGTGGTGGACAATGGAGCTCCAAGGTAGGCTCCTACCGAGACTATCGCAGCCGTAGTGAGACCGGCCTGCAGCCTCTGAGTATGATCAAGAGGAACGACCTGCTTCACAAGCTCCAGAGCTACACGGTGTCCGAGCACTAAGGACCCGGCCACGATCGCGACTGCTACAATCGAGTATGGACCCCAGACCGCATACGTGGAGCCTGCCACGAAAAAGAAAGCTCCGAGGGCCGCCATTTTTGGAGCATCGTTAATGCCTCTTGCGTAGGCAGTGGCTGCAGCGGATCCCCAGTGCGAGACTTTGGCGAACCTGGGGCTCTTATTGTCTGAAGTCTGAGTCTTAGGCCGCCGGGTTAGACGACCGATAACACTTAGTGCGATCAACGCAACAAAGGGTCCCGCTGCTAACGGGAGGATTACCCGGATGGCTAGGAAGTCCAGCTTCAGACTTGACACGCCGAAGAGGAAGATGCCCTGCAAGAGAACAGCTCCGAGGATTGTGTGAGTTGTGGAGACGGGAAGCCGAAAGAGAGTTGCGATCAGGATCCATATTGTCGCCCCGACGAGGACTGCCAGAATGAAGGATGAATCAGTGGAATTTCGCAAGATGCTTTGCGGAGTGAACACTGTCAACAATCTTCCCGATATCAGAATCGCCGAAATACTTCCTAGACCGCTGAACACCCCTCCCCAGAGTAAAGCCCGACGACGCAACCTAGGACCATCGGGGCCTGTGTTGGACATGAGTGAAGCCACGCTCTTGCCGACATCATTCGCCCCGTTGGCAAAAGCCAAGACGAAGAGAACAGTGAGGCCTATTTCGTCGATTAGCAAGTCTGCGCGAAACACTCGCCTAGAGAATTAATCGTTTCACTCTAAGAAGGAGCGTTGTGTAGTCGTTTCAGATCCCTAAGGCGAAGAGGAAGAAGAACATCGCCCACAGAGGAATGGCTATTGCAAGTCCGACTAGAAGGTTCTTCCGAAATATCTTGGATCCGTCCAACGGGGGAACGGGTATCATGTTGAATGATCCTAGTCCAACGTTCAGCTCAAAACCAAAGAACCCAATTGTACCTAGGAATCCGAACGGTGCAACTAGGAACAATGATAGAAAACCGATAGCAAATGCAAGATTGATTCCGGGTCCTGCTGCCGAAATGATCATGTTCTCTTGATCTGGATCGCGAGGTCTGATTGCAGACTCGTAGCCGTAAAGTGCCGTTGCCGCGGGTGCAATATACACCGCTCCTGGAGCACCGAAGACAATACCCCCCATTGAGAAAACTACGACAAAGAGAGTTAGTAAGAGTCCCCACATCCAGAGTCGGAAGTGGGCGACGTATCCGTGTCTTATCGCGACAAACTTGTGTCCCATCTCGTGAATAATGAATCCTGTCGCGGTAGCGATGAAGCCGGCTACTACGATCTCGAGGCTACCGCTTCCAGTAAAGAGACCGAGAAAATTCTGGTAAGTGATCGCTATGGAGAGCACTAACCAGGCGATGATGATGGAGCTGATCTCTCCGGGACTGAACTGCGATGACACTTGCCCCTTAACCTAGGCAGCGTGGGCCTGCTCTTCTCATATTTCGATTTGCTTCCGAGCATCTGACAAGGCAACTTGGGTATCAGAATCCCTTTCTTCGCGGTTTCCGAGAGGGCTGTTTCTGAGAGGAGGCACGCGTGGCCCAGGTCCCGCCTTATCAGGCTCTGAAAGAGGCGCCGAGAGAGATTCGGCAAGCAGACACCGTTGCCCAAATATGCAGTTCAGTCTCCCGCGCTCTCGGAATCCTATTTTCAACCATCATCATCGCAACCCTGCCTACCTGGTTTCCCGGGCTCCTGGCCTACCAGCCCATCCCCATAGCACTCGTAGTTCTCACAGTCGGATGCGCCATTGTCGGAGGTAAAGGCTCACGAATAAGAGAGAGAATTGCGTCAAGAGAATTCGAGAAGGCGCGTTCTGCTAGTCTCTCCGCAGCCATTCTAGGATTCATCATCGCCGGTGTAGTCCCTGGAATTCTCTTCATCTATCTCTACACGCGAGTTGGGAATGTGGAGGTCAAGCGGCGACCTGACGATCCTAAGACAATCTATCTCCTGCCACATCCCAGTGAAGGACTCTTCCTCGGCCGGTACGTCGGATGGGCAGCCGCCTACCTTCTAGTCCTATACGTCGGCTACACACAGCTACCCACAGGGCTACGAGGAATCAGCGACTGGCTTTCTCCAGTCCTAGGCGTTCACTTCAACACGCTCATAGTCGCCGTCTACCTCATCTTCACTAACCCACTCACCTATCCACCGGTCCTCACACTCTGGATCACCGCCGGGCTACTGGGAGGACTAATCGCGGGCGGCAAGGTTGGACGCGGATTCATGGTGGGCCTCGCAGTCTTCCTATCAACCCTCGGAGCAATGGGGCTGGCAGCGCTCTCCATCTTTCGAGGAGTAACCTCAGGCGGCTTTCCAAACATTCCTCCTCCACCACCAGGCTTCTCAATAATCGCTGCAGCGACAGGTCCAGTGGCAACCGACCTCCTACCTCTCTTCCTCCAAGCATCATCCCCCACGGACCCAGCCTTCATTCAGAGCGTGGCCTTGACACTTGCGCGAAACGCCGGTCTAATTTTCGCGATAGTCACAATCTCTGGACGCGCAGCTTCGCTGATCTGGCTGGGCAGCATTGACATCGCCAAGTACGTCTTTGTATTGTTACACGGAAAACCGGGATTGAAAGAAAACCGGAACGTCGTCGACCGGCCGGTTCTGAAAACTGCAGTAATCCTCCTAATGCTTCTGCCGCTATTCGCAGTTCCACACATCTCAACCACGCCTCCCCCACTCCAGGCGGCGGTTCCCGGCCCATACGAGCAGCGCCTAGATGTCGCGCTCGGCATGCTCGGCGCTCCAAACATGAGCCTCCAGCTGACAAACTTAGATCTATCAAGCAAGGGTCTCGTCCAAGACAACAACTATGCAGGCGCTAACATAGCAGCGTTCATCGTGAACAACAACGACTCACAAGCTTTTGGTAACGGTCAGCAGAGCCAGATGCTCCAAATCATCTCGCAACCCGCCCTCATTACAGTCTATTCCGGTGATCCCAAAACAACAGCCGCAGAGTCTGCCGCAGTCGAAGCCCAATTCTCTCAGGCACTCGGCGTTCCATTCACCACAATATTCTCACTACCTATGGGCGGACAAGGAACAGCGACGATCTATGCTCCCAACCCCGAACTCTCCAATCATGACGCACTGACCAAGCTGATGACTCTACTTCCTAGCCAGAGCTTCTCCAGCCTCATCAACCCTCCGAACGTTCAGAACTTGAAATATTTCGCGGCAATTGGAATCGTGCCCATAACAGTCAATGGCGTCCAGATCACAGGATTCAGTTTCGACATGAACGTTCAATTTCCACGCCAGTACTACAAAGGAGGAGTACACCAACTAGACCTCAAAACCCTACTAGGCTTTCAGAACAATATCGTGGGAGACCCCGCGGCCAACGCGTCTCTTGTCAGCATGAGCTTCCAGCCCGGCACGATCCTCTACAGTCCGCTCTTTCCCAACCCATTCTGGAACAACGCAACTTCAACATACTACCTCAACGTAACATCGAGCTCCCGCCCCGACTTCGTGGCGAACTTCAACTATCCTTTCGCGCCTGACATCGTGATCCAGAAGACCAGCACCCCTACGTCCGGACCCGTCGGAACAACACACATTGTAGTCGTTACCATCCAGAACCTTGACAACGTAACAGTCTCTAATCTGAACGTCACCGACGCGGAGACTTCGCCGAACTATGCCAAGACCCTACAGATTTCCCCAAGCGGAGCTCAAGCAATACAGGCCACGATACTAACCCCTGGCAATAGTCTGACCTTGAGCTACACAGTCACCACAGTAAGCAGCGGAGTGTACGTCCTATCTCCAGCCACGGTAGACTTTCTCTGGACGGCACCGAACACTACAAAGATCACCTACTCGGTCGCAACGGACCCGACTGAGATAACATCGCTCGCAGGACCCATCACCCAGTTCACACGTACCTTTACTGATTTTCAGCCCTACTCCTATCTCCTCCTAATCCCACTACTTCTGACGCCCGTCATCGAGACATACAGGCTGGTCAAGCGACGAGCCCGTCGGAAGAAAGAGAAAGAAATGCAGTCATTCTACAACGTCCCCCCTCCCCCTCAACAATCAACCGTTGTGAAACCGCCCGACTCTGGCACCGGCTCAACAGCTAACAACCCCCCACCGCCCTAGAAAGACCAGAACAGCTTCACTACCAGTGAACAAGCCCAAGCACCCCTCCGTTTCCACTGGAACCATTGGAAGCAGCATCTTCCATGAGGAAGCGCCATTCACAGCACGCATTCTGTGAGAGGGGAAGCTCTTTTCTACATGTGAACAGCGAACAGTGAAACTCCCTCCTCGGAGACGAGTGCCCCGCAACGTGAAACCACGCCGATTCAAACTAGAATTCTACGACGACCAAGGCGTCAGACACTCGATAACGATAGACGGCCAGATCACGCGCGAAAAAGTCGGAAAACTATTGGACCTTGTTGAAGTTATGGCTGGAACCCCCCGAGCAACCGCATCTGTGTTAGGAATCTCTCCCAGGAAGTTTGACCGGCTCGCGAGCACAATTATCTCAGAGCTCAAACAACAAGAGTTCAGCGCTTCCGACGCCAAGAAAGCCTTCGAAACCTCGTTTTCAGAGAAGATCCCTCTAAGCACAGTCTCCACATATCTAGTAAGGCTGGTAGAGAGGGGGGTCTTGGATCGAACAGAGACCGGTCGAAACGTGAGTTACCGGGTCAAGTCTGAGGAACCGAGATCGCTTCTTTCTCTCCGACCTTAGGTTCTTGCTTGACGAAGCTCTGCTTTAGCCTCTCAACCAAGGAGTATCTGAAAGGAATTCTCGTCTGGTCCCTCCTGATGTAGCCCTCCTCAAACAGCCTCTTCATCAAACGAGCCGTATGCTCCCTCGAACGACCTACGATTCGACCTATCTCCGGAGCAGACTTTGGTCCCTCGCTTGCTAGCATCGTCAAGACTTGTAGTTCAGTCGGGGTCGTTATCGAGGGGAGAGACCCAAGTTCACCCGTGGGAGCGAGGACACGTCGAGAGAGAGCAGCCTCATCCACTTCAAGTCGTATGGGCCCTACGGGAGGCTCACTCTTTGCCATCGACGGCAGCGAATTCGTCACGGAGGTTTCTTTCACTTCACGCGAGACTTCGACCGCTTGCTTTGTTAGGGCAAGAGATTCCCTAAGGAGGCCCTCAGCCTTCTGAAGCCTCTCCAGTAGGACAAGATCCGAGAGC
>Ga0307479_10002589_pt1 | contig 16421 bp, 12 predicted proteins | sample atmos_gasesECM4C_FD_203743 | JGI IMG/M metagenome (GOLD analysis project Ga0307479, IMG submission 203743) | Hardwood forest soil microbial communities from Morgan-Monroe State Forest, Indiana, United States - atmos_gasesECM4C_515 | ecosystem: Environmental > Terrestrial > Soil > Temperate... | reverse complement strand
CTGGCAACGACTGTGGCAGGGGCCCGAAAGCAATGGGGAAGGCAGAGACTGCATCCCGCAACAAAAACGTTTCTGGCGCTGCGGATAGCGGTGAATCGAGAGATGGAGGAACTCGGGCAGTTTCTTTCTCGGACCCCCGCCACTCTAGTCTCGGGCGGCCGCTGGGTAGTGTTGAGTTACCACTCACGCGAAGACCGCCTGGTGAAGCACGCGTTTCAGGAGGGAGAGCGGCAGGGAACGCTCCGCGTGCTGACGAAACATGTGATCCAGCCCACCGAAGAAGAGATGGCGGGCAACCCGCGTTCGCGAAGCGCGAAGCTGCGGTGCGCAGAAAGAGCATAAGCATGGCACGCAAAAAAAAAGTACCGGCAATGCTGGAATTTCAGACGGTGAAGCGGATCGACAACTCGCGCCTGGTGCGCCACGTCGAGCCGGTGAAGATGCGCAGTTTTTATCGCACGGTGGCGCTGAGTGGCATCGTGGCGGTGTTCTTCATGCTGTACGTCTACCAGCACTTCCGCTGCATTGACTTGAGTTTTCAGCTCGAGGGTCTCCGGACCAAACAGGCGGATGCGGCTTCGCTAAACTCCTCGTTGAAGCTGGAAATCGCCAGCCTGCGGAACCCCCTGCGCATTGACGTCATCGCGCGGCGACAATTGGGATTGACCGAACCGCTGCCCGCGCAAGTGCAGGAGTACGAAGCCCCGAGCGGCGCGGAAGTGGCCGCGGTGCGCTACGTACAATCGAATCGCGCACCGTAACTGATTTTCCCGCGCTTTCTCGGACAAAGAATTTGCGGTCAATTGCATGGACTTCCAGCCGGAGCTCTTGCCCATCTGAAGACGCTATGCCACAAAAGCGTGCCCACGCCGTAACCGGTGACCGTAGCGCGGCCAGCCGATTGCTGATTGTCGCTGGCCTGGCGGTGCTCGGGATATCAGCGGTGTTTGGGCGCCTGGTTTACCTACAGCTCTTCCGTCATACCGAATACTTGTCGCGGGCACAAAGGCAACAACAGCACACCATCGAGATTACGCCGAAGCGCGGCTCTATCTTCGATCGCAATGGGCATCCGCTGGCGATGAGCATTCCGGTGGATTCCGCGTTCGCGGTTCCGTCCGAGATTGTCGACCAGCCGCTCGCGGCGCGCCTGCTCTCCGGTGTGCTGGGGATTCCGCGCGATGTGCTCGAAGCGCGGCTTGCCACATCGCACTCCTTTGTGTGGATCGCGCGCAAGCTCCCTCCCGATAAGAAGGAAGCCGTCGAGGGGTTGAGCCTGAAGGGCGTGTACTTCCAAAAGGAGAATCAGCGGATTTATCCGAAGCGCGACTTGGCGGCACACGTTCTGGGCTTTGTCAACCTGGATGAAAAAGGCATTGGCGGCATCGAGTCCGAACTGGAAAGCAAGATCGGCGGCAAGAGCGAAAAGATCATTGTGATGGCTGATGCGCGGCAGCGCTGGTTTGACGGGGGCGAAGCGCAACGCGAGCGGGGCGCGAACGTAAAGCTCACGCTGGACGAAAAGATTCAATACATCGCCGAACGCGAGCTGGCGGCGGCCATTGGCAAGACGCATGCGCTTGCGGGAACCGTCATGGTCATGAATCCCAACAATGGCGAAATTCTTGCTCTCGCGAACTGGCCCAAGTTCAACCCGAACACCGCGACGGACGCACCCGCTGAAACTCGGCTGAACCGCGCCGTGAGCGCTATCTACGAGCCGGGCTCGACGTTCAAGCTGATTACGTTGGCGGCCGCGTTTGACCAGGGGATTACGCGTCCTGCGGAAGTTTTTAATTGCGAGAATGGCGCAGTGTACGTGGCCGGGCACCGCATCCGGGATCACAAGTCGTTTGGTTTGCTGACGGTGTCGGACATTCTGGCGCAATCGAGCGATGTGGGGGCCATCAAGATTGGGCTGCGGCTGGGCGCGCCGAAATTTTACGACTACATCCGCGCGTTCGGCTTTGGACAGTACACTGGCGTGGATTTACCCGGAGAGAGCAGGGGAATACTGCGGCATCTCGAGAGTTGGACTCCCGTTTCGATCGGATCGATCTCCATGGGGCAGGAAGTCGGCGTGACGCCGATTCAGCTCATCACCGCCGTGTCCGCAGTTGCCAACGGCGGAATGCTTTACCGGCCCCATGTGATCGCCGATTTGCGGCGCGGCGCGCTGCTCTTGCCCGCGGAGGGGCCGCTCGCTCCCGCGGAACCTCGGCGAGTCATTCGCCCTGAAACCGCCGCGACCTTGCGGAGACTGATGGAAGGTGTAATTCTGAACGGCACCGGGGGTCTGGCACACCTGGACGGATGGACGGCCGCCGGCAAGACCGGCTCCGCGCAAAAAATCGATCCCGCAACGGGACGTTATTCACCGACGCAACTGATTGCTTCTTTTACCGGTTTCGCCCCCATCAGCAATCCAGTGGTCACGATACTTGTTTCGCTGGATTCGCCTGTGGGACGGCACGAGGGCGGCCAGGTGGCCGCGCCGGTGTTCAAGCGGATTGCAGAGCAGGTCTTGCCTTATCTGGACGTGCCGCGCGATGTGCCGACCGGCCGTCTAGTCCAGACTGCTTATAAGAGTCGCGACATTTCGGACAGCGCGGCGCTCGAGGATTTCACGCCCGCGGACTTTTCCGCGCAGCCAGATCCTCTCGAAGCCGCGTCTTCCGTGTCACACTTGCAGGAGCCGGCGAACCAGACGCCTGCCGTGACGGTGGCGGTGGATGCGGGTGGCGATATCCCCGTAGCGGACTTTGCGGGCAAAACCATGCGCGAAGTGACGGAAGCTTGTCTGCGCTCGGGGCTCGAACCAGTTTTGATTGGCAGTGGTCTTGCGGTGAATCAGTGGCCGGCGAGGGGAGCAAAGGTCCGACGCGGCGCGAAGATCACCGTGCAATTCGGAGCACCAGCGGAGAAAATCGCGAAGACCGCTCAGAAGGTCAGGCAGTAGGATGAAAATTGAATTGAGCCAAGAAGAAGATCAAGTACGGGATGCCGCCACGAAATTGGTCAAAAGCCAACGAATCGCTCCAACGGGCGCCACCGCCTCGGGCATCAAAATGAACGTGAACGCAGTGTTTCGAGGGATTGAGACAGCTCTGTCCGCTGGCGCAGGCGGGGTGGAGATCCGTCAAGTGGCATGCGATTCGCGAAAGGTAAAGCCGGGTGCGTTGTTTTTTGCGTTGCATGGAGCCAAAGCTGACGGGAACACTTTTATTCGAGACGCCATAAAGCACGGCGCCGCTGCCATTGCCAGTGAAGATCCAAGACCGAGCACTGTAGCGGCGAGCGTGACTTGGATCCAGATTCGCGAAGCACGCAAGGCGCTGGCTATCGCGGCGGCAAACTTCTTCGGCCATCCGGCGAGTGCGTTGCAACTGGTCGCTGTTACGGGCACGAACGGAAAGACCACAACGACTTCTGTCATTGACGCGATCGTGAAGGCTTACGGAGCGAAGACGGGCTTGTTCGGGACAATTGCGTATCACACGCCGCTCGGCAACTATCCCGCGCCGAATACCACTCCGGAATCGGTGGACTTGCAGGGATTTTTTGCTGAGATCCGCGACGCCGGGGGAAAGTACGCCGTCCTCGAGGCAAGTTCTCATTCTCTCGCGATGGACCGCCTTTGGGGTTGCCATTTCCACGTCGCCGTGTTCACCAACCTCACGCGCGAGCACATGGATTATCACAAGACTTTTGAGGATTACTTTGCCGCAAAGAAAAAGCTTTTCGAAGGCACAGGCGCTGATGTACCGGAAGTCGCGGTGTTGAATGGCGACGATGAGTTTGGCAGGCGCTTGACCGGGCTCGCGAGGAAAACCGTAACGTATGGCCTCGAATCGCGTGCCGACATCACCACGAAGAAATTTCAACTGACGTTTGAAGGACTATCGTTTGCCGCGCATACTCCGAACGGAAAAGTGCATGTCGTTTCGCCACTCGTAGGGCGTATCAATGTTTTTAACTTGCTGGCGGCTATTGGCGCAGCGCAGGCGCTTGGCCTTTCGAATGAAGTGATCGAAACGGGCATCACCAATCTGAAAAGTGTTTCCGGCCGCTTTGAGCGAATCGATCTCGGTCAGCCATTCCTTGTGATCGTCGATTACGCGCACACAGATGACGCGCTCGAAAATCTTATTCGAACGGCACGCGAGCTGAATGCCAAGGGCCGCATCATCACGCTCTTCGGCTGCGGCGGCGAAAAAGACCGCACCAAGCGCCCGGTGATGGGCGAAGTCACGGGCCGGCTCAGCGATCTGACGATTTTATCCAGCGACAATCCGCGCAGCGAAGATCCTCTGAAAATCATCAGCGACATCATCGTCGGCCTACAAAAAACCGCAGGAAAGTATCTGATCGAGCCGGACCGGGAAAAAGCGATCGGTATTGCCATGGATGAAGCCCGCGCGGGAGACATTGTGCTTCTCGCGGGAAAAGGCCACGAGAACTATCAGATTCTCGCGGACCGCACGCTTGAGTTTGACGATCGTGAAGTGGCCCGGCGCGCCCTGCGCGAACGTGGTTTTGAAGCACCGCCATCCGGTCCGCAAAGCGGCGAACCGCAGGGCGGCTCAGGGTTTGGCACGTAGCGCGCTTGGTCTGTAGTGACGACGAGGGCGCTCGGGTCCCGGCACCGACGGGACGAGCCAGTTTCGACCTGTCGAAAGGAGGAGCCCTCAAACGTTGAAAACCAAACCTGGCGTGGAGTCAGCGGGTAAGACGAACCCTTTGAGGAAGTTATGCAATGGACGGTTGCACAAGTGGCTGGCGCTTTGGGTGCTCGGGCGGGGACGGGACTCAACCCCGTGGCCCGGGTGGCCGGCGTCTCGATTGATTCTCGCACGCTACGTCCAGGAGAACTGTTCATCGCCATCCACGGACCGCGTCACGATGGACACGATCACGTGGCCGGTGCGCTGGAGCATGGAGCGCTCGCGGCAGTGGTGGCGGAAACGCAGGTTTCGCGGTACCCAAGCGAAGTCAGCCGCCGTTGCATCCCGGTGGCCGACACTTTCGAGGCGCTCAAGCAACTGGCGCGCGCAGTGCGCAGCGCCTGGAGCGGGAAAATTGCCGGGGTCACGGGCAGCGTCGGCAAGACCACTACGAAAGAGATCCTGGCGGCGCTGCTGGGTACGCGGCTACGGGCCCTGAAATCGGAAGGGAATTTAAATAACGAGTACGGGCTGCCGCTGACCTTGTTCCGCCTGGAGGAGACGCATCAGGCGGCGGTGCTGGAGATGGGCATGTCCCGCCGTGGGGAGTTGGCGCGGCTGGCGGAAATTGCGCGGCCGGATGTTGGCGTGGTGACACGCGTTGCGCCGGCGCATCTGGAATTTTTTTCGTCCGTGGATGAGATTGCGCTGGCGAAGCGCGAACTGATCGAAGGGCTGAACGGGCACGAGTCGACCGCGGTGTTGAACGCGGACGATCGGCGCGTCGCGGCATTTGGCGTTTTTGCTCCCGGCCGCGTGCTGACATATGGCATCGAGAACCCGGCGTTCTTCATGGCAACGGAGATTGAAGACCGCGGGGCCCTCGGTTCGGCATTTGACTACGTGAGTCCCGAAGGCCGCGTGCGGCTTGAGCTCACCGTGCCCGGACGCCACGCGATTTCGAATGCGCTGGCCGCGCTGGCGGCCGCGAGTGTTTGGAACATCGGCGCGGCTGAAGCGCAGACCGTTTTTCGTTCGCTGCGCGCGCCAGCCATGCGCGGAGAACTGCTGCAATTTTCGAACGGAGCGGCCCTGATCAACGACAGCTACAACTCAAGCCCGGCAGCGTTGCAGGCGATGACGGAATTGCTTGCGGCGACTCCGAATTTCCGCCGGCGCATCCTGGCTGCGGGTGAGATGCGCGAACTCGGAACCGCTTCGCCGGACCTGCATCGCGAAGCCGGAAAGGTTGCGGCCAACACCGGGAAGATCGATTGGGTCATCGGCGTGGCCGGCGACGCGGCCCAAATTGTCGAGGGCGCGGTAGCGGCGGGAATGCCACGCGCACGGACGAAGTTTTTCTCCACCCCGCAGGAAGCCGCCGAATTTCTGCAATCCTTTCTCGTGTCCGGGGATCTTTTGCTAGTGAAAGGCTCTCGCGGCGTCAAGATGGAACAGATTGTTGAAGCGCTGATCAGGCACGCTGCTGCCGGCGAAATCTCGAGCCAGGAGGTACGGCACTAAGATGCTCTACTACCTCCTTTACCACACGCTGCAGCGTTACTTCAGTCCCTTGAATGTTTTTCGCTACATTACCGTGCGCACCGTGTATGCGAGCCTCACGGCGATGTTCTTGGCGCTGGTCTTCGGCCCCTGGCTGATCCGGCGGCTGCGCGAATTGCAGATCGGCCAGTTCATCCGGGAAGAAGGCCCCGAGGCACACAAAACGAAAGCGGGCACGCCCACCATGGGTGGTGTCCTGATCGTTTTCTCCACCGCGGTGCCCGTACTGCTTTGGGCGGATTTGAAAAATCCGTTTATCTTGCTCACGCTGTTTGCGCTGATCGGTTTTGCAGTCATCGGTTTCATCGATGATTATGCGAAGGTCTCACAGCAGCGAAACCTTGGCCTCACCGCGAAGAAAAAGATTTATTTCCAAGTCTTCGTCAGCCTCGTGGTCGGCGTCGTGCTTCTCGAGCTTGCGACGTCCAGGGCATATTCCACCCAGTTTGTTTTTCCCTTCTTCAAACGGTTCAGCCCGGACCTCGTGATCCATCCCTTGCTCAGTCAGGCACATTTTTCGGGGCATCTCTGGCCGCTGGCCTTTGTGCCGTTTCTTGTTGCCATTGCAGTCGTGATTGTCGGCTCCTCGAACGCCGTGAATCTAACCGACGGGCTCGATGGCTTGGCCATCGGCTGCACCGTCATTGCAGCCGGCGCACTTACGGTGCTGACCTATGTCAGCAGCAACTATCGCTGGGCGACGTATCTTGAGATTCAGTACATTCCGCGCGTAGGTGAACTCACCGTGTTTTGCGGCGCGCTCGTCGGTGCTTCCCTTGGTTTCCTGTGGTACAACGCGCATCCCGCGGAAATTTTCATGGGTGACGTCGGTTCGCTCTCGCTTGGCGGTACTCTCGGCACCATCGCCGTCATCATCAAGCAGGAAATCCTGCTCTTTTTCGTTGGCGGTATTTTCGTCATCGAAGCGCTTTCCGTGATCTTGCAGGTCGGGTCATTCAAGTTGCGCGGCAAGCGCATTTTCCGCATGGCGCCCATCCATCACCATTTTGAATTGCTTGGCTGGAGCGAATCGAAAGTGATCGTACGGTTCTGGATTGCCGCGCTGGTTTTCGCGCTGTTCGCGCTGACGACTTTGAAGTTGAGGTAGCCAAAGAGGTTTTTGCGGCCAAGATGCCGAATCCGTGTGAGTTGCGAAACAAGCGCGTGCTGGTCGTGGGACTGGCCAGGACCGGTGTGGCCACAGCACTCTTTTGCGCCGCGCGCGGCGCCACCGTAATGGCAACGGATACTCGCATCGAATCCGAAATCGGTGAACAATGTAACCAACTTCGCGAGGCAGGCGTAAGCCTCGAACTCGGGGGACATCGGGAAAATACTTTTATCGAGCAAGACTTGATCATTCCGAGTCCCGGCGTGCCCGCCAATGCTCCGTTGTTGCAAGCAGCTCGTTCGAAGGGCGTTACCATTTGGAGCGAGATCGAACTCGCCGATCGCTTCTTGAGCGGACGCCTGATCGGCATCACAGGTTCCAACGGGAAGACTACGACCACCACGCTGATCGAACACATTCTGAAAAATGCGGGGTTCCCCACCATTCTTGCCGGGAACATCGGCACGCCTCTCATTTCCTGCGTGGAGAAAACAAACCACAAGACCATCACAGTCGTTGAGCTGAGCAGTTTTCAGTTGGAGCTGATCGATACCTTTCGCCCGGACATCAGTGTCTTTCTGAATCTCACGCCCGATCATCTGGACCGCCATCGCACGCTAGAGGCCTATGGCGCTGCCAAAGCGCGAATTTTCGAGAACCAAACGGAAGCGGACAGCGCCGTTCTGAATGCAGATGATCCGCCGGCCACCCGTTACGCCCCGGCAAAACCACATGTTTACTGTTTCAGCCGGAAACAACGCGTGGCGCAGGGAGCGTTCGTCCGCGAAAAAGAAATCATGTTTCGCCGTGACGGGGCGGAAGAGTTTGTATTGAAACAACAGGACATCCCTCTGGCGGGAGCGCACAACGTCGAGAACGTGCTGGCCGCGGTCGCCGCCGCGCGTCTTGCAGGAGCGAACCCAGCGGCCATCGCGAAAGGTGTCCGCTCTTTTGCAGGCGTCGAGCACCGCCTGGAGTTTGTCGCCAAGATCGGCGGCGTCCGCTACTACAACGATTCGAAAGCGACTAATGTCGACGCGACGCTAAAAGCTCTCGACTCTTTTACCGGCCGCATCTTGATCGTTTTGGGAGGGAAAGACAAAGGCAACGACTATACCGTTCTGCAGAAAGCACTGCGCGAGAAAGCCATTCTCGCTCTGCTGATTGGCGCCGCGGCCGAAAAAATTGAAAACCAAATCGCAGGCAGCGTGGCCATCGAGCGCGCCGGCACCATCGAGCGCGCCGTGGAAGTCGCCTCGCATGCGGCGCGGCCGGGTGACGTCGTTCTGCTCGCCCCTGCGTGCGCCAGCTTCGACCAGTTTCAGAATTACGAGCACCGCGGCCGGGTGTTCAAAGACCTCGTACATCAACTCGAAAGACAAGCGGCCAGGACAAGTTCGCGAGCGAGGTGAGGAATCGTGCCGAGACGACTCGAAAATGACCGCTGGCTCTTTGGAACGACACTCGCGCTCTGCCTCATCGGCGTCGTGATGATTCTTAGCGCGTCGGCGGTCACCGCGGAGCAGCAGTACCACCACTCCTATTATTTTCTGGCTCGCCAGGCGGCGTGGCTGCTGCTCGGGCTCTCCGGCATGTTCCTATTGATGCGCACGGACTATCGCAAGCTGCGCGAACCACAAGTCGTGTATCCGGTCGTATGCGTTGTTCTGCTCCTGCTCGTAGCGACATTTTTTCTGGACAAGTCGCACGCCACGCACCGTTGGATCAAGCTGGGGCCCGCCAATCTCCAGCCTTCAGAATTGGCGAAGCTGGCCGTTGTCCTGTATCTGGCGTGGTTTCTCGATCTCAAGCGCCGCCATCGGGCGGGAATGGAATTTTGCAAAGACGATTTTCTGCGAACGATTTTGCCTGCCGCGGGACCGATCCTGCTCTATGCTTTTCTCATACTTCTCCAGCCCGACCTCGGTACTTCGATGGACATCGTGCTGATCGCAGTCACGATTCTTTACGTCGCGGGTCTCTCCTGGAAATGGATTGCCGCGGGCACACTCGTCGCCGTGCCCGCGCTCATTCTTCTCATTACACAAGTCTCGTACCGGCAAGCGAGGTTGCTCGCGTTTCTCGATCCCGCTTCTGATGCACAAGGTGCGGGTTTCCAGTTGCTGCAATCGCTCATCGCCGTCGGCTCCGGCGGATTTACCGGCGTTGGACTGATGGAGAGCAAACAGAAGCTTTTCTATTTGCCCGAAGCGCACACCGATTTTATCTATGCCGTCATCTGCGAGGAGCTTGGCTTCATCGGCGCCATGATCGTGGTCGCGCTTTTTGCCATTTATGGCTGGCGCGGATTGCGTGCCGCTTTTTCCGCGCCGGACAGTTTCGGCCGCTTGCTCGCGCTCGGTATCACCGCAATGGTGCTCAGCCAGGCGTTGATCAATTTTGCCGTCGTGCTCGGCATGGTGCCGACAAAAGGAATTCCGCTCCCTTTCATAAGCTATGGCGGCTCGAGTCTGCTGGTCATGCTGCTGGCTACCGGCGTGCTCCTGAATATTTCGCAGCAAGCGGCCGAAGCGTGAGGAACGGAAGCGTCCAGTGAAATTGCTGATTGCAGGTGGCGGCACGGGCGGCCACGTTTTTCCGGCAATCGCGATAGCGCGAGAGTGGCTCTCGCGCGGAAAGGAAAGGGAAGTCGTGCTGGTCGGAACCGAACGCGGAATCGAGATGAAGCTGGTGCCGCAGGCCGGCCTGCCGCTCGAGACGCTGCGCGTTGCGGGGCTGAAAGGCAAAGGCGGAGCCACGCTTCTGAAGAATTTGGCGATGCTCGCACCGGCGATGCTTGACGCCCGCCGCGTGTTGAAGAAGCACGAACCCATCGCCGCGTTCGGTGTCGGCGGTTACGCCGCTGGGCCCATGCTGCTGGCCACTTGGCTCGGCCGCGTGCCCAACATCATCCTTGAACCTAACGCGGAACCCGGCTTAACAAACAAAGTTTTGGCGCGAATCTCATCCAGGATCGCGACCGGGTATGAAGTTTCTGCACGGACCTGGGGAAAAAAGGCCATTGTGACCGGGTGCCCGGTGCGTCCGGAGTTCTTTTCCATCACGCCCCGCAAACCGGAAAACCCGTTTCGGCTGCTCATTACCGGCGGCAGCCAGGGCGCCTTGCCCATCAACCGCGCTTTCGTTGACGCCATGGACCGCCTGGCCGCGCGAAAAAGTGAACTGAGCATCGTGCACCAGACCGGAGAACGCGACTACCACGCGGTGCGCACCGCGTACGCGCGCCGCGAAATCTATGCGGAGGTTGTGCCTTTTCTTACAAACATGGCGGAGCGCTTTGCCTGGGCCGATGTCATTGTCTGCCGGGCAGGAGCCATCACGGCGGCGGAAGTCGCTGCCGCGGGCCGCGCTGCCATCTTTATCCCCTTCGGCAGAGCTACCGACAGCCATCAATTACGCAACGCCCAGGAAATGTCCCGCGCGGGCGCCGGCCGCCTGATTTCCGAATCGGAGCTCACCCCCGAAAAGTTGACCGCTGAAATCTTCTCTCTCCTCGACCAGCCTCTAAACATTGAAAGACTTTCCACAGCCGCGCGCGGACTTTCCCGTCCTCACGCCGCGCGCGATATCGTCAACTTGATTGCAGAGGCCGCCAACTTGCAAGGAAATGGGCAGAGGGCAAATCCATGATGGTCTCTTTTCGCAATTTTCAACGCATCCACCTTGTGGGCATTGGCGGCATCGGCATGTGCGGTATCGCCGAGGTCTTGCTCACGCTTGGCTATTCCGTCTCCGGCTCGGACTTGAAGCCTACAACCATCACCGAGCGGCTGCAGAATTTGGGCGCAACGATCTACGAAGGTCACAAGGCTTCGAACGCCGACGGCGCGCACGTTGTTGTAATTTCGTCGGCGGTAAAGCCGGACAATCCGGAAGTTGTCGAAGCGCACAAATGCAAAATCCCGGTCATCCCACGCGCGGAAATGTTGGCGGAGCTCATGCGTCTGAAATACGGCATCGCCGTTGCCGGCGCGCACGGCAAAACCACCACGACCTCTATCGTCGCCTCGGTCTTGGCAGCGGCGCATCTCGATCCAACCTTTGTGGTAGGCGGTCGAGTCAATCAGGCGGGTACGACCGCGCGGCTCGGCAAAGGCGAATACTTTGTCGTCGAAGCCGACGAGAGTGACCGTAGCTTTCTGATGCTCGCGCCCGTGGTCGCCGTGGTCACGACCATCGATCGCGAGCACCTCGACCAGTACACCTCACTCGAAGATATTCAAGGAGCTTTCGTTCAATTCGTGAATCGCGTGCCGTTTTACGGCGCAGCTATTCTTTGTATCGATGAGCCCAACGTTCAAGCCATCATCCCGAGCGTCAAGCGCCCCATCATTACCTATGGCACGTCGAGCCAGGCCGATCTGGTCATCAGCGAAATCAAACTCGAAGGCCTCGGCAGTGAATTTCGCCTGACCTACAAGGGCGAAGATCTCGGCCTTTTCCGCCTGGCGCATCCTCCGGGAATTCACAATGTGCGCAATGCGGCTGCCGCTGCCGCCGTCGCGCTCTACCTGAATGTTCCGGCGGACCTAATCCGAGAAGGCCTCACAAAATTTGCAGGCGTCAGCCGCCGCTTCGACATCAAAGGCATAGTCAACGACATCACCGTCGTCGACGACTACGGCCATCACCCCAACGAAATTCGCGCGACGCTCGAAGCGGCCCGGACCTGTAAATTCAACCGCCTCCTGGTGCTCTTCCAGCCGCACCGGTACACGCGCACGCAGCACCTTTGGGACGAATTCTGCCGCGCCTTCAATCAAGCCGACGTGCTTGTGCTGCTCGACATCTACGCCGCCAGCGAAGCGCCCATTCCCGGCATCTCCAGCGAAGCACTCGCGACCGCCATCCGCGAAGCCGGCCACAAAAATGTCCATTATTACCGCTCGATGCAGGAAGGCATCGAGTTCCTGTTGCATCAAGCGCGCCCCGGCGACGCCATCTTGACCATCGGCGCGGGCAATATCAGCCGCGCCAGCAGCGAGTTCATGGTTCTTCTGGGAACGGAGCATCCAACGCCTCATGCGCATTAGCGATCCCAAAATCGTCTCTCGCCTCGCCGAACTCGGCGTCGAGCTGAAGCAAGGCGCCTCCCTTGCCGGCCTCACCTCACTCGGCATCGGCGGCACGACCGACTTGCTGCGCATCCACAAGCACGAAAGCATTCCCGATCTTCTGACACTGCTCGATGGGAACCACGTTCCCCACAAGTTTCTCGGTGGCGGTTCGAACCTGCTCGTCGACGACGGCGAACTTCCCTGGGTTGTCCTGCAACTCGTCAGTCCGGAGCCCGATGTCATTTTGGAAGGGAATTTCGCGCACGTCGACGCCGCGGCGGACCTCGGCCGCATCGTAACCTACTGCGCCAAGCACGACCTCGGCGGCATGGAGGGCCTGATCGGCGTTCCCGGGACGGTTGGCGGTGCCCTGCGCATGAACGCCGGCGCCTACGGCATGCAAATCGGGAGCTACGTCCGCGAAGTCAAGGTCTACCGTGCCGCCGCTCGCAAAGTCGAATTCCTGCGGGGCCGTCAGATTTCTTTCGAATACCGGCACACTTCTTTTGCGCCTGATGATATGATGCTCGCGGTGACTCTGGAACTACCCTCCAAGCCATACAACGAAATTCTAAAAGGGATTCGTATCTGCAACGAAAAGCGGCGTTCGAGTCAGCCGCTTGGTCAAAAAAGCGCCGGCTGCATTTTCAAAAATCCTCCAGGCGCGTCCACAGGTCGCATGATCGATGAATTGGGGCTGAAAGGCCTGTCCCTAGGCGACGCACGCGTCAGCGACCGTCACGCCAACTTTTTCGTCAACGCCGGCCACGCTTCCGCCAGGGACATGCTCGCTCTCATCGCCGAGGTGCGCCAGCGCGTGCAAAAAGCTTACGGTGTCGAACTCGAGAACGAGGTGGTTGTTTGGAACGGCTGAAGCCCATGCAACGGAACGCTTCCGCGGCTATGGAAGCCGACGCTTATCGGCCCGAGCTGATGGCCGATGATGAGCCGCGCTATTTGCGCCGCCAGAGGCCGGTGGAAATTCGCCGCAAGAAATTCAGCGGGCGGGGCTGGCCGTTTTATCGCCGGCTGTTGATCTTCGGTGTCGCGGGAATCGCCAGCGTGACTGCGGCCGTCTACGCCACTAGGTTCTTGTTGTATTCGCCCAGCATGCTGTTGCTCAAACCGGATCAGATTACGGTAAACGGGAATCACACCGTCAGCCGGGAAGCGGTCCTCCAACAGTTTGTCCACGATCGCAACCGCAGCGTTTTGCAGATCCCTCTGGACGTCCGGCGCAGCGAACTCGAAAAGATCGCCTGGGTCGAGTCCGCCAGCGTCCAGCGAATTCTACCCAATCGCATCCGAGTCGAACTGACCGAGCGCACGCCCATCGCCTTCGCGCGAAACGGCAACGAACTTGCGCTCATCGACGCGCACGGCGTGACTCTCGACCGCCCGCAAGGCGAGGAATTCCACTTTCCCCTCGTCAGCGGCGTTTCCGAGGATTTGCCCCGCGAGCAGCGCGAAAAGCGCATGCAAATTTGCCAGGAATTCCTGAAAGACGTCGACCTCGTGCGCCCCGGCTCTTCCGATAGCGTCAGTGAAATGGATCTTTCGAATCCCAAGGATCTGCGCGTCGTGATGTCCGGTCTCGCCAGCGCCAACGACACGCAAGCCGTGACCATTCATTTCGGTTCTGGCGAGTTCACCGGCAAGTACAAGATGCTCGTCGACAATTTTTCTCAGTGGCAGGCCAATGCCGGCCACGTGCAGTCCATCGATTTGCAGTATGCGCGGCAAGTGGTCGTGAACCCTGATGCGAGTCCGGGCACGGCGGTCGCAAAAAGAAAATAGGTTATCCTTGGGGGCGGCGGCTTGGCGAAGAAAGACAAATATCTCGTTGGCTTGGATATCGGCAGCACAAAAACCTGCGTCCTCATCTCCGAAGTCGAAGGCGAGCTGATCAAGTTTCTCGCGCTGGGCGCGGCCGAATCGAAAGGCCTGCGCAAAGGCCTTATCGTCAATCTCGATTCCACCGTCAGCTCCATCCGCCGCGCCGTGGAGGAAGCCGAAAGTGTCGCCAACGTCCCCGTCGAAGAAGCGCTCGTCGGTGTCGCCGGCGGGCACGTCCGCGGCGTGAACAGTCGCGCCGGCGTCACTCTCGGGCAGCGTCCGCGCGACATCGAACGCGACGACGTGCGCCGCGCCGTGGATGCCGCGCGGAACATTTCTCTTCCTGAGGATCGCGAAGTTCTCCACGTCCTCCCTCACGAATTCATCGTTGACGCCCAGCACGGCATCCGCGATGCCATCGGCATGGTCGGCCAGCGGCTGGAAGCCAACGTTCACGTGGTCACCTCTTCCGTTGCCGCCACGCAGAATCTCGTCACCGCCGCGAATAAAGCCGGCATTCTCATCAGCGATACGGTCCTCGAGCCGCTCGCTTCCGCCGAATCCTGCCTCGCGCAGGATGAACGCGACCTCGGCTGCTGCCTCCTGGACATCGGCGGCGGCAACGTGGAACTCATCGTCTACGGCGGCGGAGTTGTCCGCTACACCGGCTCCGTCGCCATTGGCGGCGATCATTTCACCAACGATCTTGCCGTCGGCTTGCGCACGCCGATACCGGAAGCCGAACGCATCAAGCGCCGCCACGGCTGCGCCGCCTCCGCTTTCATGCGAGAAGACGGCGCCATCGAAATCGCCAGCGTCGGCGACCGTCCACCGCGCACCGTCTTCGCGCACATGCTAACCGACATCATCGAGCCGCGCGCCATGGAATTGTTGTGGCTCATCCGCGACGATTTGCAACGCACCGGGCTCCTCGGCCAGATTCCCGCGGGATTCGTTTTGGCAGGTGGAGGCGCGCGCCTGCACGGCTTGGACGAGCTCGCCGAGCATTCCTTCCATCTGCCGGTGCGCATCGCGGAACCCAAGGGCTTGGCTGACCTGCCGGAACAGGTAGCGCAGCCGGAATATGCCACGGCCGTCGGGCTTGTGCTTTACGGCGCGAAGACGCGGCGTTCCGCGCCCCCGCGCTCGGGGAATTTCGTGTCCAAATTAAAAGCCATGTTCGCCGGCGCCTCGTGACCCTGCCCTCGGCGGCGCAGCGAACTCGGAGAAGATCGAGGGGAATATGACATCGAGAGAAGCAGGAATCCGGATGAGCTTCAGCGAGGAGCTGCATCCGGCGAAGATCAAAGTCATCGGCGTCGGCGGGGGCGGGTGCAACGCGGTGAATCGCATGATTCGCGCCAAGCTCGAAGGCGTCGAATTCATCACTGCGAACACTGACCTCCAGGCGCTGAAGCTATCGCAGGCGCCGGTGAAGTTGCAGCTCGGCGCGAAGCTCACCAAGGGCCTCGGCGCGGGCGCCAACCCTGAGGTCGGCCGCAAGGCCGCACTCGAGGACACGGAGAAAATCATCGAGGCGCTCGAAGGCGCGGACATGATTTTCATCACCTCCGGCCTCGGGGGAGGCACGGGCAGCGGCGCGGCTCCGGTCGTAGCTTCACTCGCCAGCGAGCTCGGCGCCCTCAGCGTCGCCGTGGTCACCAAACCGTTCGCCTTCGAAGGCAAGCGCCGCATGATGCAGGCCGAGCAGGCCCTCCAGGAACTCATCAGCGCTGTGGACACCGTCATCGTCATTCCTAACGAGCGCTTGATGGAAACCGTCGAGCGCGGCACGAGCTTCTTCGACGCCTTCCGCATCGCCGATGACATTCTGCGCCAGGCCGTGCAAGGCATTTCAGACATCATCACCGTGCCCGGCATCATCAATCGCGACTTCGCCGACGTGAAGGCCATCATGCATGGCCAGGGCTACGCCGTGATGGGCACCGCTGTCGCCACCGGCACGAACCGCGCCGTCGACGCCGCCAATCGCGCCATCGCCAGCCCGCTGCTCGAAGACAATTCCATCCAGGGCGCGCAAGGCATCCTCATCAACATCTCCGGCAGCTCCAGCCTTACGCTCCATGAAGTCCACGAAGCCTCCAGCGTCATCCACAAGGCCGCGCACGAAAACGCCAACATCATTTTCGGCGCCGTGCAGGATGACAA
>Ga0307479_10002588_pt1 | contig 16427 bp, 16 predicted proteins | sample atmos_gasesECM4C_FD_203743 | JGI IMG/M metagenome (GOLD analysis project Ga0307479, IMG submission 203743) | Hardwood forest soil microbial communities from Morgan-Monroe State Forest, Indiana, United States - atmos_gasesECM4C_515 | ecosystem: Environmental > Terrestrial > Soil > Temperate... | reverse complement strand
ACGCCGCACCGGGGCACGTACAACGCCTACTGGCTGCTCTCGCGCATCGGCCGCGAGCTGCGCCCCGACTCGCGCCTGCTCGAGCGGCTCGAGGCCACGCGCGGCGCTGCGGCCGCGGTGCGGTTCACGTCGGTGGTGGCCGGATCCGACAACATCATCATCCCGCGCGTGTTCTCGGCCCTGGAGAACGACGTGGTGCGGGTCCCCGACCTCGGCCACCTCGGCCTTCTCTTCTCGCCGGCGGTGTTTCGCGCCGTTCACCAGCGGCTCGTGGTAAGCAGGCCTCCATGAAGGACATGACTCGCGAGCAGGCCCTGGCCGAAGCCGTCCGACGCTGGGGCGCGAGCGGTACCGTGAAGTTCCGGCCGCCGGGCCGCGGCGGCGCGCAGCGGGGGCGCCTGGCGCGGTACTGCTGCACGGTGGGCAACGGCCGCGGAGCCTTCCGCTCCGTCGAGGGTCAGGGCCACACCTGGCGCGAGGCCTTCGCCGACACTGCCCGCGGCTGAATGACCGGCTCGGTCTTCCGGCGCTTCAAGGAGCTGCTCGCCTCGACGGCCGCGCCGCCCATCGGCCCCAGCTACGCCATCCGCGCCGCCGCCTCCGCCGCTCTGGCGCGCCTGGCCTACCAGGTCCTGGGAGCGCAGGCGGGAATCTGGGCGGTGGTCTCGGCGGTGGTGGTCATCCAGCCCGACCATCGCGCCTCGGTCGCTGCCGCGGCGCTGCGGGTGGTGGCCAATCTCGTCGGCGCGGTGGTGGGCCTGGGCGTGAGCCTGGTGCTCGGCACGCACCAGCTGATCGCGCTGGTGGTCGGCCTCTTCATCGTCGCCTTCCTCTGCCGAAAGCTCCGGCTCGACGCCGCCGCGCGCACCGCCAGCGTGTCGCTGGCCATCGTGCTGCTCCGCGTGCCGGGCGGCGTGCTCGGCTCCTCCGAGCTGCGGCTGCTCGGCGTGCTCGCCGGCTGCGCCATCGCCCTCCTGGTGACGGTGGCCGCCGCCCAGGTCGAGCAACGCTTCGCCCCGCCCGACGGCGATCTCAAGAGCCCTGACGGATCTCGTTCGCTGGAGCCGTGAACCGCCGCAGGTCCTCGAGCAGCGAGGCCACGCCGGCGCGGCGCCCCTTCGGAACCACTCCCTGCGCGGCTTCCTTGAGCTGGGCCAGCTCGCCCGCGGTCAGGTCCTTGGTGGTCCACACCAGCACCGGCGTCTTGCGGGTGGCCGGCGAGGCGCGCAGCCGCTCGAGGAACTGGAACCCGTCGATGCCCGGCATCACCAGATCCAGCACCACCGCCGAGGGCGGCTTGAGCTCCGCGGCGCGCAGCCCCTCCTCGCCGTCCTGGAAGCAGGCGGGGTGGTAGCCGAACTGCTTGAGCGCGGCGGTCATCAAGCTCAGGCAGATGGGGTCGTCGTCGACCACCATCACGTCGCCGTTGCCCGGGTTCACGCCCGCGTTGCGCAGCGAAGCGAGAAGCCCTTGCGCCGCCACGGGCTTGGGCAGCACGTCGCTGACCGCGAAGCCCACCGCCGAGTCCGCCGCTACGCTCACCACCAGGACCGGCGTGTCGCGGTTGAGGCCGGTCTTGCGGATCTGCGCCAAGAGATCGATCCCGCTCATGTCGGGCAGCAAGAGATCGAGGGTGATGGCGTCGAAGCGGTTGGTGCGGCAGAGGCTCATCGCATCGGCCCCGCGCCCGGCGACCTGCACTGCGTATCCCGCTCCCTCCAGAGCGTCGACCAGCATCACCTGGTCCTCGGGATCGTCCTCGATCACCAGCACCGAGGTCCCGGCCAGCGCCGGCGCCCTGCGCTGGATGGGGGCCGGCCGCGTGGCGTAGCTGGTGCGCGGCAGGACGGCGGAGAAGACGCTCCCCTTGCCCGGCGTGCTGCGCGCCTCGACGCGGCCGCCTTGCGCCTCCACCAGCCGGCGGGTGAGCACCAGTCCCAGGCCGCTGCCGCCGTGGAGCTTGGCGCTGCCCGAGTCGACTTGGTACGGCTCGCCGAAGAGTCGGTGCAGCTGGTCGGGGGCGATGCCGACGCCGGTGTCCTCCACCTCGATGCGCAGCTCCTCCGCCCCCTCGGGCGCGGCGCGGATGGTCACCGAGCCGCCCTCGGGCGTGAACTTCACCGCGTTGGAGACGTAGCCGTAGAGGATCTGCTTGAGGCGGGCGGGGTCGAGGATGATTCCCTTCTGCACCGCCGGGTCCACGGCGGTGGTGAGCTGGATGCGTTTCGCCTCCGCGCTCTGCTGCGCGATCTGCGCCACCTCGCGCAGGATGGCCGGGAGGTCGGCCGGCTCGGGCCGGAACTCCAGCTTGCCCGCCTCCACGCGCACCAGGTCGAGCACGTCGTTGATCAGCCGCAACAGGCTGCGCCCGCCGCTCAAGATGGCGGCGACGAATTCCTTCTGCTGCGGATCCAGCGCGCCGGCTTCGCCGTCTCCCATCAGCTGGGCGAAGCCGATGATGGCGTTGAGCGGCGTGCGCAGCTCGTGCGACATGCTGGCCAGGAACTCGTTCTTGAGCCGGTTGGTCTGCTCGATGCGGCGGCTGTGGGCCTCCATCTCCACCGCCTCGCGCTGCAGCTCCTCCAGGCGCTTGCTGGCGGTGTTGTCGTGCGCGAAGCCGATGCCGCGCTCGCCGTCGAGCATGGCCGCGCCGAGGACGACGGGCACCCGCGATCCGTCTTTGCGCAGATACTCCTTCTCGTAGGGGCGGGCCACGCCCGTGGCGCGGAGCTGGCGCTGCGCGACCTCGGAAGCACCGCGCCACTCGGGCGGCGTGATCGACATGAGATTGACGGCGCCCGCGCGCAGGTCCTCGCGCGAGAGGCCGAGCATGCCGAGGAAGGCGTCGTTGGCTTCCGTCACCTTTCCGTCCAGGTCGGCGACGAAGACGCCGATGATCCCGGAGTCGCTCAGCCGGCGGAAACGCGCCTCGTCGCCGCGCGCTCTCTCCTCGACGTAGGCGGCCGCGCCGATCTCCAGCGCCCAGAGGACCAGCGGCTGCAGCCCGAGCAGCTCGGGCGTGTCGAGCGCCACCGCTCCGTGTGCGAGCAGCGCCTTGGCGAGCTGGTGCAGCACCGAGACCGGACGTCCCGCCTGCGCCAGCGTCCGCGCCAGCCAGCGGAGCGCCGCCTCCGCTTCGGTGCGGTCGCCGGACGAGGCCTGGCGGAGCAGCGTCTCGATGCGCGTCTGCAGCTGCGGCAAAGGCGCCCCGCGCGGGGCCAGGCCCTGCTCGGCCGCCTCCACCGCGAGCGTGACCGCCAGCTCACTTGCGGTCTGCTCCAGTTTCATGGCCGCGCCTCGCCGGAGATGTAGCCGGCAATGACCTGCGGCAAAGTCCGCGTGTCGATGGGCTTCATCAGATATCCGTCGCAGCCGGCGTCGCGCACGCGTTGCTCGTCGCCCTTCATGGCGTAGGCGGTGACCGCCACGATGGTGATGTCCTTGGTCTGTGGATCGGCCTTGAGCCGGCGGGTCAGCTCGAAGCCGTCGATGCCCGGCATCTGCATGTCCATCAGGATCAGCGCCGGCCGGAAGCTGCGCAGAAGCTCCATCGCCTCGCCCGCGCCGCCCGCGCACTTCACCTCGTAGCCCCGCTTGGTGAGCAGGAACGAGACCAGCTTGGTGTTCACCGGATTGTCGTCCACGATCAGGATGGGTTCGCCCGCCATCGTTGCTCCTTCACGCCGTGAGCGACTGCCGGCGGACCACGGCCTCCAGCTCCGCCAGCACCGCGCTGCTGCCTTGACCCTTGCTGACGATCGCCTGCGCGGAGGTGCGCAGGAAGATGTGCTCCTCGGGATTGAGGTCCTTGACGGTCCAGACGATCACCGGCACCCGCCGGCCCGCCGGCTCGCGGCGCAGGTGCTCGAGGAACTCGAAGCCGTTCATCCCCGGCATCACCAGGTCAAGGATCACCGCGCTGGGCAACGACTCACGCAGCGCCCGCAGCGCCGCGGCGCCCTCGAGCTCGCAACGGGTCTTGTAGCCGAGCTGCTGCAGGGTGGTGGCCACCAGCTTGAGCGCGGCCGGATCGTCGTCGACGATCAGCACGCTGCCGTTCGGCCCCGGCGGCACGCCCGCTCGCGTGAGCGCGCCGAGCAGCGCCTGGGACTCGATGGGCTTGGGGAGCACGTCCTGCACCGCGAACCCCGCCACCGCCCCGCGCTCGGCGACCACGGTGACCACCACCACCGGCGCGTCCTTGTTCAGCCCTTCGGCGCGGATGCGCTTGAGCACCTCCAGGCCGGTCATGTCGGGGAGGAAGAGGTCGAGCGTGACCGCATCGAAGGAGCGCGTCCGCGACAGCTCGAGCGCCGCCGCCCCGGTGGCCGCCGTCTCTACCGAGTAGCCGGCGCTGGCCAGCACCCGGACCAGCGTCTCCTGATCGGCGGGGTTGTCCTCGATGACCAGGATGGAGGTGGCCCCCGCACCGGCCGGTAGCTGCGACGACTGCGCTTGAGGCAGCGACTGCTGCTGCGGCAGAACGGCGACCACCTTCTCCCGCGACTTGCGCGGCAGCACCGCCCAGAAGGTGCTGCCCTTCCCCACCGCGCTGCGCACGCCCACGCCGCCGCCCTGCGCTTCGACCAGCCGCTTGGTCAGCGCCAGCCCAAGGCCGGTGCCGCCGTGCAGCTTGCTGCCGTCCTGGACCTGCTGGAACTCGACGAAGAGCGACGACAGGTCGGCGGGCGCGATGCCCTTGCCGGTGTCCTCCACCTCCATGCGGAAGTCGAGCGGCCCCTCGGGCGCGAGGCGGATTGCGACCGTGCCTCCCTCGGGCGTGAACTTGAGCGCGTTGGAGACGTAGTTGTAGAGCACCTGCTTGAGCCGCCCGGGGTCGATCACCAGCTCGCTCAGCGAGGCGTCGACGTGCGGCTCCATCTGCACGCGCTTGGTGGCCGCGGTGGTGCGCAGGATGGCCAGCACCTCGGCGACCAGCTTCCGCGGCTCGACCTGCTCGGGCCGGAACTCCATCTTGCCGGACTCGACCTTGGAGAGGTCGAGCACGTCGTTGATCAGCTGCAACAGGTGCCGCCCGCTGCGCAGCACGTCGCCGAGGAACTCCTTCTGCTGCTCCTGTAGCGGCCCCACCTCTTCGTCGTGCAGCAGCTCGGCGAAGCCGATGATGGCGTTGAGCGGCGTGCGCAGCTCGTGCGACATGTTGGCCAAAAATTGCGACTTGTAGGCGCTGGCGCGGGTGAGCGCGTCGGCCTGCTGCTCAAGCCTGCGCCGCGTGTCGAGCAGGGCGACGTTCTTCTCTTCCAGCTGACCGCGGTGCCGCTCGGTCTCTCCCAGCAGCGCGCGCAGCTCCTCGCGGCCGCGCGCCACTTCGATGGTGATGGCCAGCGACTCGCGCACCGAGGCGAGCAGCTCGGTGGCGCGCTCCTCCCACGGCTGCAGGCTGGCCAACTCGAGGAGGCCGGTGACCTGGCCGCTGCGCAAGAGGGGGACCAGCGCCACGGCGCGCGGCGCTCCCTCCGCGAGCCCGGAGCGGATGCGGAGCTGATCGGCCGGCGCTTCCACCACCGTGATCTCGCTGCGCAAGACGGCCTGGCCGGCCAGCCCTTCGCGGTGCCGGAACGAGGGCACCGGCTGCGCGAGGCCGTGCTGGCCGAGGAGACGGAAGACGCCGTCGGGATGGGCGACGTGGATGACGCCGACCGGACAGCCGAGGTACCGGCAGAGGAACGCGGTGGCGCGGTCGGCGGCCTCCTTGGCCGCCAGCTCGCCGCGCAGCTGCTCGGAGAGGCCCGACTGCGCCGCCTTGAGCCAGTCGACGCTGCGCCGCTCCGACTCCAGCCGCTGCAGGCTCTGCGACATCTGGTTGGCCTGCTGCGCGAGATCGCCCAGCTCGTCCCGGCTCGAGACCGGGATGGGCGTGGCAAAGTCTCCCTTGCCGAAGCGGTGGAACCCGGCGGTCAAGTGCGCCAGGCTCTGCAGCACGACGCGGCTGATCCAGAGCGAGAGCAGGAACACCACCACCAGGCAGATCAGGCTGACCGTCAGGCGCACGCGCGAGCCGGTGGCCTGCGCCTCGGCGGCGGCGGAGAAGGCGTTGGTCAGCTCGGCCCGGTCGAAGTCGGTGGCCTTGTCGATGAGCGCGGCCACCCGCTTCTGCCTTTCTTGAAGCTCGGCCATCTTCGCCACCACGCCCTCGCCGGTCTCGCCGGCGATGAGGCGCGCGGCCACCTGCGCGCCGGCGCTGTACGAATCCTCCAGGGCCTGCGCGAGCGCGGCTTCAGTGGTCGGGTCGACCGCGCCTTCCGCCTGCGCCAGCTGCTGCAAGAACTGCTTCTTCAGCTCGCCGGTCTGGGCCAGCGTCTCGCTGTCCTTGGCGGCGACCGCGTCCTGGAACCCGCGCTGGATGCGCTCGAACTGCGCCTGCAGCTGGGGGCGCAGGCCCACCATGGGCAGGTAGTGCCGCCGGATGTTGTCGATGTGGCCCTCGACGCGGCGGGAGATGATCGCGCTCGAGGCCACCAGCGTGACCAGCGCCAGCGCGGCGGTGGCGAAGACGGCGAGGAGCTTGGCGCGGAAGGAGACCCTCATCGGGACCTCACTCCACTTCCACGGCGCGGGTGCCGTTGAGACTGGTGCCGGCGGCCACGTAGCCGATGGCGCCCGAGTGGCTGGCCACGTAGTCCACCACCGCGCCGTCGTCGGCCATCTCCGGCGGCGGCAGGCCCTGGCCGGAGAAGATGCGCTGCTGCCAGTAGCTGCGCACCGACGCCACCGAGCGGGCCAGCACGGCCTGCGAGAAGCGCATGCGCGCCGGCGAGTCGGGCACCAGGTCCACCGGCCGGATGGGCGTGTCGTCGGACCAGCGGGTGGCGCGGCGGAAGAACACCTCGGCGAGGAACTTGCGCTCGACGCGCGTGACCGGGCTCTTGGGGTGCACGATCACCACGAACCCCGAGGACCAGCTGGCCGCGGCCGCGGCGGCGGAGAGCAGGAGCACGAGGATGAAGCCACGCAGGCGCAAGGCTGGCACCCTTAGAAGTAGGCCGTCGTCTTGACGGCGAAGAGCGCCCAGTCGGGCTGCAGCGCGCTGAGCGGCAGGTTGGAGTTCAAGCTGGGGTTGAGCGCGGCGGTCCCGCGCAGGTAGTGCCCCTCCAGCTTGACCAGCCAGTAGCGGTTGACGTCGAAGCGCAGGGTGAGGGCCACGTCGTTCTGCCGCGTCTCGCGGCCGTTGCCCCGCTTGTCGACGTCGGGGAAGAAGATCGAGTAGTACGCCCCGGTCTGCAGCCAGGAATTGACCCGATAGGAGGCGAGCGCGTACCCCCGCTCGCTGGTGGTGGAGCTGTTGGCGAAGATCTCGGTGTTGCTGCTCTCGGTCTTGACCAGCCAGCGGCTGTACTCGGCGGCGAAGAGCCAGTCGCGCACCACGTACTCGGCCGAGGCCACCCAGAGAGTGGCGGGAAGCTTGACCATGATCGACGCCGGCGAAACGGGGGTGAGCAGATCGAAGTCCAGCCGGAGGAACTGCAAGCTTCCTCCGAGCCGCAGACCTTCGAGCGGCGTGTTCCACATCACCCGGCCGCCGCCCACGTAGGGAACATCGAGATTGAGCACGGTGGTGGGGCTGCCCGGCGTCGGCTTGAGGTCGAGGAAGATGGTGCCGGCATAGAGGCGGTAGTCGAGCCCGCCCCCCGATTGCAGATCGGCGTAACCGTAGAGCTCGCCGCCGGTCTGCGCGAGGAGGAAGTCGCGGTTCTCCGCCGGATAGATCGACTGCGGTAGGAGCACGGCGGTGCGCGCAGCGTCGATGTCGCTGGTGTCGTTGTAGAGGCCGAAGGGCAGCTTGACCCGCCCGGCGCGGATGCCCAGCCAATCGCGCCAGTGGTAGTCGAGATAGTACCAGTCGAGGACCGCGCGGTAGTCGCCCAGCGGGCCCAGCTGGCGGCTGAACAGCTGCATGCCCAGCCGCAGCCGGTCGGTCGCCGGCAGGGTGAAGTTCAACCCCACCTCCGAGAACTCGAAGCTGCCGCGGGTGGTATTGGCGAAATAGTTGTTGCCCGACGAGAGCAGGTATCCCTGGCTGATGAACCCGTGCAGCTGCAGGTCGGGGATCTCGCCCGGCAGCGCCAGCTCGGCGGATCGGGCCTGCGGCGCGGCGAGCAGGGCGGCCAGCGCTGCGATCAGTCGCTGCGTGCCTCGGCGGGGGTCCGACACGGCGACACGCTCCCTTCGCTCGACAACCGACGACGTCACCAGCTCCACCAAGTGCTTAGTGGTCCGATCGTGTCTTGTCTCTCGGGGCAACCCCTGAGCCGCGCGCGGATTTGACCGGATGTGAACTCATGACGGCTCGCCCTTGCGGCCCTGTAGATAGAAGGTCCGCATCTCTCCCTTGCCCTTCACCGCGATGACCCCTCGCTCGACGAGCGAGAAGCGATCGCGCAGCAGCAAGTACGTCGCCTCGCTCACCTGGATCTTCCCGGGCACGCCGTGCGACTCCATGCGGCTGGCGGTGTTCACCGAGTCGCCCCAGAGATCGAAGATGAACTTGCGGGTCCCGATCACGCCGGCCACCACCGGGCCGCTGTTGATGCCCACCCGCATGGCGAACGACGATCCCGTGCGGGCGTTGAACCGCCGCAGCGACTCGGTCATGTCCAGCGCCATCTCCGCCACCGCCTGCGCATGGTTGGGTCGGGGAGTCGGCACGCCGCCCGCCACCAGGTAGGCGTCGCCGATGGTCTTGATCTTCTCCAGCTGGTGCTTGTCGAGCAGCTCGTCGAATCCGGAGAAGATGTCGTTGAGCAGGCCCACCAGATCGCCGGGCGCCATGTGCGTGGCCAGCTCGGTGAAGCCGACGATGTCGGCGAAGAGGATGGTGGCCTCGGCGAAGCTGTCGGCGATGGTGGCCGACGATCCCTTGAGGCGGTCGGCGATGCGGCTGGGGAGCACGTTGAGGAGCAGCTTCTCCGAGCGGTCCCGCTCCATGCGCAGGCTCTCCAGCGCCTCTCGCTCGCTGTCGCGCAGCCTCTTCTTCTCCAGGCACGCCCCCACCCGCGCGCGCAGCAGCACCGGATCGAACGGCTTGGGCAGGTAGTCCTCGGCGCCCAGCTCGATGCAGCGGACCACCGTCTCCAGCTCGTGGGCGGCGGAGATCATCAACACCGGGATGTCCCGCAGCTCCGGATCTTGCTTGATGCGCTCCAGCACCTGATAGCCGCTGAGGCCGGGCATCATCACGTCGAGGCAGACGATGTCGAAGCGATCGCTGCCGAGTTTCTGCAGCGCCTCTCTTCCGTCGCCCGCCTGATCGACGAGCAGTCCTTGCCGCTGCAGCCGCGCGGCGAGCAGTTCGCGATTCAAGCCGACGTCGTCGACCACCAGGACGTGACCGGTCACGGCTGCGCCTCCCGTCTGGAATGGAATTGTTCTGGTCGAAGGGGGCTACGGGAATCGGGTGCTACCCTCGATTGCTCAGGAATATCTCCGGGTAGGAGGCGCAGCCCCAGTCTGGTTTCGAACGAGGGTAGGTGTCGCCTTCTGGACGCTCGGGCGCCGCAGTGAGGATGTTCAGGCCGCGTTGGGGCGCTCGAGATCGTCGATGTGCACCACCACGATGATGTTGTCGCGGCGGTCGACGCGGTACCAGAAGCGATACCCTCCCAGCTCGAGCTGCAGCACGCTGTCGCTCAGCGATCGCCACAGCGCCGTCGACTCCGGCAGCGTGCTCGCCACCTGGCCGATCTGCTTGAAGGTCGCGCCCACCTGCTCGCGCAGCTGCGCCGGGATTTCCGTCTCGACGGTGTAGACCACGGAGTAACTCACCCCCGCAGTCTGTAGTGGAGGTCACCTGGGGAGTACCGCGCCCGACATCTACTGTCGGATGCAGGTCACTGCGGGCGCTCACAGGTGGTGCACGGGTCCCGCGTGCCCGGCGCCGTGGCGGAGTTCGATGGTCAGGAGCGCCAGGACCACGGCGTCGAGGAGCAGAAGCGTGGTCATCGGGCGTCCCGCGCCGGCCAACGCCAGGAGCGGAATGACGATCAGCGCCAGCACGAACGGCACGTGCCAGTACCGGTCGCGGTGCCGCAGGACGAAGGCGCGGATGAGGACCAGGCCGAAGATCCAGGAGAACATCCCGCTCGCGAGCAGCGTCATCGCGTGCCGCGCTCCCAGGGCGCGAATGCCGGTGCTGCAGGTGCCGACCCCGAGCACCACGAAGAATTGCGAGTACAGGTAGGGCTGCCCCGAGCCGAGCACCGCGCCCAGGTCGCCGCGGTTCACCCGCGCCGCGTAGATCCACCACAGCGACACCACCAGCGTGAAGCAGAGCAGCGCGACGGCCACGGACTCCAGGCCCCATCCCTTCTCGGCCAGCCCGCGCACGATGCCCTCGACGGCGACATAGAGGAGCAGGCTGTTGAACAAGCTCACGCGACCCGACAGGTGGTGGTGCTCGAGAGGCATGCGCTGCAGCGTGGGCCGCCCCAGCCAGGGAGTGGCGAAGTCGACGCCGAGGCCGATCGCCCAGAGCATGGGCCGGTCGCCGGCGGGAAGCAGCGCGGAGAGGGCCCAGATGGCGGCGCCTGTCCCGAAGCCCAGCAGGTACACCCTGGCAATCGCCTTCGCGTCCGGCGACCGGCGCGAGGTATGCAGATACATCGCCAGGAGCGCCAGGCGCGCCGCGACGAATCCGAGCGGGAAGCTGACCGAAGTGGGCTGCCGGTGCAGGAGCGAAATCGACATCACGCCGACCGCGATCACCTGCGCGATGGAGAGGGCTTGCATCCCCAACGAGCCGGCCGGGAACCGCGTGACGAAGGTCGTCTGCCCGAGCCACACCCACCAGATGGGCAGGATGTACGCCGCCGATCGCGCGTAGGCCGCGGCGCTTGGTTCCTGGGCCACGCGATCGGCCCAGAACGCGACGGCCACCGCGAACACGAGGTCGAAGAAGACCTCGAACCACTCCTGCTGTTGCAGTTCGCGAGGAACGTGCGCAGGCCGGCTCTCGCTCATCGCCGGTGCTTCACGAACGTCCCGCGGTCGAGCTCCTCGAACGCCACCCGCAGCTCTTCTTGCGTGTTCATCACGATGGGGCCGTACCAGGCGATGGGCTCGCCGACGGGCTTGCCGGAGATGAGCAGGAAGCGCACCGGTTCCTCTTTGGCCGAGACGGTGACCGCCTCGCCGTCGTCGAACGCCACCAGGTGCCCGTCGCCGATGTCGCGCTGCACGTCATCCACACCCTGACCGAAGAATCCCTTGCCGCCGATGACGTAGGCGAAGACCGTGTGGCCGCGCGCCGTTTTGTGGGTGAGCGTCTGGCCGGGCGCCAGGCTGACGTCGAGGTATTCGGGGCCGGTGACCACGTCGCGCACCGGCCCCTGCACGCCGGCCGCCGAGCCGGCGATGATCTTGATCTTCGCGCCACCCTCGGCGGTGACCTCGGGGATGTCGGCGCTCTTCACTCCCCGGTAGCGCGGGTCCATCAGCTTGTTCGCGGCGGGCAGGTTGGCCCAGAGCTGGAAGCCGTGGATCGATCCCTGCGCGTCTCCCTTGGGCATCTCCTGGTGGATGATGCCGCTGCCGGCGGTCATCCACTGCACGTCGCCGGGCCGGATGACGTCCTTGTTGCCCATGCTGTCCTGGTGCTCGACCTCGCCGCGCAGGACGTAGGTGATGGTCTCCATGCCGCGGTGGGGGTGCCAGGGGAAGCCGGCCAGGTACTGGTCGGGCCGGTCGGAGCGGAAGTCGTCGAGCAAGAGGAAAGGGTCGTAGGTTTCCGGCGCGCCGAAGCCGATGGCGCGGTGGAGATGGACGCCCGCGCCCTCCACGGTGGGCCGGCTCTTGACCACCTTGACGACGCGTCTGATCTCGGCCATCGGCGCCTCCGGTCATTCAGCTTATCAGCGCCCTGCGGCGGCGGCGCCGCGCAAGACGAGACAAGTGCTGGTCACGAACGCGACCAACGAGCCCTTCTCGTCGTGCACCTCGCACTCGAGGAAGGCGACGGTGCGGCCGCTCTTCTTCACCTGCGCGCGGGCGGTGACCCGGCCGGTCCAGATGGGCTTCAAGAAATTGATCTTCAGCTCCAGCGTGGTGAATGACTCGCCGGGCTCGAGCAGGCTGAAGCAGGCGGCGCCCATGGCCAGGTCGGCCAGGTCGCAGAGCACGCCGCCGTGGAGCGTGCCCATCGGATTGGCGTGCCGCTCGCCGGCGTCCAACTCGATGACCGCCCGGCCCTCGTCGAAAGAGACCGCGCGCATGCCGAGCAGTTGCGCGATGGGCGGCGCGAAGGTGGCCGGGTCCTGCGCCTTCATCCTTTCGAAGTTCTTCATGGCGCCACCAACGCCGCCATCTTCTCGTCGAGCTCGCGCGCCACCTCGTCGACGCCGGCGTCGTGGAATTGGGCGAAGAGCGACGAGGGCCGGTCGTACTCCAGCACGGTGCCGCTCTCGTCCGCGTAAATGAGCAGACTGAGCGGCGCGTACAAGCCGGCGCCGATCTGGCGCGTGGTCATCCGCGCCGCGGTCAGGGGATTGCCGATCAGGACGCGCGCCTGGACGGCCGCGGCGTCGAAGAGCCCCGTCTCCGCTTCGATGCGACTGACCACCTCGGTGAAGGGCCGCGCGGTGCGGACGCGGATGTGCTCGACGGCAACCATCGCCGTACGATGAACGCTGGCGGAAAAGGTTGCTCCAGTTGCCGGCCCAGGGGCCCATCCCCACCTTCGGTCGACTCCTGGGGGGGAGCAATGAAGAGAGCTCTGCGTCTCCCGTCGCTCGACGGTCTGAGAGCGCTTTCGGCAGCGATGGTCGTCTTCGGGCACGCCGGCAAGGTTCTCCAGGTCGGACGCCACCTGCCTTTCGGGTCGGGCGTGATCGACTGCTGGGGGCCGGTCGGCGTCACCGTCTTCTTCGTCATCAGCGGCTACCTCATCACCCGGCTGCTCCTCGAGGAGCAGCGCGCGAGCGGCAAGATCAGCCTGCGCGGCTTCTACCTGCGCCGCGCCTTTCGCATCCTGCCGGCGTACTGGGCGTACCTGGTGGTGATCGCGCTGCTCGCCTCGGCGGGCCTGGTCGCGGCGGGCGAGAGAGGACTTGCCCACGCGCTCTCGTTCACCACCGACTACGTGAATCCCGAGTCGTGGGTGCTCAACCATTCCTGGTCGCTGAGCGTCGAAGAGCAGTTCTACCTGCTCTGGCCGCTGGCGGTGGTGCTGCTGGGCGCGCTGCGCGCCCGGCGGACGGCGCTCTGTCTGGTGCTCGCCGCGCCGTTGGTCCGCGTGGCCACCTTCTTTCTTGCGCCGCAGCTGCGGCCGGCGATCACCTCGATGCTGCACCTGCGCATCGACGCGCTGATGGTGGGCTGCTGGGCGGCGCTCGAGCAGGACGCCCGTCCGGCCTCGCGCGTTCTCGGCTTCCTCGAGCGGCCGGCATCCGCGCTGGGCGCAGCGGTGTACTGCGTCTTCGTCGCCGCCTGCGTGCGCCGATTCGGCGACGGGAGCCTGCAGTCCGCTCTCGGCTACACCCTCGAAGCGGTGAGCGCGTGCGCGCTCGTCCTCTGGGCCATTTCGCACTCCGCATCGCGCGCCGGCCGCGTGCTCAACTGGGCCCCGCTCGCGCGCCTGGGCGTCATCTCCTACAGCCTCTATCTCTGGCAGCAGCTCTGGCTGTCGCACGAAAAGCCGACGCCCGCGTGGATGGTCCCGCTGCTCATCGCCGGCATCGTGCTCTGCGCCGAGCTGTCGTACCGGCTGGTCGAGGCGCCGCTGTTGCGGCTGCGATCGCGGCTGCTCTCGCCGGCTCCTTCGACCGCTATCCGACAATTGCTGCCGTCCTAGGTCGTGCCTACCCTCCGCTCCGACCGCCAGGGCGGCGGCACGAGGGGACGGGTGACGGGCGAGAGTTCGGTACCGTGCGGATGGCGGGCCATTCGCGCCGACTTTGCTCACTTCTGCAAGATCCACGGCGCCGCCGATTTCCGCTCGCGCCTCTGGGTCCTCTTTGCCTCGCGCGCGTTCTGGGCGCTGGCGCTGTACCGCTTCGGACGGTTCGTCTACGCCCGCCCGCGCGCCCGGCCATTGCGCGCGCTCTACGTCGTGCTCTTCGAGGTGGTCCGCATCGTCACCAAGACCAGCCTCAGCGTGCGCTCGCGCATCGAGGAAGAAGTTTGGATCGCGCCGCAGGGCGAGGTTTTCGTCAGCCTCGGCTCGCGCGTGGGCCGCGGAACGAGACTGCACGGCGGCAACACCTTGGGAGTCGGCGGACGCGTCGGCGCGCGTGGCCATCCCTCGCTGGGCGAGGGCGCGGTGCTCTGTCCCGGCGCGGGCGCGGTGGGGCCGGCCGAAATCCCCGGCGGCGCCGTCATCGGCGCGAACACGCTGGTGGGTCGCTCATTGCCGCGGGCCGGCTTCTGGATGGGCGTGCCGCCGAGACCCGCCGGCGCCGACCAGGTGCGCGTTCCCGCAGCGCGCTCCCCGCACACCGCCGAGGTGAAGATGGAACCGGAGCCGTTCTGGAACGCATTCCGCGCCGACCTCGATCGCCACTTCGTCTATCACCCCGGCGCGGGCGCCATCCGCAAGCTGCGCATCATGCTGGTCAGCGACGGCATCTGGGCCATGGCCGTCTACCGATTCGGCCGCTCCCTGCGCACGCGAGGCCGGCGCGGCCCGGGCTGGCTCGTCTACCGCGCGCTGGAGATCGCGCTCGGCATCTTCACCAGCATCTCCCTCGACGTCGACGCGCGCATCGAGCCGGGCTTCTACGTGGGCCACTTCGTCTCGGTGCGGGTGGGCGCGGGCGTGCGCATCGGCCGCAACTGCTCGGTGGGCCAGATGTGCACCATCGAGGGCGAAGGCCCGCGCGCTGGCGAGCAGGCGCCGGTCCTGGGCGAGCGCGTCTACCTCGGCTCGGGCTGCAAGGTGATCGGGCCGGTGCGCATCGGCGACGGCGCCGCCATCTGCGCCAACTCGGTGGTGGTGGCCGACGTGCCGGAGAACGGCGTGGTGCTGGGCAACCCGGGAGTGGTGATCAGCCGCCGCGGCAGCGGCGACTTCATCTACCTGGGCGAAGGCCGGGGCGTGCGCGACGACCTGCCCGCGGCGGCAGCAGGACAAGGAGCAGCGTGATGCGCGAACTGATCCGCAAGTTGTTTGCCGACATCTTCCAGTGCGACCCGGCCGAGGTGGCCGACTCCTCCTCGCCCGAGACGGTGCCGGGCTGGGATTCCTTCGGCCACCTGGCGCTGGTCGATGCGCTGCAGAGCGAGTTCCGCGTCCGCTTCGAGGTGGAGGACATCTCGCGGATGGAATCGGTGGCGCACATCGAGCAGATCCTCCGGCTCCGGGGCGCAGGCCCGTGAACTTCGCCGACCGCCTGGTGGCCGACTGCGATCCGTCGAGCCCCGCGCTGATCACGGCCCAGGCCGAGCACAGCCACGGCGAGCTCGCCGAGGCGGCCGGCGCGGTGGCGCGCTTCCTCCTGCGCAGCGGCGGTCGGCCCGGCGACTGCGTCGGCATCATGGCCGACAACTCCATCTTCTGGGCGGCCGCCTATCTCGGCGTGATGCGGGCCGGGTGCGTGGCGGTGCCCGTCTCGCCCGACCTGCCGCTGCACGACTGCCGGGCCCTCGCGCAGGCGACGCAGATGCGCACCGCCTTCGTGGAGTCACGCCGCGCGGAGAGCTGCGCGCGCTGGCTCTCGCCGGGCGTGCAGCAGGTGGTGCTCGACGAGCCGCACACCGCCCACTTCGAAGGCGCGTCGATCTGGTCTTTCGGAGAACTGCTCGCGCCGCGCGCGCCCGCGCCGCTGGCGGTGGGCGGCGGCGACGACCTGGCCGCGCTGCTCTTCAGCTCCGGCTCGACCGGCAAGCCGCGCGCGGTCATGCTCTCGCACGGCAACCTGATCGCCAACACCGAGTCCATCATCCAGGCCATCGGGCTGACCCCCGACGACCGCGCGATGGCGGTGCTGCCCTTCCACTACTCGTTCGGCGCTTCCGTGCTGCAAACGCACCTGGCCCTGGGCGCCTCGGTGGTGATCGACCGCCGCTTCGTGCTCCCCGACCAGGTGCTGCAGCGGGCCATCGACACCGGCTGCACCGGCTTTGCCGGCGTGCCCAGCCACTACCAAATCCTCCTGCGCCGATCGCGCTTCAAAGAGATGCGCTTTCCGCGGCTGCGCTGGCTGCAGCAGGCGGGAGGGCGGCTGCAGGAATCACTGGTGCGCGAGCTGCGCGAGGCGCATCCCGAGCTGAAGTTATACTTGATGTACGGAGCCACCGAAGCCACCGCGCGCCTTTCCATCCTGCCGCCCGAGGAAGTGGATCGGCGGCCGGGGTCCATCGGCCGCGGGATTCCGGGCGTGCTCCTACGCGTGCTCGACGAGGAGGGCCGGCCGGTCGCGCCCGGCGAGATCGGCGAGATCGTCGCCGAGGGCCGGAACATCGCGCGCGGGTACTTC
>Ga0307479_10002587_pt1 | contig 16430 bp, 15 predicted proteins | sample atmos_gasesECM4C_FD_203743 | JGI IMG/M metagenome (GOLD analysis project Ga0307479, IMG submission 203743) | Hardwood forest soil microbial communities from Morgan-Monroe State Forest, Indiana, United States - atmos_gasesECM4C_515 | ecosystem: Environmental > Terrestrial > Soil > Temperate... | reverse complement strand
GTTTTCGACATGCGCACTCGGACATTTGAGGAGTTGAACGATGAGCGGAGTGAAGGATGCCAGCCATCTCTACGAAGTCGAGAAGCGGGTTCGCTATGGCGAGCGGCCGGGGTTCAAGATCACCGAACTGCAGATTTCGCCGACACAGAAAGTTCCGTGGCACACCCACACCAAGGTGCGCGATTCGTTTTACGTTATCGCAGGCTCGCTTGAGCTGTTCATGATGGACCCGAAGGAAAATGTGGTCCTGAAAGCCGGCGACTATTATTCCGTGGTGCCGGGACGCCCGCATCTGGTGACGAATGCAGGCAGCACGCTGGCGCAATTCCTGGTGATTGGCGATTCGCAGGGAACGGGCGATTACGACTTTGTCCCGTTTGTGCCCTCCGCCGGCGACGCTGCCAACCGGTGAACATCGCATTTGCACTTGGCTGGGTGCCTTGCGAGGCGAGGGGTCCGATACGGCCGTCGTTGCTGCCATCCGATTTTTGGCGCCGCCTTACCGCAAGCCCTCATAGACCATGAAGCCGCGCGCGATGGCGAGCTTGCGCAAGGTGCGCGGAACGAGCTTTTGCGGCAGATGCAGATAGCGCCACGAGGTCAGCGTGAGTTCGCCGAGCACGCCGTGGTTATCCTCGAATGGCGCGAGCAGTCCGGTCAGGCTGACCGGCGCGTGCGCGCGGGTGTTGAACGGCAGTAGCAACAGTTCCAGATGGGCGGTCGCGCCATTTGGCGCGGTCGAGGTGACGCCCGCGACCGCGGGCAGCATCTCTTCGGCGACGGCTGCGATGATTTCCTCGATCTCGCGGCGGCTGGCTTCCGTAAACAGCGCGGAAAAGCTGTTGTCCTTCACGTCATGGCCAAGCAGGGCGCAGACCCGCGTGCCGGCGACGCGAAAGGGGTAGCCCGCAGAAGCGTCGTAGGACAACACGAAGATGTCGCCGAGCAGCTCCCGCACCGCACTGGGCTCGATCTCGCTGCGGTCGGGTGCGCGCGCATCGGCGCGCTTGTCGTTCCAATAGGTGAAGAATTGGCGGCTCGACGGATGTTTCATGACGCAAACTCACCCCGCGGGCCGATCGGTGGGACATCTCTGTCCCGCTTTCACGCACGCGCATTCCCGTTGATCGTTGTGCCGGATGGGCTGTGCAGCGTCCATGCCGCGGAGGCAGTTGCTTGGCGTTTTGGCGGGCTTTGCGGCGTTAAGGTTAAATTAACGATGCTGTTTCCGTCGCGGGTCCGCCTCGCTATTGTCCACTTGCTCTATTCCTCGCCGGTTTTCTCCAGGTGCCGGCGGGGCACACAGGTGGCGTCAAACAGTTTGGTCAAGCGCGGGCAGGGTGGGGAAGTTCCCATCAAGTCTTGCGCGAAAAGATCGGCACATCGGCACAAGGGAGGGCTTTCTCAGAGCCCTCCCTTTTTTGCTGGGACCGGCACAATTTCCGATTCAATTGTCAAAGAGCTTACTCCGACGTCGTCGCCCGGCTTGACCGGGCGATCCAGTAAACACTGCTGCCCGCCATTGATCCGAGAAGCTGCGGCGTACTGGATGCCCCGCATGCGCGGGGCATGACGACCGAGGGGCGTGTAAGCGCAGCCCCGCAACGCATATCGCGCCCGAGTTGTTGGCCGAACTACCCTCTGAAATCGAAGAGGGCGCGGGGAATGCCGGGTGCCCAATGCACCCGCAGCCTCGTGTGCGCTTTGTAGTTGGAGTATGCACACGAGTATTCACAGCGGAGGCACCGGAAACATCCGGCATTCCCCACGCGATGGTGTTACGGCTTATATCGCGCTCTCCCCGGGGACCGGGCGTTCTTGCCCCCGTCGCCGCGCGAAACTTGTTTCGCGCAAACTTAGCGCCAGCGTCGGGGCGCCAGGACCACACGTCTTTGCCGTCCGCTTCAGTGCGCTCGTCCAGCGACACTGCTTGCGTCCACCGCATCCCGCCTCAACGTCCGTGACGATCGCGAGCCGCCCCTCTTGCGAGGACGGGACGGCGCGAACATTACGACTGATTTGGGTTTCGGAAAAAGCGAAATATTTTTGCGGAAAGGGCTGGACAGTGGAATCAAAAAACAGCCCGACGGGCAAATCAGTCGCTCGCCGACGTTCGGAAGCGGAGGCGATTTGTGGGCCTAAGCTGATGGTTTGGCAGGTCACATGAGATGCACAGGTACGTTCCGGCGGTGCTCTACTTCTTGAACTTGACCTGACCGGATTTTCCCTCCGCGGTCTTGATGGTGAGGGTGATCGTGGCCCCAGCGGGTAGCGGATTCTTCGCGTCGCCCTTGAGCGAGTTCTCGCCCACAGGTGTGAGCGCGACCATCTCGCGCGCCGCGCCGCCCGTAATGAGCACCGCAGCCGTATAACCTTTGGTCGACACCGGGTTCGCCCTGAAGGCCTCGAAGACGTTGATGGTAACGGTGTTGCCCGACGTCAGGAGTTCCGCGTCGATGCCGGCGACGTCGAGCATCAGTCCGCCGTTCGGCCCCTTTTCATATTCCTCCGCAGAGGCCGGGGCCGCTGCGAACAACAAGGCGGCAACGATTAGAAATACTATCCTCATGCTGTCTCTCCCTTTGGTTCCGCCGCAGTTAAATCTCCAGTCTCTGTGGGCTTGCGCCTGAACAGGACGTAGAGAGCAGGCAATACAAGTAGTGTAAGGATCGTCGACGAAATGACTCCTCCAATAACGACGGTTGCGAGAGGCCGCTGCACTTCGGCACCCGCTCCGGTGGCAATCGCCATCGGGACAAAGCCGAGGGACGCAACGAGTGCGGTCATCAGGACCGGTCGCAGGCGCGTCATTGCGCCTTCCCGGACCGCGTCGACGAGGGGACGACCTTCCCGGCGCAGCCGCTCGATGAATGTGATGATGACCAGGCCATTGAGCACCGCCACGCCGGACAGCGCAATGAAGCCGATGGCGGCGCTGATGGAGAGCGGGATTCCTCGTAGCAGAAGCGCTGCAATACCGCCGGTCAGGGCAAGCGGCACGCCGCTGAACACCAGCAGCGCGTCTGGCATCGACCCCAGGCTAATGAAGAGCAGCAGGAAGATCAGGACCAGCGCGAGCGGCACGACGATCATTAGCCTCTGCGTCGCCGAGACCAGTTGCTCGAACTGGCCGCCCCACCCGATCCAGTAGCCGGCCGGCAGCTTGATCTTTTCCGTGACCTGGTCCTGGGCGTCGGCGATGAACGAACTGAGGTCGCGACCTCTCACATTCGCCGTCACCACGATCCGCCGTTTGCCGTCCTCTCGGCTGATCAGATTGGGACCGGGCGCCAGATCGATCTGGGCAAGTTCCGACAAGGGCACATAACGGATTTGAGCAAGTGGCGAATTGCCCCACAGCGCGGGCGTTGCCTTGGTTTGATTCTCGATCGGAGGCAGCGGGACCGGTAACGAGCTGATCGCCTGGATATCCGAGCGCAAATGCTCTGGGAGCCGGACGACTATATCGAAGCGGCGATCGCCTTCAAACACCCGGCCCGTGCTCTTGCCGCCGACCGCGATTTCGACCAGATTCTGGACGTCGCTCACATTGATCCCATAGCGCGACAGGGCCTGACGGTTCAGTTGGACGGTAAGCACGGGTAATCCCGAGACCTGCTCCGTCTTCACATCGGCGGCCCCCGGTACTTTCTTCAGGACGGTCTGGACCCGGGCCGCCGACTGGATGAGCTGATCCAGATCATCCCCGAATATCTTGACGCCAACATCGCTACGGATTCCCGCTACCGTTTCGTTCATGCGTTGCTGGATCGGTTGCGAGAACCCGTAGACATTTCCGGGAACATCTTCGGCTGCCTCCTGGACCTCCGAAACAACAGCCGCCTTCGGCTTGTCGGGATCGGGCCACTCCTTCCGTGGCTTCAGGATCACATAGCCGTCCGACCCCCCCGGCGGCATCGGGTCGGTGGCAACCTCCGCCGTACCCGTGCGCGCGAACGCCTCTTCAACCTCCGGAATCTTGCCGAGGCGCTTCTCGACCATCGCCTGCATTTCCACCGACTGCGTCAGGCTGGTTCCTGGGATCCGGAGCGCCTCAAATGAGACATCGCCTTCATCGAGGCTGGGGATGAATTCGGCGCCCATGCGGGAGGCGGCGATGCCGCAGACGGCAACCAGCAGGGCCGCGATCACCGCGACGCCGAACCTGTTGCCGATCGAGGCGGCGAGCAGCGGCGCATAGATGCGGCGCGCGCCGCGCATGAAGAAATTCTCGCGTTCGGATACATTGCCGGTGACCAGCAAAGCTACCGCCGCCGGCACAAACGTCAGCGACAGGATGCTGGCGCCGGTCAGCACCATCAACACCGTCAGGGCCATCGGCGTGAACATCTTTCCTTCGACGCCGGTGAGCGTCAGGATCGGCAGATACACGACGGCAATGATGAAGGTTCCAAACAGGCTGGGGCGGATGACCTCGCGCGATCCGGCCAGAATGGTTTCCAAGCGTTCCTGGCGGTCGAGCGACCGGCCGAGCCGGTGCTGCTCTGCCGCCAGCAAGCGCAAGCAGTTCTCGACGATGATGACGGCCCCATCGATGATGATGCCGAAATCGATGGCGCCAAGGCTCATGAGGTTGGCGCTAACCTGGTTCTCGACCATGCCGGTGATGGCGAACAGCATAGAGAGCGGAATGACGCAGGCGGTCGCAATCGCCGCGCGGAAGTTCCCAAGTGTCAAGAACAGGACAACAACCACCAAGAGCGCACCTTCGAAGAGATTCTTCTCGACGGTTGCAATCGTCGCCTCGACGAGGCGCGTCCTGTCGTAGACGGTATGCGCGACCACGCCCTCTGGCAGTGAACGACCGATCTCCTTGAGCTTGGCAGAAACGCGTTGCGCCACGGTGCGGCTATTTTCGCCAATCAAAAGCATCGCGGTGCCCAACACGACTTCCTTCCCGTCCAAGGTTGCCGCGCCGGTACGCAAATCCGTACCTTCCTTGACCTCGGCAATGTCGGATACCCGCACGGGAACGCCGTTTCGCGATCCGATCACGATTTCCTTGATTTCGTCGATGTTTGCGACCTGTCCCGGCGTGCGGACGAGGTATTGTTCGCCGTTGTGCTCGACGTAGCCGGCGCCGACGTTTGCATTATTCGCTGCCAGCGCCGTCATGACGTCGCGGAAGCTGAGCTTGTAGGCCATCAGTTGCGCGGGATCCGGCAGCACATGAAACTGCTTCTCGAATCCGCCGACGGTGTTGACCTCGCTAAGGCCGGGAACGGTCCTCAACTGCGGCCTGATGATCCAGTCCTGAATGGTGCGCAAGTCGCTCGGGGTGTAGAGTTCGCCGCTCGTCTTGCGCGCTTCAGGTCTGGCTTCGACCGTAAACATATAGATTTCGCCGAGGCCCGTGGAGACCGGCCCCATCGCTGCCTCGATACCGGCCGGCAATTGATCCCTGACCTGCTGAATCCGTTCATTGACCAACTGTCTGGCGAAATAGATGTCCGTGCCGTCTTTGAAGATGACCGTGACCTGGCTGAGGCCGTAACGCGATTGCGACCGCGTGTTCTCGAGGTGCGGCAACCCTCCCATGGCGGTCTCGATCGGGAACGTGATGCGCTGCTCGACCTCCAGCGGCGAGTAGCCGGGGGCGCTGCTGTTGATCTGGACCTGGACGTTGGTGATGTCGGGAACGGCATCGATGGGCAGGCGCGTGAAATTCCATGCACCGAAGCCGGCCATGGCGAGAACGCCGATCATCACCAGCCAGCGCTGGCGGATCGCAAAGCTGAGGATACCGTCAATCATTGTCCTCTGCGCCTCCCTTCGCCAGCTCCGCCTTCACGATGAAACTGTTTTTCGCGGCGTAAACATCGCCCTCCAGCACGCCGAACGTGATTTCCACAAATTCCGGATCGCGTGCACCGATCTCGACATCGCGGACTTCGAATTTTTCGCCGTCGCGAACGAACACGACGGTGCGGTTCTCAATGGTTTGCAATGCCGAGGATTTCACCGCGACACCCACTTGCTTCGCCGACAGGATCAGCCGGCCGGTGATGAACAGGCCTGGCCGCAGTCGCTGTCCGGAATTCGGCACGACGGCTCTTGCAAGCGCGCTCTGGGTATCGCTGCTGCCGACCGGCGATAGATATGAGATACTGGCCTCGATCGCCGGTCCGCCGTCCGCGGGATCGATGAGGACTTGGTCGCCGACGTTGACCCGGCCGAGGTCGCGCCGGTAGACCGAGAAATCCACCCATACGGTCGACAGGTCGGCGATGACGAACGCCGGCTTCTGCTCGGAGACGTATTCGCCCAGCGTCGTCTGACGATCGATGACGGTGCCGGCCAGCGCGGCCTTCAACTCATAGGGCGTCAGACTCTGATTGCTTTCGACGACAACAAGGACGTCGCCCTTTTCGACGCGATCGCCGATCCGCTTGCGAACTTCCCGAACGATCCCCGGGAAACGAGGCGTCACCTGAACCAGCGATTCCTGATTCGGCTGGACCATTCCGTTCAGCAGCAGGCTGTCCCGCAGCACGGCGGACGAGGCTTTCGCAAGCTCGATCCCAGCAGCGGCAACTTTGGCGTCGCTCAGCACAACGCTGTCGGATTGTTCTTGCTTTTCAGCTTTCTCCGTTGCGGTCGTCTTCGTGGTCGCCGGCGCCAGCATGCGGTAACCGCCATAGACAAGCGGCGCAGCGACCAGGACGAACACCAGATATCGGATCAATCGTTCAATCATCTCGAACTCTCGCGGGTCAGCGAAAACGGGGTACCGACGAGGCCTTCGATGGTTGCGACGGCGATGTGGAAATTCTGCAGCGCTTCCTGTTCCCGGAGCAGCGCCTGCAGAACCGAACCGCGAACGTCGAGCAGCTCAAGCAGGGTAAAGCGACCCTGCAGGTAGCCGTTCTGGATGGTTTCCGCTGCGTTGCGCGCATTGGGGATGACGGACGTCCGCAGCAGCTTCAGCTCCGCGAGCGCGCCATTCAGCGCGTCGTAGGCGCGGCCCGCGACGCTGATCAGGACGAGCTTGTTGATCGCACGCTCAGCGCCGGTCTTTGCCAGTGCTTCTTCGGCAGCGATGATATTGCCAGTGTTTTGGTCTAAGACTGGAAGCGGCACCGACACACCGAGCCGGACCGCATTTTCGTTGTTGTCCTCAAAGGGCTGCCCTTGTGCGGAAAGCTGCACAGTTTCCTGGAAGTGTCGCCATCCGGCGGAGATATGCACGTCGGGAATCCGTTTGAGCCGCGCAAGAATGAGTTCTGCGTTACGTTGCGCAGTCACGGCCGTCCATCGCACCAATTGCGGATTGGCGTCGATGGCTTGGACCACGGCGTCGAAGTGCGGCGGCTGACCGACGTTGGCCAAGCGTCCTGCTGCCTCTCCGAAATGCGGACTGCTGTCACCCATCAGGATCGCGAGGTCGCGCCGTGCCGTGGCCAGTTGCGTCTTCGCACGTTCGCGATCGACCCGGAACAAATCGGCTGCCACCTGCGCCCGTAACGTTTCCGCCGGAGAAGAAGCGCCTTCCTGAACCCGCCTTTGCAACAGTGGAATGAGCTGATCGAAGCTCGAAATCTGCTCGTCGAAGATTTCAATGCGGCGCTGAGCGCTTACCAGGGTGATGAACGCGATCGCCGTCTCTGACAGCACCTCCAACCGGGTTGCGCGGCGCTGCCAAACGGCTGCGCCAATACCAGCTTCTCCGGCCGCCAGTCGGGCCTCGCGCTTGCCACCTAGTTCGACGAGTTGACTGAGTTGCAGGGTTGTCTCGGCCGATCGAAGCCCTTTGTACGGTCCAGACCCGAGAGCGTTGTCGAGTTCGAAGGAAAGCTCGGGATTCGGGAGGGCGCCGGCCTGAACCTTTAGGCCGCTCGCAATGCCGATATCGCGCTCCGCTGCGGTGAGCTGCGGATTCGCTGCCAAGGCGCGTTGCAGCGCTTGGGCCAACGAAATCGATCGTGGTGGCGCCCTCTCAGCGGCTTCAACTTGAACTGTGACGACGAGCAATGCGCATGTCAGGCGCAAAGCCACTCGAAGCAAATACATCAGTACAACCGGAAAAGCGGGACACGGCGACGCGGCTCGGCCGCTCGCAGCTACCATTCTCAGGTCAGATGTTTGGGGGGCGGCGTATCAAGCCCCGGATGGTCTTCGAGCACGAATACCGGAGCGTGGAAGGAAACCTTGATCGGCTCCGCAGATGGCTCGGCAATGTGTACGGGCGCAGGCATGACGAGCGGAACACAGGTATAACAATGCTCAACTATCTCTGGAGCTTTCTTTGAAGTCTCGTCGGACTCGTCTGCCACTGCAGTTGCGTCAAGCGAGCCAGCGGACGCCAGCGTCTCCTCCGCGCAAGAAATTTCGCCCGCAAACCCGACGAACAGGTAAGCGACGGCAAGCAGTGCCATTAGCACCCGGCGCAATGCCGATGCCCGGGGCGCATGTCCATGGAGTGCCGTCTTCTTCATCGGGGTCAGAATTATCAGATTTTGGCATGCAACACTATCGTGATTCGCCCCGGATGCGGTTCCTGGAGCGAAGTCTGCTGACGAGCGCGATGCTGAGGTAAGCGGCGGTGCATGCTGCGCGATCTCAGCTACTGCGGCGCCGCAATTCTCGAGGGCAAACCAATGGCAATGGCCCTCCGTCCACGAGCACGCTCGGTGATACGCAAATCGCAAAACTGCCCGACGGGCATAATCACTTGTCGGGTGCTTTCCTCAGCCCACCTCAACCCCTGCATTCCGGAGCAGCGCGGTCGCCGCTATTTTCGCCGCGCGCGCCATCGCGGGATCGTCGCGCACCAGGTCCTGCGCGATCGCGCCGTCGACGAGCAATGTGAGCTGGGTCGCAAGCGCTTCCGGATCGGCGACGCCGAGCTCGAGCAGCAAGTCGCGAAACCACAGCCGCCGGCTTTCCTTGAACGCTGTCGCAATCTTCTTCACCGCCCGGTCCTTCGGTCCCATCTCGGCGACCGCGTTGACGAACGGGCAGCCGCGAAAATCCTTCGCGGAAAAGCGCCGCTCCAGCGAATCGAAGGTGGCGAGGATCTGTTCGGCCGGCGGTTTGTCGGACGCGCGAGGCTGCACGAAGCGGCGTTCGAGATAGGCCGATATCAGCGCGTTCTTGGACGGGAAGTGGTTGTAGAGCGTGCGCTTGCTGATGCCGATCTCGGCGGCGATGGTGTCGACGCCGATGGCGCGGATGCCCTGCAGGTAGAACAGCCGGTCGGCAGTCTGCAAAATCCGCTCCTTCATGTCGATCTTTTCGGTCGCGGGCATTTTACACCGATCTGTTTACGTTGGTATTGACAGTGCCACCCCCTCTCCATACTAGGTACACAGACCTGTGTAATCAAGTCCGGACCGGCGGCAAGCCGGTGAAAAACCGCCTGCGACCTCGAGGGAGAACAAGAACCATGCCGCTTCTGAAAACCCTGCGCCCCACGCTTCCGATCCTGATCGGCGCCTCGTTGATGCTGACGCTGAGCATGGGCTTGCGGCAGTCGCTCGGCATCTTCCTGCAGCCTTTGACCCGTGACGTCGGCATCTCCGTCTCCGAGTTCACGCTGGCGATTGCGCTGCAAAACCTCGCCTGGGGGTTTCTGCAGCCGTTCGCCGGCGCCATGACCGTGCGTTACGGTTTTCGCCCCATCATGGTGTTTGGCGCGGTGCTCTACATCGCGGGGCTGGCGCTGATGGCGAATGCGCACGGTTTTCTCAGCATTCTGATCGGGGCCGGGGTGCTGATCGGGATGTCGCTCGCGTGCACCGCAGCGGCGATCGCGATGTCGGTCGCGACGCGCGCCGTTCCTGAAACCGTGCGCAGCACGGTGCTCGGCATGGTCTCGGCGGCAGGTTCGCTTGGCGCGCTGCTGGCGGCGCCGATCGGGCAGGTGCTCAACCAGGATTTTGGCTGGCGCACCGGGCTCATGGGGTTCGTCGTGCTGTCACTGGCCATGCTGCCCGCGGCCTGGCTCGCCGGGCGGGTCGACGGACTAGCGCTGCCAAAGGCTTCGCCCGACCAGATCGGCAACGCCTCGGCCTCCGCGGCGGTGACGACCGCGTTCGGCAACGCCTCCTTCGTCGTGATGACGTCAGCCTATTTCGTCTGCGGCATGCAGCTCATCTTCATCACCACGCATCTGCCGTCCTATCTTGCGATCTGCGGCATGGACCCCATGCTGAGCGCGCAGACGCTCGGCGTGATCGGTGGCTTCAACGTGCTCGGCAGCCTGTTCTTCGGCTGGGCCGGCGGGCGCTGGAACAAGCTGGCGCTGCTCGGATCGATCTACGTCTGCCGCTCGCTGGTGCTCGCCTGGTATTTCATGCTGCCGCCGACGCCGGCGAGCACGCTGGTGTTCGGTGCGTTCATGGGATTCCTGTGGCTCGGCGTCGGCCCGCTGGTCGCCGGCGCCGTGGCCGAGATGTTCGGGCTGCGATGGCAGGCGATGATCCAGGGACTCGCCTTCATGAGCCATCAACTGGGCAGCTTCATCGGCGCCTATGGCGGCGGGCTGATCTACGATGCGCTCGGCTCCTACACGCTGGCCTGGCGGATCGCCGTCGCCGTGGGCCTCGCCGCCGGCATCGTCCAGGTCGCCTTCGCGCTGATCCGCCCGACCGCGCCGCCGGTGCTCAGAACGGCGTGAGACGCGCGACGCCGAAACGTCAGTAATACTGCGCAAATTTTTTAGGCCGCCGGCTGCCGTTGGAAGCAGCAGCGGCGGCATCGCCGCCGTGTGAGCGAATCTGAATCGACGACGATTCAGTGGGTTATTCGAACGCAACATATGGCACGAATCTTGACTTACTCTGGCTAAGAATTGGAGGAGGGGAACGGTCACTGACGTTTTCCGACCTCGGCGACCAGGGAAGGCCGATCAGCCATGAGGCTCGTCGCTGCCAGTTTCCAGTCAGACGACCTCGGCAGCTCCAGCGCGCCGCCGAGTGTCCGCAGCCCTGTGCCAACGATCAGGATTGATCTCGCCGCCGGCCCGGAAGCGGCCGGACGGATCAGCGCGGCAATTTGCAAACATTTGAGTGGCGGACAGGCAGGATGCCATTTCCGTTCGCCTATGGTGCGGAGCCGTTGGCGCTCGGCCGAAGCAATCGGCAAAGCCATTTTGTGCCTTCACTGACAACCCCTACAGCGCGATGGGATCGCGCTCTAGGTTTTTGATTGAGCATGATCTTTTCGGAAAACCGGTGCCCACTTTTCCGGATCACGCTCTAGGGACGAGGAGGAAAGAAGATGGAATCGGCGACAAGTACGCGGCAAAGGCTCGTGACATTCGTGACGGCTCTGTTGGGGATCGTGCTCCTCATCCTGATCTTCAATGACATTGCATTTGCCGAGGACGCGGCCCCGCCCGCCTGCGGCGGCAAGATTCTGGAAAAGTGCACGCCGAATTCCGGCGACACCGCGTGGATGCTGACCTCGGTCGCGCTGGTCCTGATGATGACCATCCCCGGCCTCGGCCTGTTCTACGGCGGCATGGTGCGCAAGAAGAACGTCGGCGACACTGTGATGACCAGTTTCGCCGTTACCTGCCTGGTCACGATCCTGTTCGCGGTCGTGACCTACAGCATGGCGTTTCGCGCCGGCACGCCCTTCGTCGGCGGCCTCGATCGCATGTTCCTCAAGGACATCTTGAGCGACATCGGCAAGGGCGGCATCGGCAATCCCAATCCGCTTGCCCCGACCATTCCGGAAGCGGTCTACATCTGCTTCCAGATGACCTTCGCCATCATCACGCCGGCGCTGATTGCCGGCGGATTTGCCGAGCGAATGAAATTCTCGGCGATGCTCTGGTTCATCGGGCTTTGGGCGATCTTCGTCTATGCGCCGATCGCGCACTGGGTCTGGGGTCCCGACGGGATCTTCTCGTCCGTCAACGACGCCGCCTGGGTGAAAGTGCTCGATTTCGCCGGCGGCACCGTCGTGCATATAAACGCCGGCGTCGCCGGGCTGATGTGCGCCATCATGCTCGGCAAGCGCAAGGATACCGGGCCCGCGCACAACATGGTGCTGACGTTCATCGGCGCCTCCCTGCTGTGGGTCGGCTGGTTCGGCTTCAACGCCGGTTCCGCGGTCTCGGCGGGCGTGCAGGCCGGCATGGCCATGCTGGTGACGCAGATCGCGACCGCCGTTGCCGGGTTCACCTGGATGCTGGTGGAATGGGCGCTGAAGGGCAAGGCAACCGTGGTCGGCATCTGCTCGGGTGCGGTCGCGGGCCTGGTTGCGATCACGCCGGCTTCCGGCTTTGTCGGACCGGTCGGTGCGTTTGCGATCGGAATTGCCGCGGGCGTGTTCTGCTACTGGGGCTGCACCGGGCTGAAACGCTTGTTCTCCTACGATGACGCGCTGGATTGCTTCGGCGTGCACGCCATCGGCGGCATCGTCGGCGCGCTGCTCACCGGCGTGTTCGCGGTCGAGCAGTACGGTGGAACCGCGGGCGCGCTGGAAGGAAATGTCGGCCAGTTCATCAATCAGTGTATCGGCGTCGGCACCGTCTTCGTGTATGATGCGGTGGCGAGCTTGATCATTCTCTCCGTGGTCAAGATGTTCGTCGGCCTCCGGGTGTCGGAGGACACGGAGCGCGAAGGGCTTGATCTCGCGTTGCATGGAGAAGTGGTACAATAACCAGATCAAAGGAAGCCTGCCGCGGAACGCCTCCGCGGCAAGAAAAGCTATCCAGAACGGGTGGAAGCAATCCAGGGCACCCGCGCTTCGAGCGAGGGCGCTTGAGCAAAAGGAGATGGCAGGATGACAGAGATCTTCGCACAAGGTGATCTGCTGATCGAACGGGTCCCCGATATTGCACCGTCGGGAACGGTCGAGGAAAACGCCGAAGGCGCCGAGTTGGTGCTGGCCGAAGGCGAGGCCACCGGCCATCGCCATGCGATCCGCGAGCGCGTTACCAAGTTCCATGACGACAGCCTTGCGCACGACATCCCGGCGGGCCTCTATCTCGGACATGTCCGGGTCGGCTCGGCCTATGCGCGGGTGACGCATGACGAGCATGCGCCGCTGACCTTGCCGCGCGGGACCTATCGCGTGCGCCGGCAGCGCGAACTCGGACCGCGGGACGCGCGCGTCCTTGCCGACTAGGTACGAGACGCTCACGCCCGAGCAGACTGCGGCGCTGGCGCGCTATCGCGCGCGGTGGACCGCGATCCGGCGCTCCACCGCATCGGCGGATCGCGGTGCCGCCGAGCAGGGCGTGCGGCTTGCGTATCGCGCGGCGGGACTTGAGCCGCCGGCCCGGTTTGTGTGGTGCGAAAGCCCGATCGCGCTTTCGATGGCCGCGCTGCGGCCTTCGCGCGCCGACGGTCCCAACATCCGGCCTCAAATTGTCGACCGGCCGCGCCGGCAGGTCGCGGCCCTGGTTCGCAAACGCATCCACGCCCGTGTGAGGCGGCTGGTCGAGAGCATGGTGACCCCCGCCGACGAACTGGTGGCGTCCATCGCCGACACGGTGGCGCAGGCTGCGGCGCAGGAAAGGATCTCCTTGCTCGACCGTTTCCTGCGATCGCAGCCGCTGTCGTGGTCGGTTGTCTATCGGGTGCTGCTCGATCGGCAGGGCTTTCGACATGACGCCGCCGGCCAGCACGAATTGACGTGGCTTGGGACCAGCGAATTTTTCCGCAACGTGCTCGGCCTGCGCGAAGAGACCGAACCCGTGCTCGGCCTGTTCCAAGCCGCGACCAATCTCGGCTGGCTGCAGCCGCATCTCCACACCTGCTGGCTTGCGGAGCGGCCCAGCGTCTTGCATGGCGACCTCGGCGATCGGCTGCACGACGCGAGCGGTCCGGCGCTGCGATTTCCGGATGGCTGGTCGGTATGGGCGTGGAAAGGCGTTGCGGTTCCGCGCTGGCTCATCGAGCAGCCGGAACAGATCACGCTCAAGTCGATCGACGATGAGACGGACGTGCAGGTGCGCCGCTGCATGATCGAGATCATGACGCCGCAGCGCTATGTGGCGCAGGGCGGCGCGGCGCGCGTCGCCGAGGACGAGACCGGAGTCCTCTGGCGCAGGACCTGGGTCGCGTTCGATGCCTGGGCCGCGGTCGAGGTGATCAACGCCACGCCCGAACCGGATGGCACGCACAGGCATTTCTTCCTTCAGGTGCCGGCGAACCTGCAGACGGCCCGCGAGGCCGTCGCCTGGACGTACGGTATGGAGCCGGCTGCGTACGCGAAGCTGGTGGTGAGGACGTAAGGATCGCCCCCGACAACTCGCTGCGCGCGTGAGCTAACAGGGGGGCCTCCTCCTTCGAGACGCCCGCCTGCGGCGGGCTCCTCAGGATGAGGGTCTAAACCCTCATGGTGAGGAGCGCGGCAACGCCGCGCGTCTCGAACAATGCAGGCCCGCCGGTTATGTGTTCATGAGTCGATCGGGCCGAGAGATTTCCTAGCTCCGATAGTACCGCCACATCCGCACGAAAGTCCGATGGATCACATCGGGCGGCTGGTCGAACGGCTCCAGGTTAACCCGCACCACGCCGCCATGGCTCATCCGCCACGGCAGGCGCATCAGCAGGCGATGGATCGGCTGCTTGCGCCAGTCGGCCACGAGCGCGCTGTGCAGCGGTGCGTTGAGCGCGATCTGCAATTCGTGGACGGTCATCGCGCGCTCGGCGATCTCGGCGAGATCGATGCGTTCGATGGCTCGCCATCGGATCAGCCCAAACGCCTGGATGAAGATGCCGTACTGATTGGCGCCGATGGTGGGCCGCCCGGTCTCCAGCAGGGGAATGTTGTAATAGGTGAAGACGGCCGCGGCGACCGCCGGCAGCAGCCAATAGAGCGCGCCGGTGATCCAGGTCGCGGTGAGAAAAATCGCGGCGAGCGCTGCGGTGATATAGACGGGAAAATAGGTGTCGTCGCGCCCATAGGCGACCGAGTAGCCACCGACATTTCCTTCGTCCAGCGCTGCGATCATGGCACGGCTGCGATCATGTCACCGACATCTTACGGCTTGCGCAGAAGGCTAGCCGGAGATGTGCGTGCAAAATAAATGCCGCAAAAATAACAGCGCAAAATAAAAACGGGGCCGCCTTGGCCCCGTCGAAGTCACTGGCAGTCCCGCGATTTTACTTGATTTTGGCTTCGCGGAATTCGACGTGCTTGCGCGCGACCGGATCGTACTTCTTCTTGACCAGCTTGTCGGTCATGGTGCGCGAGTTCTTCTTGGCGACGTAATAGAAGCCGGTGTCGGCCGAGGACACGAGCTTGACCTTGATGGTGACCGCTTTGGCCATTGTCTTGAAAACCTCGTCTTGGAAAGCGCGGATGAAAAGGGGTGGGCGCCAGCCCATTGGGGGCGCGTTCGGCGCGCAACCTAGCCGCTGACAGCCTAAAGTCAAGGTTTTCGGGACCAAAAAGCCGCACGATTTCTTACAATTAAGCCGCCAAAATCGCACCTTTCGCCGATGCCGGCCGGGATTTTTCCGAAAGCCTTCCCATGCTACAGATTTGCGGGCGAGGGATGCCATCCCTGACATTTGGGCGCATCGAGCGGCACGCAGGCTATGGACCCCAACGGACGCTCCATGCTCGCAACGGGCACGAGCCTGTCGGCGCAGCAGGCCGCAGAAGAAGCAGAAAAAGAAGGAGCTGCCATGGGCGTTTTCGAGAAAGGCACCGTTCGCATCCACTTCGAGGAACAAGGTTCCGGCTTCCCGTTGCTGGTCATTCCCGGTGGGGGACTGAATTCGACGATTCTCAACCTGAAGGAGAGCTCGCCGTTCAACCCGATGGAGGAGTTGAAGGCGGAGTACCGCTGCATCACCGCCGACCTGCGCAACGCCAACGCCGGCCAGTCCTCCGGCCCACTCGAAGCCGAACGTCCCTGGGATGCCTACACCGACGACCACCTCGGCCTGATGGATCATCTCGGCATCGACAAATTTTTGGTGCTGGGTTTCTGCATCGGCGGTCCGATGATCTGGAATCTTTTGAAGCGGGCACCTGATCGCATCGTCGCGGCCGTGCTGGCGCAGCCCTCCGGCTCGCGTCCGGAGCTGCGCGACCTGTTCTATGAGAACAACATGAAGGGCTGGGGGCCCGCGCTGGTCGCGCGGCGGAGTGACCTCACGATGGAGATGGTCGACAAATTCCTCACCCGGATGTACCGCACCAATCCCGACTTCGTGTTCACCGTGACGCGCGACTTCGTGCGCAATTGCCAGACGCCGGTCCTGATCCTGCCCGACGATATCCCGGCGCATCCCTATGCGGTTGCCATGGAAGCCGCGATGCTCGCGCCGAAGGCGGAAGTGAGCATGTTTCCGTGGAAAGAGCCGAAGGAGCGGATACCGCTGGCGGTGCGCCAGATCCAATCCTTCCTTCGGGCGCATCGCGCGGCCTAGCGCGCGATGGTTTTTGAAGTGGTTTGACGGCTGGTTCGGCTTCACCTCTCCCCAGCGGGGCTAAGG
>Ga0307479_10002585_pt1 | contig 16434 bp, 11 predicted proteins | sample atmos_gasesECM4C_FD_203743 | JGI IMG/M metagenome (GOLD analysis project Ga0307479, IMG submission 203743) | Hardwood forest soil microbial communities from Morgan-Monroe State Forest, Indiana, United States - atmos_gasesECM4C_515 | ecosystem: Environmental > Terrestrial > Soil > Temperate... | reverse complement strand
CCCACAACCGAGCACATGGCGCGGTTCGTCAGAACAGATCTCGCTCGATCAGGCGGGCTACGAAGCAAGAAAAATTCCGGCCGACGGAGAAGTGTTTTGTCTTGACTTTACCTTTTATAGAACTTGGCAACGATTTGTGGCGCGAGAACGGCTGCACGTGTTCACCAAGAACATGCTTGATCGTCCTTGAAGAGTCCGGCAGCAACCATCGTTCGCAATTGCTTTAAGTCTTTGGCACCCGGGGTTCCCTGACCTCCCCCAGAAACTCTACTTTCCCCTCGGAATCGATTCCAAACACTGCAACATGATAACTGTTCCCAATCCACGTAGTGAATAAAGTATTTGTCGTTCGCGGGAAAGAATCACAATCGGGGCGCGCGTCTAATCAAGCGGTTCCACCTTCATCATTCTCGCCGTGCGAGTGTTACACATCCACAGCGTCGTGCGGTTGGTCGTGGGATCGAAGGCGATCTTCTTCGAATCGAACTCGGTTGGCATCTGATATTCGATGATTTCGCCGGTCTTTGGATCAAGGCGGATGAGGCGTTCGGTCATGTTGCTCGTCGCGTACACATAGCCGTTTGTGTCGGGAGCCGATACAGCGTAAGGGGTCGTGTACTTGCGCAACATCGGCCATTCCTGGAATTTTTCCGTGCGCGTGTCAAACATGCCGATCTTGTCCCCGGTGTACTCAGCAAACCAGAAGCGGTCCTGCGCGTCCATTCGACCGCGGCGCGGCGATGACCTCGGCGTTGGAACCTGCCAGAACTTGGCCTCACCTGTCTCGGCGTCGATGCCGATGATGTACGAGCCGCCAATGTCAGGGGCGTATGGATTCCCCTTGGAGTTGACCACCGTCAGATCGACGTACTGGCGGTGTGGGCCAGGGGGGATGTTCGGCGATTTCTCCCAGCGGTATTTGGCCTCCACTCTCATGGTCTTCGGATCAATCCGCGTCAAGCCCGCCCAGATTTTGCCTTCAGGGCCGAGCGCCATGAATTGCGTACCCACTCCCTCAATCGTGCTTAGTTCTTCCGTCTTCGGATTGAACTTCGTTAGCACGATCGCGGCGTTGGCGATCCGCCGCGGGAACCAGATGTTGTCATCGCGATCCACTTGAATGTCCCTCGCGCCTGGCAGGTCTCCGGGAGGGACGGGCGGCAGCGCGTACTCCTTAAACTCTCCGGTTTTCGGATTCATCTTTCCGAAGAACATCCGGCTTTCGTCGGTGTACCAGATCGTGCCCGCAGAATCGAGGTCGAGATCGTGCGCCACCGTGTCTGGCCGGGGCATGTCGTACTGCGTGATGATGATGCGGGTGGCCTTGGCTTTCGGACGCGGCAGCGTCTTCAACTCGAAGGGCCACGTTGTCTTGCCGCCGCTGAGATTCACCGTGGCAAGGTACTCGGCCAGTTCCTTCTTCGGGACGCCGGTATCGAATCCACGGCCCCAGATCGGGTTCTGGTCGGCCGCGGAGACTTGGGTAGGCGGGCCGAGCTGTCCGCGCCCCCGTTTGTCCCTGCTGACCGCGGACCCGTCTGTGTAGTACTTCTGCATGCGTGTGATCAGGTCTACGAACTCGTCTGCCGTGTGGTTCGACTTCATGATGCGTTCCCAGGCATGGCAGTAGGCGCAGCTCACCGTTTGATAGATAACTTTGTCTTTCTGCTCGGTCGTGCCGGGCACGCTCATGGCCCACTCGAGGGAACTGAGCTGTGAGGCCAGATCTTTGGTCTTCTCGAGCTTGAGGTCCACGTTTGACACCTTGCCTTCGGCAATTGTCACCGACCCGGAGCCGCTCAGGTCGTACCCAACAGCTCGGATCGTCAGGGTATATTTCCCGGGCTCCAAGTGGCTCCGGGGAAAGCTGTAGTTCCCCTGCGCGTCACTCACTACCGACACGGTGAAGTTGGCGCCGTCGCGTCGAGCGCTGACGACGACGCCCTCCATGAGGCCTTCCTGTTGTGAGCTGACGACACCCCTCAGAGCGACCGGATCTGAGGCCTGTGCCATGAGATCAGGGGCAGCGCAGAGCAAAGGTCCGGCGACGAGGCTCCCAAGAACGACAGTAAGAAATAGTTTCGACATTGCGCCGACTTGTAGCACACGCATTGGCTGTGGTCAATGAAAGGGAATGAGCCGTTCACCCGAATCAGGAGAGAACCCGCACATCGGAAACTTGGCTTTTCACCGAACTCGACTCCTCTTGATCCCTTGTCGGCTGATGGACGCCGGGCAACAGTCCGCCGCCAAAGTCGCATCTCCAAGATCAAGGCAGTTCCCCGTACCTAGAAAAAGTCCGCCCCGTGTTGCGTGAGGGCACCTGGAAGAAATGCAGGGTGTCCAACAGTACGAGCGTCACACACGGAGGACGTTATCAGCAGACCGAAACTGTTGGCTTGGGGAACAATGTCCATCGTCTTGGCGGCCGTCGCTGAGACTTTGGCCCAGAACAATACGAATACTAAACCATTAGCACCGACTACTTGGCGGTTGGCAGAGCCAATCAACTACAAGAACATGAGCATCTTTCCTGTCGTCAGCGATCGTCCGGCGTCGGCGGAGACCAGTCATTTCACAACGCTTGACGATGCACTCAGTTCAGGTGAGGCCGTGATCAAGGAACAGAACAGCAAGCCAGCGCCGCATTCGGCGGTACGACACGGTCAGCATCAGGAACAACAGGAAGCCTCGGTCAACCAGTTGGTTTTGGTTTATCGCGGCCAGAAGCAGTTGCTCCTTCTTGGCGGGGGAACTAGTACAGGGCGGTGACCAAGACCGGATTATCTCTCAGGATCGGATCGTGCCGCCGGGCGGTGAAGCTTTGCCACTGGACGTTTTCTGCGTGGAGCAAGGCCGCTGGTCGTCCGGCGAGCAGTTCGCCTCAGGTCGGATGATGGTGCATCCAAGCGTCCGAGAAAAAGCCGCCGTCGATCTGGAGCAGACGAAGGTCTGGCAGGCGGTATTGGCCGGTAGCACGGCTGCGTCAGTTGGTAGAGGACTAGCTTCCGGCGTTGCCAGCGGAACAAGCGAGGAAACAGCGAACGCAGGCGAGGGCGTTCAAGTGCACGTACGTGGAACGCGGCCAGCAGTGAACACAACATCCGCCACGCTGTCCGCAGACCCTTAGTGTGATCGTCACGTCTGAAGCAACCACCCGCTCTTACGCGCGGATTTATCGGTTGTCATGTATAGAGGATTCAGTGCATCCTTTCGTAAAGGAGATACAGAAACGCTTTGCCCAAAGAGTCGCGGAAATGAAAGGTGAATACGAACGTAGGTGTCCTGGTGGCTTATGGTGCCGACATCGCCTGAAGCGACATCTTTGCTTCTCCGGCGTTATTCGACCGCTATTGGCCAAAGTTGCTTCGAAGCTATGTAATCGAGGCATTGGCCAGGCCGCAGACAACACAGCTCCCTTCGTTCGATGCTAGGGTCGAAAGTGCACCACATTTGGCAGCTGCGGTGAATCATAAAATACCCACCGGGCCGCCTTTGGGAAAATCGTTTGCATGGCGGTGGCCCACACATTGCCCTCAAGTGAAACCTCCACCTGCAACTGTTGTAACTGAGGATGTGTGAATTCAGTTCCTACGACCCGATTCAATGTCACCAGGTAGCGCCCAGATTTCTCGATTTCGACTTTGGGCGCGACCTCAAGTATCTTTTCTTCATCTGAAAATGCCTGCGACCATTGTGAGTACGCGTCGAGCGATCTCCATAAGTTGTCGTATCTTGCAAAGTAACGCAGCCCGACCACAACCCGCAGAGTCTCCTGATCAAACACGATCTCGCCGGGCCTCATTGGGATCGCAGTTTCCAGGAAAAAGGCGGCGAAATTTGCCAGGTCGTACTTGGACAGCGACAACGAAAGTTGCGACATGAACCGATTGAACTCTCCAGTGCCGTCAGTTCCGTTTGCTATACTCTGGAAACTATAGAGTTCATAGGCCCCGGGTTTCCAGGCAGCAACGGCGATGATCCACGTCCAAGGCGAGGCGCACTCAAATTGCCAACTCCCGAGAAGTCCGCTTATCGGTCCATCGAAACTGGCCTGTGTCGATACGTCAACCTGATAAAGATAGAGGCCTTGGGTTCTCCTTGCATGGACAAGGGACGAGAGCAAATCTTCCAAATCATCTCTATGCGTCACTTTGAGCAGCTTGGCGTCGACGCTTAACTCCGAACTCCCAGAGGCAAGAAGAACGGCATCTCTCACCTGGTCGATACTCGGTGGGGTCAATGTGCCCACGCGCCCCTGTGGATTTGCCTCCTGAGCACCGCAGAGCCCGCAGAACCCGAGTGCAATAATGAAAATAGAAATAGCGCGGCGCAGCCCCGCGCTCTTCCGAATTACCCCACGCAAGTGCGAACGTCCCGGGCGCATGGCCCGCTCTCCCTCACAACGTTTCCTCGTTCACAATTGGTTTTGATTACCCCGACCATCGGCTTGTTCTGTGGCCTTGGAAACCAGTTTCCGCATGCGACGCGGTTTTGATCTTCGCGGGCTGGATGACTCGCGGTCCTTTGTTTCACAGGGAACGAAGGAAGTTGAAAGGCTTACGCGAGCGCCTATACCTTAGCCCTCGTCAAATTCGATGTCTGCTGGCCTTAGGGACAGCTGGCGAGCCGCACTCAAATTGCCAACTCCCGATGAGTCGGCTTGCCGGTAACTGAGATTCCTCAACCCCACTGCTTTGTTTCTGGGGCTCATTTCCGAGACAGACAGATAGATCGAATTTCGCGTAGACTCTCGCTGACTGAATGATGAGGCGAGACTGCCCATTTCTTACGGAACCTGGAATGCGTCCGTGACAACCAGCTACCAGGAGCAGTGGCAAGCCTATCGGGTGCGTAGAAGAAATCTGGTACTCTTGCTCCTCGCGCAGTTCATCGGGATAATTCCGTTTCTGAGTTTTGTTGCCTTTATAGACCGCAAGCTGTTTTCGGTAACTTCGCTCGTAATGCCCGCCGCCTTCGTGTGGGCCCTTTGGTATCTCTCGACGGCATTTCGGCTCCGTAGTTTCCCTTGCCCGCGATGCGGCAAAAACTTCCTCGACAGCATCTTTAACTCGTACCGCAACCCTCGTGCTTATCTCTTTGGGCGGGAGTGTTTCTACTGTGCTTGCGAAAGTTTGCAGACTTCTAGTGCGAAGGGTAGCCACGCACGGGAGGCGGTCGCCAACTCCTGTGAAGTCGTCTTCTCGGACCGTGGCAGGGAGCGAAAACCCAGTTGCCGAGCTGGCCGTTGATCAGTAGTCAACATCGCACTCGTCTTAGTTCGCAAACGAGTGCAGCAGGGCTTAAGATGGGTTGGCGAGAATCGCCGTTCTGAAGCGCGATTGGATCGACACGTAACCCAATCTCGACGTGGGTTATGCTTGCAGACCGACTCGTGAAGACCGTCGTCGATGAAGAATCAAATAACAAGTGACAAAACGCTGGTACATTTCAGTTACGTTCATTCTCGTCCTGCCCGCCTTTGTCTCCCTCGCAGTTGCGCAAACGACGGCACCCTCGCTGTCCGGCGATCCCACCGCGAGATCCAGCACTCAAGAAGTGCCGGGGCCCTCACCGCAGGAAAATCAACCCCATAACCCCTCCCCTCCACCGCAAGGGCAAAACAGCGGGCAAGGGACTCCTGTTCCACCCCGAGGAAGCATTGTAAGCACTGTAACCGATGTGAATGACGACCCGGTGCTTGGTGCCACCGTTGTTCTCCAGGGCTCTGTCGCTAGCTATCGCCGCACGGTCGCGACGAACGATGATGGATTCTTTGAAATCCGTGACGTAGCGCCGGGAATTCCTTATCACGTCAGCATCAGCGCTAGGGGCTTTGCGAACTGGGAGTCACCCGTCTTCATCCTCGACCCGGGCCAGTACAAGATCCTGGACATAAGCAAACTCCGGATTGAAGAGGTGCAGACCACGGTTACTGTGAGCCCCGAGAGCTTTGAGGAGAGCGCTCTCCAGCAGGTCAAGATCGAGGAGAACCAGCGCGGATTTGGCATTATCCCCAATTTCTTCGAAGTGTATGGTCCCAATCCCGCGCCGCTTAGTGCGAAGCTTAAATTCAGTCTCGCCTTCAGATTCGCTAGAGACCCATTTTCCGTGGCCAGGGTCGCCATTCTTGCCGGAGTCGGACAGGCGACGACCACACCCAATTACGTTCAGGGTGCGAAGGGCTTCAGCGAGCGGTTTGGTGCAAACTACGCCAACAGCTTCACGCAGATCATGATTGGCGGCGCTGTCCTGCCATCCTTTCTGCACCAGGATCCCCGCTACTTCTATCAGGGCACGGGTACAAAGAAGTCCCGCGCTGTCCATGCAATCTCCAACTTGTTCATCACCAAAGGAGACAACTGGCACTCGCAGCCGAACTACTCAAGCCTCGGTGGCGATCTGGCTTCCGCCGCCATTTCAACCTTCTACTATCCCGAGTCGAATCGCGGCGCGGGACTGTTCTTTCAGAATTTCGCCGTTAACAGCGCCGCTCATATGGCCTTCCGCCTGCTTGAGGAGTTCGTTTTTCGTCCTTCAAGATGAAGCCTTTTCGACCTTCCAACATCTACGTTTGTCTATGGTGTTCAACATGATTTGCTTGACACATAACGCCGAGTCGTCCCGTCCAAATCCTGATAGGTCTTATCGGATGTATGGTCCGTCGCAGAGTTGCAAGCGAAAAATGAACCATGGCAGTTGGTCTGCGCCAATGTATTCGGCCTTCAGTGGAGTCAGTGACTCCGGGCCATGATGGATATCCGCCCGCTTTCGTCCTCATAAACTGGACGGCCTCGATGCGACCTTTTCCGATATCGGGTTTCGAAAGCGTGGGAGAGACCCATTGCCATCTCTATTTTCCGCCAGCAGACCTGGCAGGAACTTTTTCCCTTAAACAGGGGTGGTCTCAATGGGTCGACGCAACACTTGCTCAAAGCCTTCTTGCATGAGCCTGGGAGGCTGATTTCGTGCACGGAACTCAATTCAAAGAAAACTAAAGCTCTGTTTAGGTTCTGATTGTGCACTGCCGTTCTGGTTGATTCTCGATGGGAAGTGTTGCCCGATCAACTGGTTATATGGTGTTGCAACGACCGGTTGAGCCGGCAGGGATTTTAGGTTGGGATCGCAAGACTGCGAGCGCGATAGCGTTCGTTCTTGCACAAGACCGCCCAGGCCATGCGAACCAGCTTGTTGGCCAAAGCGACGACGACAACATTCTGGTGCGTTCGCGCCAGCAGTTGCGCGAGCCACTCGCTCAGGCCGGGGCCTGCTTGTGTCGCTGTTGCAGTACGCTGCGTGCGCCCTGCACGAAGAGTCTTCGTAAGTACTTATTGCCCCGCTTGCTAATGCCCAGTAACTTCTGCTTGCCGCCAGTGGAGTACTCTCCCGGAACGATCCCCATTCAGACCGACAGCTTTCTCCCTTTTCCAAAGGCACTCCCGTGGCCCACCGCGGCGATCAGGGCGGTTGCGGTGACCGGGCCAACTCCTGGAATCTCCGTGAGTCGTTGGCAGGCTTCATTCTCTCTGGCCGATTTCTGGATGACCCGATCCATCTCCTCAATGCGTGGTGCGAGTTGTTCCAGCTCCATTTTGAGCTGAGCCAGCAGAACGCGGATTGAGTCGGACAGATTTAACTCGGCGTCTTCCACAATACGGGGGAGTTGCTCATCCACATGACTCCGGCCTTTGGGCAGAGTCAGTCCACGTTCCAGAAGAAGGCTGCGAATCTGGTTCACCATTGCGGTACGTCGCATGACCCAACGCTCACGCACGCGATGCAGGGCTTGCAAATCGAGCTGCTCCTCGGTCTTGATTGGCACTTCAACAAGCTGCGGCAGCTCTTGCGGGAAAGTTAACGCCACCGTCCTCAACAAATGTGTTATCAAGAAGTTATATTTATCTTGACAGATCGACAGGCACGGAGTAAGACAGCCCCATATTTCGCACCTTTCTGATTCGTAGTAGCCATATAAGTGACCGCATATTCCTCGGCTCACGTCAGGTCCAGGTCTTAGGTCCTTAAGAGAGGAGATTGGAAACCATGACTCGATCAATGGGTGGGTACATGTGTGTGAAATTCGCGGTAACGTTTGCGGTGCTAATTTGTCTCACTCACCCGACACGTCTTTCAGCGCAAATGGTTGGAGCAACAGTTTCGGGCACGGTAGTGGATCCAAGCGGGGGCGTGGTCCCAGGCGTAAAAATTGTCATCAAGAATGCTTTGACTGGAAGTGTCGCGAATGCCCTCACGAATGGGGTGGGTGTCTTCGACGCGCCTAATCTCCCGCCGGGAACGTACGAGCTTACTGCCTCCGCGGCGGGCTTCGCGACCCTTGTTCGCAGCCGTATTACGTTGACCGTCGGCCAGGAACTCGTTCTGAATCTTTCTCTGGAGGTGGGAAACACAAACCAGCAGATCGAAGTGACAACTGAGGCTCCCACAGTGGATCTCGCTAACGCAACTGTGGGCGGACTGATCAATGAGACGACGGTTGAGGCGCTCCCTCTGAACGGCCGTTCTTGGTCCGATCTGGCGATTCTAGCGCCAGGCGTTCATACGGTGGGAAACCAACCCGCCATCAATAGCACCGACAGGACGAAGCGCGGTATGGGGCTGGAATTGAGCATTTCGGGCGGCCGTCCGCAGCAGAACAATTATCTCCTGGACGGCGTCAATATCAATAACTACACGAACGCGGGGCCGGGGAGTCTGCTCGGAGGCAATTTGGGCACCGATGCGGTTGGGGAATTTTCCGTGCTCACCACCAACTATTCAGCCGAGTACGGACGCACCTCGGGCGGGGTGATCAGCGCGATTACCAAGTCGGGGACGAACCAGTTCCATGGAAGTGTTTACGAGTTCCTCCGCAACGCCTCCCTGGACGCTGCAAACTATATTGATGATATCAACGGCAACCCGAAGCCGCCTTTTCGAAGGAACCAGTTCGGAGCCTCTGCTGGAGGCCCGATTCGTAAGGATAAGACATTCGTTTTTGGTGACTACGAAGGAATCAGGCAGAATCTAGGCTCGACCGGGGTTGCTACGGTGCCTACGCCGGCGGATATTGCCGCGGCGACGGCAACGTTGGCAGGCATGAACCCTTCGGTAACCCCGGACCCGAACACCCTTCTGTATTTGAAGACGTTCTTCCCCGCCAGTAACACAGGAACCTTCACGTTTGCGGCCAACCAAATTACGACGGAGAATTTTTTCATCACCCGGGTGGATCACACATTCTCGGAGAAGGACAGGATATTCGGAACCTATCTGTACGACAACTCACACCAGACCGAGCCAGACGAGATGGATAATAAGCTTATCCGTAATCAGAGCAAGCGCCAGACCTTTGCCCTGGAATGGAGTCACGTTTTTAATCCCCAGTTGCTGAATTCCTTCCGCGTGGGCTACAACCGTGACAATACGGCCTCGCCAAATGGCGCCACCGCGATTAACCCCGCGGCGGCCGATCCTCAATTTGGCTTTGATCCCGGATCAAGCGTAGGCGCACTGCAAGTAGCCACTGCGTATACGACTTTTTCAGGAGGGACCGCTGTAGCGTTTCCCTTTGAATTCCGTTGGAATTCTTATCAATTCTACGACAACATTTACTACACGAAGGGGATTCACTCGATGAAGTTCGGTGCGAACGGCGAGCGGATCCAGGAAAATTTCTTGGGCGCGGACACCCCGGGCGGGAGTTTCACGTTCGACACCTTGCCGAATTATCTAGCCAACAGGCCCCTTTCCTTTAGTAATGACGTGCCGGGTACCGAGACCCCGCGACATGTCCGAATGTCGATCGCCGCGGGTTACTTCCAGGATGACATTCACTTCCGTCCCAACCTTACCTTCAATGTGGGCTTGCGTTACGAGTTTGGGGAGGTGCCTTACGAAGTCGACGGCAAGTTGGCAAACCTTCGTATGTTGACAAGCACACCCAACACGACTCCCGACCCGCACCTGGGCTCGCCGTATTTCAGGAATCCTACGAAGAGGGACTGGGAGCCGCGGATAGGTTTTGCCTGGGACCCGTTCAAGAACGGCAAGTCCTCCGTCCGCGGCGGCTTCGGAATGTTTGACGTGCTCCCCATGATCGCTCAATTGGGAGGCGGACTTGACTCTTCATCGCCGTTCGCCGAGAAGTTCAACATCGGTGACCAGACCGTACTTCCCGGCACGTTTCCGAATAAGATTGGTACCATTCCCCCATCGATGCTTCCAAACACAGGGGCCTACTACATTATGGATTTTAATCCTAAGCGTCCCTTGGTCCTCCAGTGGAACCTCAATATCGAACGCCAACTGACTCCCAGTACGACATTGGGGATCGGTTATGTGGGTTCGCGGGGTGTCCACTTGTGGATCCAGTCTGACGCCAACGCTGTCCAACCGATGCAAACAGCCGGCGGCAACCTGCAATGGCCTTGTCCCGCGCCTCTCAAGCAGGGCGTGACTGCTCAGGGCGCCACGATCAATTTCTGCGACCCAATGGATCAAGCGAACCTGACTGATATGGCTCGTCCCGATCCCAACATATCCGGAACGCTTTCGATTGCGAATTGGTCCGGCTGGTACACGTATCATGCCCTCCAGGTGCAAGTGAAAAAGGCGATGAGCCACGGCTTCCAGATAGGAGGCAATTACACTTGGGCCAAAAATATTGACATCGGTTCGGGTGCGGTCGCCGCCGATCAGTATACGAATTCAGTTACTGGTCTTCTTTGGTACTGCGAATCCTGCAGACGGGGCCTGGCCGATACCGATGTTCGAAACAATATTACTGTGGATTACCTCTGGAACATACCTACGGCCGCCTCCTTCGCAGCGCCTCTAAAAGCGCTCCTGGGCAATTGGCAGGCAGGGGGCATCCTAACGATTGAAAATGGCAGGCCGTTCAGTGTGATCATGGACGGAGATCCGCTTGGCGGGCTGACTGTTCAGCAGCGCCCCGATAGGGTTTTTGGGCCAGGCTGCGAGACCCGTGTGAACCCCGGGAATGCCCTGCAATACATCAAGTTGGAATGTTTCACACCGCCAAACCCGAGCACCCAATATGGCAATGCCGGGCGTAACACGCTCATTGGTCCGGGACTAGTTGCACTGGATTTTTCCTTATTCAAGACCATTCCCATCAAGAGGATTTCAGAATCTTCTGACGTGCAGTTCCGAATGGAGTGTTTCAATTGCACCAATCGAGTCAACCTTTCGCCCCCCGTTTTCAACAATGACATCTTCGACTACCTTGGGAATCCAATTACCAATGCTGGTCTGATTACTTCAACAACCACCACTTCCCGGCAGATTCAATTAGCATTGAAGTTGACCTGGTAAATGAGCAACTGACAAGGAGTCTGCAAACGAGGAGCGAAACGATGAAAAAATATGCGCATTCAACGGTTGTCATATTCGCATTTTTGTTGAGTTTTTCTACCATCCTCCGCGCCCAGAACGAGGTTACGGTCATCGCTCCCGGTGATATGAGGGCAGTGCTAGACCACCTCTCCCCGGCCTTCGAACAAAATACAGGGCATAAAGTGACTGCAACAATCGGTTCCGGCCTTGCAACTAAGAAGCGAGTCATCCAAGGCGACGCTTTCGACGTAGTGATCGTGCAACCACCTCTTCCGGATGTGATTAATTCAGGTAACGTTGTGGCGAACACCCAGAAGCCGATTGCAACCGTGGCTGTGGGCGTTGCCGTGCGCAAGGGTACTCCCAAGCCGGATATCTCAACGCCGGACGCAGTCAAGCAGATGTTGCTGGCGGCGAAGTCCGTCACCTATCCGGACCCTGCGCGCGGTGCGGCTGCCGGCGTCACCTTGGATGAAATGTTCAAGACGCTCGGCATAACGGATCAAATGCAGGCAAAGGTCAAGCGCGTGCAGGGCGTCGGGCCGGCAGCGCTAGTCGCTCGGGGTGACGCTGAGATTTGTTTGACTTTCCTGAGCGAAATAGAGGACCCCGGCGTTGAGATAATCGGCCCGCTGCCGCCGCAGATTGCAAAGATCACTGAGCTAGTGGGATTCGTCTCAGAGCATGCGAAAGACCCTGCAGCTGCCAAGGCGTTCTTGGACTACGTCTCGTCAACTGAAGTAGCCGGAGTGTACAAGACGGCGAAGATGGAGCCTGGGAGCGTACGAGCGGCGGACGAGAAATACCAAATGGTTGAAAATTGGGCTCAACTTCCACAGGGTATGCAGTGGGGCGTGATGTCCGCTGTGGGCATCGATCCACATGGCACGATCTATGCGTTTAAGCGGTCCGAGCCGGGAGAAAAGGCAGGTGCTATGACCTCGATGGTCATCGTCCTTGAACCCAACGGGAAATTTCTTCGGTCATGGGGGCAGAACACCTTCATGTCGGCGCACGGCTTGCGCGTCCTAACCGACGGATTCATCTGGATCACCGACAAGACAGGAGACCAGGTATTCAAGTTCAGCCCTGATGGGGACCTTCTAATGACGCTGGGCAAGAAAGGCGTCGCTGGCGACAACAACTCGACGGACGGGACGCTAAATGGCCCCACGGACGTGGTCCTGGCGAAGAATGGAGACATCTTCGTTGCGGACGGCGAAAGCGCCAATACTCGCGTGGTGAAGTTTTCTAAGGATGGCAAGTTCATTAAATACTGGGGAACCAAAGGTTCAGGACCGGGCGAGCTTGAGACTCCCCACAGCATCGCGATGGATTCGAAAGGACGTCTATACGTCGCCAACCGTGGGAACAAGCGTATCGATGTTTTCGATCAGGACGGCAACTACCTCGATCAAATGAATCAGTTCGGCGCGCCCGCCGGAATATTCATAACCAAGGACGACATGCTTTATGTTGTCGCCGGTGCGCCTGAGAATCGCTTGACGGTTGGCACGACAGACGGCAAGGTGCTGGACCGGGTTGAGGGCCTCAACGGTCCGCACGAGATGGCCGTTGACTCCAGCGGCGCTGTTTACGTGGCCGAAGTTGCGGGCCAGGCTTTGGTGAAATTCGTAAAGAAGTAGCTTGCTAGGTTTCTCGAAAGATACAGGCTGATATTTCAACAGCTGGATGGCGACGGTCGCCCACTAAAAAGGGGAGCGATCCGGCAGCACTAGAGACAAGTCCTGCGAAGTCCTCTCCTGAGAAAGTGGTCGCTAAGTTATCCATTCTTCAAAACGTGGTCGCAGCCACTTTCTTCCGCCCCTGAGCCCCATATCGGGGCCCGCTTCTCATACGATCACTAAGGGCTCCCGGCGTCCAAAACGTCGCCAGGAGCCTACTCCTTGCACTCCTTCGCGCGCTCGACGACGCAACCCGACACTATAAGGATTCTGACCAAAAGGTGCGGCAAGCGTTCTTCCAAGGACTTCTGACCGGCTATGCATTTGCGCTCAAACTTTGGTAGTCCTCATGAAGAATCGCTGGCGCGAGTAGAAGCACGACACAGTTCTACTCGTGGTGATAATTGCCATCACCGCAGGCGCAGTGGTTGTATGGAGAAAGCGGGAGTAGGCCCGGACCAAAGCGGTAAGAGGACATACAGATCTGCGCCTGACGCAAGGGACATGGCTGGCACGTATGATTTTGCGCAAAGATTAAATTTGTGTTGGCACACGGGAGCTGGTCGTTTCAAGAGAATTTTCGTCGAAAGCTTCTCTTCCAGTCGCAATGGACAGCATTCAGAGTCCGCGGGACATGTGGACTGCGCGATTCTAGTTCTTGTTTTTGTCCTCCTTATTGTCGTGAGGTGGCGTGTTGCCGCTCTTGTCGGCAAGTGCAGGACTAGGTTGTGACGCTTTCCCCGCGGAGGGGCTGTCTTTGCGAGCTGGCGGAGCTGTTGGTTTTAGAGCTGCGGCAGCAGGCGGTGGTGCAGATGGCGGATTGGGCGCCGCGCTGCGCACCGGTTGAGAAGTCGGCACCCCGACGTCTGGCACGTTGGCGGAATGGCTTGACGGCGCAGTGGACATCTGGCGGTTTGAACCCAGTTCCTTCGCTGGCGAACCGGGATTCGGTCGATGGTCCACGGGCAGTGGCTGGTTATTCGGCTGGCTGTTTGACATCCGATTGTTCGGAGCTGCAGGTGCCGGCGTGTTCTCCTGCTGCCCTGGCCGATTGCTCGGTTGTTGACTTGGATTCTCCGATGGTCGTCCAGTAGCAGGTCGATAACTCGGCTGTCCATTAGGTTGATTATTCGCAGGAGGACGATACTCTGGCTGCGCTGAAAGTGGCCGGTCGGTGCGTGCCGGAATGTTCGGCGTAGCAACAGGCGGATTCACGGACGGCACTAACTCTCCGGCCGATTGCGCGTGAGTCGGCTGCTCTTTAGCTGGCTCGAAGCTGGGTCGTGAGTCGGGTTGATTGCCGGCACGGCCACGAAAATCCGACTGCGCTGAAGCTGGCCGGTCGTTGTTCGGCATCTTCTGCGAAGGCATTTCGACAGGCGTCGGGTTTGCTGGCTTATTGCCTAATGCTCCCGAGGCTTGATTCGCTGGCTGACCGTTCGTGCGGCTGGCATTCGCTCCAGGCCCGGAGACACTCCGACCACCTTCTGTCTTCTTCTCGGGCATGAGCGCTTGCTTAACCATCGGATGTGCTGGTTCCACGTTCGCCGGACGGAGTGTCTCGACCTCACCGCGTGCCAGCGGCCGTCCGGGGTGAGCTGCGAGCGCAGACTCTTGCTCCTTGAAAGAGACCGGCGGTGGCGGCGGGGCCGTCTTTGCAACCACTGGCCTCTCGACGATCGCTGGTGGCGGAGCGGCTATTTTAACTTTGGATTCGGAAGCTCCTAGAACACTATTCGTTGTGGGGGCCACCTCAGCGCGCGTGATGACAGGTGCAGCGGCCAACTGGCGTTCATTCACAGTGACGGCAGCGCTAGCCACCGGTTGCGCGGTTCGAAATGTGCTCTCTGAAACCGCCGTTACGGCCCCGGGCGCCGTCCTGTTCACGTAAGTGATGTTCGTAACCTGCGTGGTGTTGACGTTGTTGATGACCGTCGTCTTATAAACATTTGTTACGGTCGTGGCGTTCACCGTCGTGTTGCTAACGTTGACGCGGTTCACGTATTCACGGCTGACTTGATAACTGGGCACATACACTTCTCGCGGTCCCAGCGGGAACCAGCCCACAGCAGCGCCTCCACCGATGCCAATGCCCACCGTCAAACGAGGGGTCCCGACAAAAGCGACCAGCGCGGGCGCATAAACGGGCGTGACTCCAACGGGTCCGGGTACCCAGGCCCAGGTGTGGCGCGTATACACCCAGCGCCCATAATGAAATGGCGCGTAGCCCCAGGACGCATCATCTACCCACGTCCAGCCCCACGGAGAAATCCAAGCCCAATGGCCGTAGCGATACGGAGCCCAGCCGGCGGGTATTGCCGTAGGAATCCAGATGTCCCCATACTCGAAATCGTGCCGCCAGTAACCGTTTTCATCAAGATCTTCGTAGCCGACCAGATCCGGAGAGACGTATCTCGTGGACTGTGAGTGCTCGTAACGCCGGTCGCGCGTTTCGCACCATTCGTCGAAATCATCGCGATCGCGCCCGCCAATTCTGTCGATGTCAACGCTTAGTGAGTCCGTGCCGTCCAGTGTGGCCCTATCGCCAGACTCAATTGTATAGGTGCGGTCCGCCCCGCTGGCTTCACCTTGACCATCACGCACGGTTACGACTGTGGTGTTTCCGTCTTCGCTGGCCTCAATACGATATCGGCCCGATCGCATGACGGAAAAAGATTGATTGGGAGTGTCTACTTCAAAATTTGCGTCGCGGTCGAGATGGCGGACTCGCAGATAAAGCGTGCCAGCCGAGAGCTGGATCTGCACGGTGCGATCATCCAGGTTAAGAAAGGAAAAGCCGGTATTGGTGCCGAGGCGGATGGCGGCGGAACCAATGTGCAATTCGGCCCGCGAATCGCTGTCCACCCAGAGCCTATCGCCAGTGGTGAATGGGCGATTGATCGCTGCCCGCACCCAGTCGGATTCGCCAGCCGGCTGGAAGGAGACCGACCCCTGCGTGTAGCTCAGCCGAGCTACACGGCTCGGCGGATCGTCAGCGTCCTGCCCGGCCACACACTCGGGCAAGGCCAGCATCAGCACTGAGGCAGCAAATAGAACAGAGCAAGCGCAGGTTAATGTCTTCAATTTCAGTGGCATAGAAGTGTCCTTTGCCTCTCAGCTGGTAACCTCAAATGGAATGAATTGACTGCGGGAATCTCCGACTAGTGTGTAACCAAACTAGAATACGCTGCAGGTGGCCTGCTTAAGCTACTGGACGCTGGTACAGGGATGCAGTTTCGATCAAGAGGTAGGCTGCGCCTCTCTGGACGAATTGTCGGCATTAGCGGCCAATCTCTGCCCATTTCAGGGTGTTGGGAGCTTGCGGGCTTCACTGAGGATTTTGGTGAGCCGGTTGGAGAGGCGGTCGAGGCGACGGCGAGAAGTGCCGTTTGGT
>Ga0307479_10002584_pt1 | contig 16434 bp, 9 predicted proteins | sample atmos_gasesECM4C_FD_203743 | JGI IMG/M metagenome (GOLD analysis project Ga0307479, IMG submission 203743) | Hardwood forest soil microbial communities from Morgan-Monroe State Forest, Indiana, United States - atmos_gasesECM4C_515 | ecosystem: Environmental > Terrestrial > Soil > Temperate... | reverse complement strand
GTGCCGACGCCCGTCGCGGGAGTGAAGGCGTTGGCGCCGTTGAGCTGGACCGCGGTTGGCGGTGAGAGCTTGGGCACGATGCTCGAGGGCAGCGAGTCGAGCGGCACCTCGAAGAGGTAGGAGTCTTGGATGGTGGTCAAGGGCGCCGAACCGCCCGGGGCGGTCAGCGGGACGTCGTAGCTGTAGATCCACTGCGCATCGTACAGCCAGAGCGAATCGAGGAACTTCCCGAAGGGGATGGTGCCGAAGTCCACATCGTCCGTCGCAGTGGGAATGCTGATGATGAAGGCGCCGCGGGCAAGTGCGCCGTTGAGCGGCTCGTTCGGGAAGGTGAGGCTTTGGACGACGGGGAGGACCGCGATCCCGGGGAAGGAGTTGGCCCCGGTCACCGACGAGGCCGTCGCGTTGGGGTTGATCTGCGTCGCGAGCGCGGCGAACTGGCTGAAGCGCCAGTCGCCGGGCATCGACCCCGTCTGGGGGACCGGGCTCATCACCGCCGCGATTGTGCCTCCCGTGCGGTTGGCGATGGTGAGGTCGGTCAGCTTGGCGTAGGTGACCATGTCGGCCAGCGACGCGGTGATGGTGCCGGCGACGGAAGTCCCGGTGATGTCGTGGTTGGCGCGCTGGTAGATCCAGGTGACGTCTCCCTTGGTCGCGTCCGGCAGGTATTGGGGTGGATCGGTGTTGCTCCAATCGATGCCGGCGTCGATCGCGGTGTCGCCATTGACCGGAGGAACGTCCATCTCTTGTTTCACGATTCTCGTCAGCTCGGATGCCTGCGAGCTCGACAGGCGAAGGAGCATCCCCGGTGCCCAGGGCTGGAGGCCGCTGAGCTCGAGCTGGACCGGCGTGCCGGCGTCGGGCGGCGCGCGGTCGGGGCGGCCGGCGATCAGCACCGAGAGATCGAGCTTGCTCGTGGTGGCCTCGTTGAGCGACCGGGAGACGACGCTCACGGGCCCGCCGTCGGAGAGCGTGGTCGTGAACGGCGTGTCCATCTGGAGGAAATAGGTCCCGGTCGGCACGTTGGGGACCGCGAACGCCGCGTCGGCGTCGAGGGTGATCGGATAGCTCTGGTAGCCGGCGTCGGAGGTGTCGCTGACGTCGATGGCGGTCGGCAGCGCGCCGCCCTGTTCGGCGGGCCACCCGTTCACGGTGGTCAGGCCGCCGTTGTCATCCTCGAAGATGGTCGTGAGCTGTCCGGTCACGGTGCGCGAGCTCACGCAGCCGCCGGAGTGGCAGACCTGGTTCGTGCCGCAGGAGGTGCCGGTGGCGGTGTCGGATGCCGCGCAGGTGCTGGTCGTCAGCGTCGAGTTGCAAGCGTATGCGTAGGTCTTGCAGGGAGCGGGGCTCGCGGGCGGGCAATTCGCGTCAGTCGAGCCAGCCACGCAGGCAGTGATGCAGCTCCCGCCGCTGCAGACGCGGTCGCTCGGTCTGGTCAGCGTACCGCTCCCCGTCGTGGGATGAGAGGTTTCATCCGCAGGGCAAGTCGGACTGCCCTTCGGCTCGCAGCAGGCGCAGTCGGTCCCCGATGCTGTGCAATTCAGCGTGGTGTCGTTGCTCGCGGTGCAGGTGAAGGTCAGATTGCCCTGTCCGCTCCCGTAGCAGCTCGAGGGCGCAAGGTTGATGGTCGCGGTGTTGCCGCTCACCGACCCGGTGAGACTGTACGGGCCTTGCCCGCTGCAAGTAGCGCTTCCGCTGATGCTCGATCCGGACTGGGTGAGCGTCAGCACCAACGGCGAGCAGATGTTGGTCTGCGCATTAGGCGCGTCACATACGGTGTCGGTTTCGTTCCCGCTCCAGGTGCCGGCGATGGAGAAGGTCCCGCAGTCGGTGCCGTCGGACGAGTTGCCCGAGGCGACGCAGCTCGAGACCCCGCCGCTGCAGCTGGTCGCGTAGGTCTTGCACGGGTCGGCAGCTCCGGTCGGCGTGCACACGAGACCCGCGGTGCAACCGGCCGGCGGCGGGCCGCAGGCTCCGGCGGTGCAGACGTTGCTGCCGCCGCACGAGGTCCCGTCGGGCTTGTTGCCGTTGTCGTTGCAGGCCGCGCCGGTCGAGCAATCCTGCGCGGCGGTGTGGCAAGGATTCGAGCTGGTGCAGGTGGCGCCTGGAGTGCAGGCGCTGCAGGCGCCGGCGGTGCAGACCTGGTTGGTTCCGCAGATGGTGCCGTTGGGCTCGTTGCCGGTGTCGGCGCAGACGCGCGTGCCCGTGGAGCAGTCTTCCGCTGCGGTGTGGCAGGGGTTGGTGCTGGGGCAGGTCTGGCCCTGGGTACACCGCACGCCGACGCAGCCGCCGCTGAAATGCGTGACGTCCGCGCTCACGGTGCCGCCGCTGATCGTCGCGGGCAGCGAATCGTAGACGGTGCTGCTGCCGAGCTTGGTCCAGTACACCGACGCATCGGTGACGCCGGAGGGAGCCGGAAAGCTGATGGTCACCGGCTTGGCGAAGACCGTTCCTTCCGGCCCGAAGACGTACAGCGGGCTGAGCGCGGCCGCGGGCGGCGGGCCGGGCGACTTCGCCACGGTGACGGTGACGTTTGCCGGCAGCGCGCTCGGTGGAATCTGCAGGCTCGGCCCGCCGGTCGGGCCCGGGACCGTCCCCCCGCTGGCCCCGACTACCGTGCTGGTGCTGGTGATGGTCTTCTTCGAGCAGGCTTCTACGGCCGCGAGCGTAGCCGCGATGACGAGGAATCGTTTCATGGGATCCCCCCTGCGCTGAAAAGAGTCGCGCTGGCCGCGCGCGGAGTCAAGGCGCTCAGCGCGGGAGGTGCCTGCGGCCGGTGAGCATCAGGTCGAGGATCGGCCACTCGTACGCGCGCGCGTGCGAGCGCAGCCGCGAGTCCGGGTTGACCGCGGTGGGCGGCCCCACCACCGCCAGCATCGGATAGTCGGAGAGCGAGTCGCTGTACGCGTGCGACAGATCGAGGCGCAGCCCGTGCTGCAGGCAGTAGTCGCGGATGCGGTTGGCCTTGTTGGCGCCCTCGACGATGGGGGGAATCACCTTTCCCGTCGCGAAGCCCTCGACGAACTGCAGCGAGTTCGCGATCAGGTCGTCGGCGCCCAGAAGCTTCTGGAGCGGCTTCATGGTGATGTCGATGGCGCCGGTGCAGAGCACGATCTTGCAGCCGGCCTTGCGGCACTCGGCGATGATGTCGAGCGCGCCGGGATAGACGGCGGGGGCGAGCACTTCGTCGCAGAGGGCCGGCGCCAGCTCGATGAGCCGGTCCTCGGAGAGGCCGCGGTAGGCCCGGTAGAAGAGCTCGTTGAAGACCTTGCGGTTCATCCGGTCGGCGAGCGCGTAGACCGGCGCCATGGCCAGCCCCCTCAAGAGGCGGCTGGCGGTCCCGAAGATGGTGCCGCGGTGGAAGACGTAATAGGCGTAGGCGTGGACGACGTTGGTGTCCACCAGCGTCCCATCCACGTCGAAGAACGCGCCGCGCTCCCAGCGGCGCGGCTCAGTCGCGGCGTCGGCCAAAGAACCTCAACAGGAACAAGAAGAGGTTGACGAAGTCGAGGTAGAGCGCGAGCGCGCCGATGAGCGCGTGGCGCTCCTCGCCCTGCTCGCCCATGGCGCGCAGCTTCTGCGTGTCGTAGGCGGTGAGGCCGGCGAAGACCAGGACGCCGCAGCAGGAGAGCACGAACTCCATCGCGTTGCTGCGCAAGAAGATGTTGACGATGCTGGCGAGGATGATCCCGATGAGCCCGATCATCAGGAAGCTGCGCATGCCGGAGAGGTCGCGCTTGGTGAGCGTGCCGTAGAGCGAGAGCCCGAAGAACGAGCCGGCGGTGATGAACAGCGTCGAGGCCACCGACGCGCCGGTATAGGCGAGCAGCACGCTGGAGAAGACCACGCCCGAGAGCGCGCAGTAGGTCAGGAACATCCCCACCGCCGCGCCGATGGAGGCGCGCATGGCCACCGGCGTGAAGGCGAGCCCGATCACGAACCAGACGATGATCGCCACCCACATCAGGCCGGTCTGCCCGACGATGCGGCCGTCCTGGATGTTGTAGAGGGCGGTGAGGATGGCGGGCGTGGTGGTGACCGCCCAGGCGACGATGCCGGTGAGGGCCAGGCCGAAGGCCATCCAGCGGTAGACCGAGGCCATGAACGCTGCGGTGCGCGAGCCTGCGATCGGTTGTGCAGAAGACCAAGCGTCCATTTGGGCAAATCCTCCGAGGTGCTTTTAACCGTCAGCGAGCAGCTTTGCCACCGCCGAGTTCCTCCCAGAGCGCGAGGATGGACGCGCAGCGGGCGACGAAGAGAGCGCTCAAGGCGGAGAAACCGGTGAGCGAGAGGTCCTGCGCGAACCAGAGGCGGGCGAAGAGATCCAGCGCCGCGGAGCACTCGCGCGCAAGGCGCTGCAGCGGCATCTCCTGGCCTGGCGCAGCGGGGCAGAGCTGCTCGAGCCAGGCAGTGGGCGCGCCGCTGCGCAGGCCTTGCCAGCGGACGGGCTGCCAGCTGGCCACCGCCGCCAGGAGCGCTTCGGGGTCTGCGGCGAGCAGGCCCTGCCGGGCGGCCGACGCGAAGCGGACCAGCGCGGGCGGAGCGCGCAGGCACTGCGAGAGCCCGGCGTAGAAGGTACGGAACGCAGGCGCGGCCGCGGCGGCAGGATTCCTCGACAAGAGCAGCGCGAGCCATTCTTCCTGCGCCAGCGCGAATCCTTCGCCGCGCTGATCGACGTCGCGGACCAGTTCGCCGAGCGCGGGCGGCGGGGGCGGACCGGCGTTTGCGTCCTCAGGCAGGTGCAAAAGGCTCGAGATAGTTCCGAGCCCCACCAGGCGCAGGAGCGTCGCGTGCACTGCCACCAGAGAATCCGGCGCCGGGCGCATTGGCATTTCTCCGAGTACGACTGCACCTGCATGCCGGTGAAATTCGAGCTGCGCCCCCTCGCGAGCGAGCTCGACCAGCCTTGCGGCCTGCGCGTGCGCGCGCCTCTTCAGCTCTCCTCGCTGTTGGGTCCTCTCGCTCTTCGCGCCGATCCCATCCGCCACCGATGGTCCCGGTTCGATTGACGTGCGCTCGGCCAGGCCCCTCGCCAGGACCACGTCCCAGCCCGGCGCGCCTTCCCAGGAGTAGACGTCGATCTGTTGCGCCAGCGCCTCGAGCTGCCGCAGCGGCGCGTCGGCCGGCTCATGCCGGGTCAGCGGCAGCGCGGCCGCCACCCCGTCGAGGATCAGCTCGGCCAACTGGCGGGCGGTCGCATTGCGCTCGGCGAAGTCGGCGCGCATTGCGACCAGGAGCGACTTTGCCAGCTCGTCTTCGGGGCTCATGTGCCGCGCGCGATCAGCCGGCCCGCCAGGAACGTCGCGGCGGCGGCGAGCGCGCCCACCAGCACCGTCTCCAGTCCGCTGCGCAGCCAGGGCCGGCCGGTCATGCGCGTCTTGAGCGCTCCGGCGACGAAGAGCGCGGCCAGCGTCAAGGCGACCGAAAGCCCGAACGCGCTCTGCACCGCGACCGGCAGCGCGTAGGGGATCACCGGAAAAGCCGCTCCCAGCGCGTAGGCGAGCGCGACCACGATCCCGGAGCGGATCGGCGCCACCGCCGGCACCGCCGAAAGGCCCAGCTCCTCGGTCATCATCGTATCGACCCAGAACACCGGGTCGGCGGTGACGTGCTCGACCATCTGCTCCAGCGCCTCGCCGCGGAAGCCCTTGCGCGCGAAGATGGTGCGCACCTCCTTGCGCTCCTCTTCGGGGAACTCGCGCACCTCGCGCTCCTCGCGCTCCCGCTCGCTGAGCACGAACTCGCGCTCGCTCTTGGCGGCGAGGAAGGCGCCCAGGCCCATGGCGATGGTGCCGCCGATCAGCTCGGCCAGTCCGGCCAGGAGCACGATGCGCGTCGAGACGGCGGCGCCGTGCACGCCGGAGACGACCGCGAACGCCGCCACCAGGCCGTCGTTGGCGCCGAAGACCAGGTCGCGCAAGAGGCGTCCGCCGGGGATGTGCGCCGCCTCGGTGTGGGTGGCGCCGTCTTCGCGCGTACGGATGAAGTACTTGGGGAGGTGCATCGCAGAAAGCCTCGGGCTCGTTGAATCGCACACTGACGAAAGGGGGTCCAGAGCCCCAGGCGTGCTCGTGCCTTCCTCGTTTTCGAGCTCGATGTCGGGCACCTGCGCGCGCTCGAGCTCGAGTCCCGGCCACCCAAACGAAGGCCCGCATCGGCACCGCAGCTTTCTGCTATCCTTCCGGCCGATGTTGAGAATGATTCTCATTATCAATATCATGATGGCGGCCGCGCCAGCCGCGCGAGCGCCTGCGTCCTCGCAGCTGCGGCGGGCGGCGGCGCTGCTCGACTACGTCGCCGGCGACTACGCGCGCGCTGTCTCTGCGTCGGGCGAGCTGCTCTCGGCCGCCGAGCACCAGGAGCAGATCCGCTTCGTCCAGGACGCCGCGCAAGAGGTGCGCGCCGACGTGGACGGCCAGGGCGAGGACATCGCCCGCCGCCTCGACCAGCTGGCCCAGGACGTGGCCGCCCGCGCCCCGCCCGCCTCTGTCGCCGCCCGCGCGCGCGAGCTGCGCAGCGAGATCGTGCAGCGGTTCCACGTCGTGCTCCTGCCCTCGGCGCCCCCGGACCTGGCCCGCGGCCAGCGGGTCTACGCGCAGGCCTGCGCCGCCTGCCACGGCCTCGATGGCCGCCCCAATCCCGCGCTCGGCCTGCTCACCAAGCCGCCCGACTTCACCCGCCCCGAGGACGTGGGGCCAGAGAGCCCGCAGCGGGTCTTCAGCGCGTCCACCTACGGCGTGCCCGACACGCAGATGCCCGCCTTCGACACCGGCCTCACCGACGCCGAGCGCTGGGACGCGGCCTTCTACGTGCTCGCGCTGGCGCACGGCGCGGGCGGCGAGCACGGGCTCTCGCTGGCCCGCGCCGCGCTGGTCCCCACCCGCTACCTCGACCTCGCTGCGCTCAGCGACGACGAGCTGCGCGCGCGCCTGGCCGCGGCCGGCCTCGCGGGCGCAGCGCAAGAGGAGGCGCTGGCGGCGCTGCGGGCGGGGCCTTTCGCCGAGGCGCCCGCGGCGGCGCAGGGGCTGGCGCAGGCGCGCCACGACATGCAGAAGGCGGTGCAGCTCGCGCGCAAAGCCGACAGCGAGGCCGCCCGCCGCATGCTGGTCTCGGCGTATCTCGACGATTTCGAACCGCACGAGGCGGTGCTGCGCGCACGCGATGCCGGGCTGGTGCGCGACGTGGAGACGGCTTTCCTCTCGCTGCGCGCGGCCATCGAGAGCGGCGATCAAGTCGAAGAGAGCGCCGCCCGTCTCGACGCGCTGCTGGAACAAGCCGACGCGCGGCCGGCGGAAGGAGGGTGGATCGCTTTTGCCGCGGCGCTGGTCATCGCGCTGCGCGAGGGAGCGGAGGCGGCCATCCTGGTCGCGGCCATGCTGGCGCTGTTGCGCAAGGCGGGCCGCGAGCGCGATGCCAACGCCGTCCACGTCGGCTGGATCTCCGCGCTCGCCGGCGGCGCGCTCACCTGGTGGGCGTCGGGCCTGTTGCTCGCGCACGTCTCGGGGACCAACCGCGAGTGGATCGAGGGCCTGCTCCAGCTGGTGCTCGCCGCGCTCATCCTCTTCGCCAGCCACTGGCTGTTCGCGGCCATGAGCTCGCGGCGGCTGGTGTCGATCTTCTTCCGCCGCTCGATGGCCGGCGCCAGCGCGCTGGTGGTGTTGGCCATCACCTTCGTCGCGGTCTACCGCGAGATGTTCGAGACGGTGCTCTTCTTCCGCGGGCTCTTGATCGAGGAGCCGGGCAAGGGCGCCGCGGTGGCCGCCGGCGCCGCCGCCGGGGTGGCCGCGCTGATCGCCATGGTGGCGCTCTTCGGTCGCATCGGAAAGACGCTCAAGCCGCGCCTGGTGCTCATGACGTGCGGCGCGCTGCTCAGCGGGCTCGCGGTCTTGATGGTGGGCAACGGCGTCCGCTCGCTGCAGCTGGTGGGCGCGCTGCCGCTCACGGTGTGGGGCGCCTTCGAGCTGCCCGCCATCGGGCTCTACGCGACCCGCGAGGGCCTGCTCGCGCAGGCGCTGGTGCTGGCCGCACTGCTCGGCTCCGCGCTCTGGAACGCGCACCATCACCGCGGCAAGGGCGGCCCGCCCGCGAGTCCCGCACCGGTCGAGGCACTCTAGGCCACCGCCGCGCGCGTCACGCGATCGCGGATGGCGTCCCAGGCCGGATCCGCCGGCACCTGCTCGATGACGATGGCGTTGCAGTCGGCATCCTCGAGATCGCGCAGCGCCGCGTACAGCTCGCGCGCAAAACCCTGCGCCTCGTCGGGCAGGCGCGCCACCTTGGCCGCCGCCGGCGGCGCCGGAGAATCTCCTCGCAAGAGCACACCGACGCGTCCGCCCAGCCCGGCCACCACCGCCGCCAGCTCGGCGCGCGCGGCGATGCGCACCACGGCCGCCGGAGCGTAGTGCCGCCGCTGCTGTCCCGGAGACTGTGCCACCGGGAGCGGCGCGGTGGCCACGGCGACCGGTCCGATCAGCTCCTCCAGCTGCGCCCGCGAGACGGCGCCCGTGCGCAAGAGGCGCGGGCCGTCGCCGTCGAGAGCGAGCACCGTGGACTCGATGCCGAATGGGCAGCGCCCTCCGTCGAGGACCGCGTCGATGCGGCCGTTGAGGTCGCGCAGGACGTGCGCCGCGGAGGTGGGCGAGACGTGCTCGGAGCGGTTGGCGCTGGGCGCGGCCAGGGGTGCGCGCAACCGGCGGAGCAGCTCGCGCGCGGCCGCGTGCGAGGGAGCGCGAACTCCGACCGTGTCTCCTCCTGCCGTGCACTCGTCGGGCACCAGCGCAGTGCGCGGCAGGACCAGCGTCAGCGGCCCCGGCCAGAAGCGGGCCGCAAGCTGGCGCGCCTCGAGGGGCCAGCGCGAGACCAGCGGGCGCGCGTCGTCCTCGCCGAGCACGTGCACGATGAGCGGATTGGTGAGCGGCCGGCCCTTTGCGGCGTAGATTCCGCGCACCGCCAGCGGCTCCAACGCCAGCGCGCCCAGGCCGTAGACCGTCTCGGTGGGAAAGGCGACCAGCCCTCCCCGCTTGAGCAGCGCCGCCGCCTCGTCGAGATCGGCGGGCGACGTCGCGCTCAGGAGCCGGGTCTCTATGGAACACCTTCGAGCGCTGCCTGGTGGATGCCCTCGCCCACCAACCGCGGAATGGCCGTGCGCCATGCCTCGCGCAGCTCGGAGAGACGCGCCTCGAAGAGGCCCTCGACGTTCAAGGACGCGCCGCCCACCTGGCCGATGTCGACCACCTCCGCTCCCGCGGCGCGGCAGACGGCCTCCACCCGCTCGCGCTGCTCGAGCGCGAAGGAGATCACGATCCGCGACGCGTCCTCGCCGAAGAGCAGCGCATCGGGCCGCAGCCGCGACTTGAGCAGCACGCGGCAGCCGAGCCCCTTGCCGAAGCACATCTCCGCCAGCGCCACCGCGAGGCCGCCGTCGGAGCAATCGTGCGCCGCCTCGAGCAGGCCCGCGCGCACGCACTCGCGCACCGCCTTCTGCACCGCCCTCTCGCGCGCCAGGTCGAGCGGCGGCGGAAGCCCCGCGATCTTGCCGTGCACGCGGAAGAGATATTCGCTGCCGCCGAGGTGGCCGCTTCCCAGCCCGCCCACCACCGCCACGCGGCGGCCGGCGGTGAGGAAGTGCGAGCCGGCGTTCTTGGAGCAGTCGTCGAGCAGGCCCACCATGCCGATCATCGGCGTGGGAAAGACGGCCTTGCCCTCGGTCTCGTTGTAGAGCGAGACGTTGCCGGAGACGACCGGCGTGGCCAGCGCCGCGCAGGCATCGGCGATGCCCAGGCAGGCCTGCTCGAACTGCCACATGATCTCCGGCCGCTCGGGATTGCCGAAGTTGAGGCAGTCGGTCACCGCCAGAGGCTCCCCGCCGACGCAGCTCACGTTGCGCGCCGTCTCGGCCACCGCGTGCGCCGCGCCCAGCCGCGGGTCGAGATAGCACCACCGCGAGTTGCAGCCCACGCTCAGCGCCACCCCGCCTTCGCGCTGGCCGGTGAAGCGCACCACCGCCGCGTCTCCCTCGCCCGGCCGCACCGCGGTGCCGATGCGCACCATGTGATCGTACTGGCGGTAGACCCACTCCTTGGAAGCCACCGTCGGCGAGGCGAGCACCGCCAACAGCGCGGCTTTCAAGGACGGCGGCTGCGGCACCTCTCCGAGCGCCTGCACCTCGTCCTGCCACGCCGGCCGCTTGCGCGGGCGATCGTACTGCGGCGCATCGTCGGTGAGTGGCGCGATGGGCAGCTCGGCCACGGTCGCGCCGGCGCTCTTCACCACCAGCTTCCCGCTGTCGGTCACCCGCCCGACCAGCGCGTGCGCCAGGTCCCACTTGTCGCAGATCTCGAAGACTTCCTTCTCGCGGCCCTTCTTGGCCACCAGCAGCATCCGCTCCTGCGACTCGCTGAGCATCACCTCGTACGGCGTCATGCCCGTCTCGCGGCGCGGCACCGCGTCGACGTCCAGCTCGAGGCCGCTGCCGGCGCGCGAGGCCATCTCCACCGAAGACGAGGTCAGCCCGGCCGCGCCCATGTCCTGGATGCCCACCAGGCAGTCGGTCTTGAAGAGATCCAGGCAAGCTTCGAGGAGCAATTTCTCCATGAACGGATCGCCCACCTGCACCGTGGGCCGCTTGCTTTCGCTGGCTTCGTCGAACTCGGCGCTGGCCATGGTGGCGCCGTGGATTCCGTCGCGGCCGGTGCGGGCGCCGATGTAGATGACCGGATTGCCCACGCCGCTGGCGGTGCCGCGGAAGATCTTGTTGGACTTTAGTATACCAAGTGTAAACGCATTCACGAGGCAGTTGCCGTCGAAGCTGCGGTCGAAGGCAACTTCCCCGGCGACGGTGGGCACGCCCATGCAGTTGCCGTAGCCGGCGATGCCCGCCACCACTCCCTCGAGCAGCCGCGCGGTCCTGGGGTGCGCGGGGTCGCCGAAGCGGAGCGCGTTCATCGAGGCGATGGGCCGCGCGCCCATGGTGAAGACGTCGCGGAGGATGCCGCCCACGCCGGTGGCCGCGCCCTGGTACGGCTCGATGTAGCTGGGATGGTTGTGGCTCTCCATCTTGAAAGCGACCGCCAGCCCACCGCCCACGTCCACCACGCCGGCGTTCTCGCCCGGCCCCACCAAGACTCGGGGGCCCTTGGTGGGCAGGTGCTTGAGGAAGCGGCGGCTCGACTTGTACGAGCAGTGCTCGCTCCACATGGCGGAAAAGATCCCCAGCTCGAGCAGGTTGGGCTCGCGGCCCAGGAGCGAGCGGATGCGCGCGTACTCGTCGGTCGAGAGGCCGTGCGCCGCCACCATCTCTGGCGTGATGGGACCCATGGGGCGGGGCAAGATACCAGAGGTATCAATTGCGTGCTTTGGGCGGACCAAAGACTTGCAATTCGCACGCGAGCGGGTCCACCATCCGTGGCCGTGTCACCGGGGGACCCCCAGGATCTCGAGCGCGAACGCCTCTTGGGAGCCGAGCGGCGGGAAGCAGTCCTCGCCGACGTCTCGCGGGTGCTGCTCGACTACGTAGGCCCCGACGAGATCGAGCCCTTGCGGCGCATCGTGGAGAAGGTCACCGAGGCCTTCGGCGACTGGTGCGCCTTCTCGCTGGTGCAGCCCGACGGCATCTCGCGCAACGTGGCCGCGTACCACCCCGATCCCCGACAGCGCGAGCTGGAGAAGAAGCTCAACACGCTGGTCCCGCCGCAGCGCTGGGACGCTGGCCCGCCCGAGTTCAACGCGCTCTTGCGCCGCGAGCCGGTGGTGATCGAGCAGATCACCGACGAGATGCTGCGCCTCAGCCAGCCTTCCGAAGAGCTGTTCCAGCTCTACAAGGAAGTGGGGATGAACTCGGTCATCGTCGCGCCCATGTTCGAGGGCGCGGTCCCGCTGGGCACCTTCGCGCTGGTGTCCACCGGGCCCGGGGCCCGCAAGTACACCAGGGACGACATCGCCTTCGTCACCTCCATCGCCGACCGCGCGGGGCTGGCGGTGCGCAACGCGCGGCTCATCCGCGCCATCGAATCCGAGCGCGACCGGCAGCGGAGCATGCGCGCCGACGCCGAGCGCCACATCGCCGAGATGCGGGCGGTCATCGATTCCAATCCCAACGGCATCGCCCTCTTCGACGCCGACGGCAGGCTGCGGCTGGCGTCGCACATGATCGAGGAGATCTTCGGTGTCCCGCTGCGCTCGATGTACGGCCAGCCCTTCGAGGAGATCTACCGGCGCAAGCTGGAGCAGGCGGTCTCCTTCAATCGCGAGTTGATGCTCGCGCACGTCAAGCAGATTTTCGCCGACAAGACCGCCCGCTCGGTGGACGAGGTGGAGCTGGAGCGGCCGCGGCACCGCTGGCTGACCCGGACCAGCGTGCCGGTGGCCGGCCTCGCCGGCGAGTACCTGGGGCGGCTGGTGGTCTACGTGGACATGAGCGAGCACCGCGAGCTCGATCGCCAGCGCTCCGATTTCCTCACCGTGGCCGCGCACGAGCTGCGCACGCCCCTCACGCCGCTGGCCATGTACCTGCAGGGCATCGAGCGCAAGCTGCAGCGGCAGCAGCCGATCGAGCAGGAGATGGTGGGCAAGGCGCGGCGGCAGGTCGACCGCCTGGGCGCGCTGGTGGAAGACCTGCTCGACGTCTCGCGGCTGGAGTCGAAGCGGCTGCAGCTGGCGCAGGACCGCGTCGACCTCAACGAGTTGGCCGACGACGTGGTGAGCGACTTCCGCGGCCAGGCCCGCAGCCACGACATCGTGCTGCACCGCGCGCGCGAGGCGGTGCCGGTGAGCGGCGACCGCTCGCGGCTGGAGCAGGTGATGGTGAATCTGATGGAGAACGCCATCAAGTACAGCCCGCAGGGCGGCCAGGTGCAGGTGCGGGTCGAGTTGCAGGGCGCGCAGGCGCGGGTCTCGGTCATCGACAAGGGCATCGGCATTCCCCCCGCCGAGCAGTCGCGGCTCTTCCAGCGCTTCTTCCGCGCCACCACCGCCACCACCCGCAACTACGGCGGGCTGGGCATCGGCCTCTTCGTCTCCAACGAGATCGTGCTGCGGCATGGCGGCCGGTTCGAGGTGGAGAGCGCGCCGGGCCGCGGGTCGACCTTCACCTTCATCCTGCCGCTGGCGGCGGGGGTGGCGGCGAAGGAGGGCCGCGCCCGCGTGCTGCTGGTGGACGACGACCCCGAGATCCTGGAGGCCACCGGCCAGGTGCTGCGCGAGTGGGGCTACTCGGTGGACGAGGCGCGCGACGGCCAGACCGCGCTCTCACTCGCGCGCGGCTCGCGGCCGGATCTGATGCTGGTCGATCTGATGATGCCGGTGATGGACGGCTGGACGCTGATCGGCCGGCTGCGCGAGGAGAAGGTGGCCGAGAACGTGCCGCTGATCGTCTTCTCCGCCGACCGCGACGCGCGCGAGAAGGCCAAGAAGCTGTCGGCCGACGCGGCGCTGCGCAAGCCCTTCGAGCTGGAGGAGCTGCAGGACGTGGTCGAGCGGCTCTTGCGTCCCAAGCCCGCCGCCTGATGAGCCGCAAGCCGAGCAAGCTGCGGCGCAGGACGCTCGCCGTCCTCTCGCGCAAGAAGTCGCTCTACTCCACGCACCGGCTGCTCGAGGCCGCCAAGGCGCGCGGCTTTCGCACCCGGCTCATCGACGTGCTGCGCTGCAATCTCGCGCTCGAGCCCGGCAGCCCGCGCCTCTACCACCGCGGCAAGGAGGTGCGGCGCATTTCGGTGGCAGTCCCGCGCATTGGCGCCAGCGTCACCGCGGCCGGACTCTCGGTGGCCCGGCAGCTGGAGGCCATGGGCGTGCCGCTGGTCAACGGCGCCTCCGCCATCGCGCGCAGCCGCGACAAGCTGGCCGCGCTGCAGCAGCTGGCGGCGGCGGGGGTCGCAATTCCGCGCACGGTGCTGGCGCGCGGCGGCGGCGAGGTCTCCGCGCTGGTCGCGCAGGTGGGCGGACTGCCCGCCATCTTGAAATTGATACAAGGTACACAAGGCGTCGGAGTGATGATCGCGCACAGCGAGGCCGAGGTGACGAGCATCCTCGGCACGCTCTGGGACCTGGGCCAGGAGATCCTGCTGCAAGAATTCGTCGCCGAGTCGCGCGGGCGCGACATCCGCGCGCTGGTGGTGGGCGACCGGGTGGTGGGCGCCATGCGGCGCGAGGCCAAGCTGGGCGAGTTCCGCAGCAACCTGCACCGCGGCGGATTCGGGTCGGCGTTGGATCTTCCGCCCGCGTACGCCGAGGCGGCGGTGCGCGCGGCGCGGGTGCTGGGGCTCGACGTCGCCGGGGTGGACCTGCTCGAGTCGTCCGACGGCCCCAAGGTGATGGAGCTGAACTCGAGCCCCGGCTTCGAGGGGCTGGAACGCGCCACCGGCGCGGACGTGGCGGGGGAGATCATCGCCTTCGCCGCGCGGCTGGCCGACGGCTCGCGGCGGGCGGTGGCGCTGTGAAAACCCGAAATGCGGCGACATTCTCCCGCCTTGCGCGGGCAGGCCGCCGGCCGGGGCCGAGAGCGAAAAACAGTCCTTGCCCCTTGCGCCGGCCTCGGGCCACACTCCCCGACATGGCGATCCGACCCGCCCCGGGCGCGGACCACCAGCGCCTGTACTCCGAGCCGGCTGCTCTCGAGCTGGTCCTGTATCACGACGTGCTCTGCTCCTGGTGCTACGTCGCCGACGCGCGCCTCGACTTCTTGCGCGACGAGTACGGGCCGATGGTGCGCTGGGGCTTGCGGCCCTATCCGCTGCGTCCGGAGAACCAGCTGCCCGACAAGAAGCAGCGCGCGGTGCTGGCGCGCCACTTCCGCCGCGTCTCGCGCGAGCGCGAGGGCAAGGGCATCAAGGCCGACCTGTGGACCGGCGAGGACCCGCCCTCGAGCTCGCTGCCTCCGCTGGTCGCGCTGGAGGCGGCGCTCCCGCAGGGGCCCGCGCTACAGGCACAACTGCTCAAGGCGATGCGGCGGGCGGCGTTCATCGAGGGCATCAACGTGGCGCGGCGGGACGTGCAGCTCGAGCTGTCCGAACGGGCGGGGCTGGACGTGGACCGCTTCATGGAGCGGCTGGACGATTCGCGGCTGGAGCAGGAAGTGTCCGACTCGGTCGAGGAGGCAGAGGGCCTGGGCATCAAGGGCGTGCCGGCGCTGGTCATCGGCGGCGAGTGGCTGATGCAGGGCTGCCGCGAGCTGAGCGAGTACCGGCAGGTGATCGACAAGTACCTGCGCGCAAGTCCGCGTGATGCACTGAGCGGATTTGTGATCGCGATCCTGATCGCCGCCGGATTTTTCTTCCCCGACCTCGGAGCGCAAGCGCTGGGGCGGGGGACCACCGGCGCTGCCGGCGCGGGCGACCTCTCGGCGCTGGTGATGAACCCTGCCGGCCTCGCCGAGCTGGAAGGCCTGCGCCTGCAGGGTGAGCTGTCCAGCACCTGGCAGCCCATCGATTTCATGCGCGCCGGCAACTGCGGCCCCATCCCGTGCCCCACGGTGAGCAACTCCTCCGGCGCGTTCTTGAACTCGCTCTCCGGCGTGTCGTGGGCGCTGCGGCCCGGCCTGGTGCTCGCGGCCGGCGCCTACGGCCCGCCCTCGATGGGCCGCGAGAACTTCCCCGACCCGCGCACCGTGCAGGGCTCGGTGGTGATCGGCGCGCCCCAGCGCTACAGCCTCATCTCGGAGAACAACCTGGTCGTCTACCCGGGCCTGGGCGCGGGTTGGCGCGCGCTCGACTGGCTCGACGTCGGGGCGGTGTTGCAGCTGCGCTACTTCCGCGTGCGGCAGGTGCAATCGCTCTACAGCCTGGGCGACATCGGCGGCGACATTCCGGACCTCGACGCAGTGGCCACTGCCGACGCCACCGACTCCGCGCGGCTGGTCTTCGGGCTGGGCGCCATCGCGCATCCGCTGCCGGGTCTTTCGCTCGGCCTCTCCTGGCGTCCCGCGCAGCCGGTGCACGCGCAGGGGACGCTGGACGTGCAGCTCCCCAGCTTTGCCGCCGCTGCCGGGGCCAGCGTCAGCGGCCACACCGCGCGCGTCGACCTGACGCTCCCGCCCGAGGCGCGGCTGGGAGCGCGCTACCGGCGCGGCGAGCTGACACTAGCGCTGGACGCGGTCTGGCAGAACTGGGGCGTCTTGCACAGCATCACCGTCACGCCGGTGGACATCGTGCTCCACCAGACGGGGAGCGACGTCGCCGTCGCGCCCATCGAGATCAAGCGCGGCTGGAAAGCGGCGTGGAGCGGCCGGTTCGGCGCTGAATATAGTGTGTATACATGGCTGACGCTGCGCGGCGGCGCGCTCTACGAGACCAGCGCCATTCCCGACGAGACGCTGCAGATCGACTTCGTCTCGCTGCCGCGCTTCGCCGGCACCCTCGGCGCCACGGCGCGCTGGCGCTCGCTCGCCTTCACCGCGGGCTGGGCGCACTACTTCCAGCAGGAGCGCACGGTCACCGTCTCGCA